>OGKZ01001906.1_pt1 | contig 12487 bp, 7 predicted proteins | sample 1572571 | NCBI WGS metagenome assembly OGKZ01 (sample SAMEA2581906, study PRJEB24529) | metagenome | biome: Human gut stool | place: China | collected 2011 | reverse complement strand
ATGAGCGATTACCCAATGCTCATTTCCAATAAATTACACTCTTTTCGTAACTTCTTTTCTGCAAACTTACTGATATTTTGTGGTACGGGCAAATCAGTATCCGGTTATTACGATTCAGGTTGCGGATTGTATTCTGTAAAATATAAAAATAGCGCGAAATTGTTTTTTATAGAATACAATTATGTGAGGGTCGGAATAAACTTATCGAACTATTTTAGGCACGGAATTATACGAGTTATCACGGTTGCTTTCAATATTATCCGTGATTGTCCATGTAATCCGTGCCTAAAATAATACTTTGCTAAGAATCCTTTCTTATCTTCCGGTGCTTTCTATCATGCTCCTTATTTTCTCGTTCAGGCTTTCTGCCTTCATCAGTTGTTCCAGTGTCAGGTGCATGCGCCAGCGCCAGTAGTGCCGCGGGTTGGCAGGAATATTGATGCGTTCTTCCTGCACGTTCGGGTTGCGCCATTTGCCGTCCATGGACATCCAGTCTTGCAGGGAGAGGATGCAGAGGATGGAGTTGCTATGGAGGTGATTGCGAACCACTTCTTCGCAGAGCTCCGGCGTGGCCGTTGCCGGTGCGGCACCGTAGTGCCCGAGCATGGTGTTGTAGTAACGCTGCGTCTGTTGGAAGTCTTCTTCCCACCAGCCGCGCAGGGTAGACATGTCGTGCGTGGAGATGGTGCAGACCGAACGGTATGGATACCAGTCTGTGTGGCCGAATTCTTGTTTCGGGTCTTTCGGCATACGTTGTATCTCCAGGGAAAGGATACGCAGGTCGTTCATCACCCATGCCACGCAATCGGGAATCATGCCTAAGTCCTCACCGCATACCAGCATGCGCGTGGACTGTGTCAGTTGCGGCAGTTTCTTCATGGCTTGCTGTCCCCAGAAGTCGTTGTGGCGGTGATAGTAGTACTGGTCATACAGCCGGTTGAAGGCAGCCTTTTCCCAATCGTTCAGTGCGCGGTAGATGTAGTCGTGCTGCACGCCGATGCGCGGATGGTATTCGTGCGGATTGTTGCGGTCGGGCACGAACAGCACATCGCTGATAAGGGCGTAAAGCCCGTCACGAATCCAGATGCTGTCATCGTCCGTTTTTCCGGCAAAGTAGGCTTCCACCTTGCGCTGGGTGTCGAACTCGGGACGCATGCGGTAAATCTCCCACGTGTCTGTCGGCTCTATGAAGGTCTGTTTCACATAGTCTGTATGCGGGCCGAAGATTTGTCCGAGGAAGTACTCATGGATATAGGGCTTCAGGAAGAAGTCTTCGCGGAATGCCAGCCCGTAGCTTTCTATCTCCTCGCGCGTCATGGGCAGGGCGGGGACGAATTGTCCCAACAGCCCGTGTACGGCGTGCATTGGTATCTCCCAAATGCGGAAGAAGCCGAGGATGTGGTCTATGCGGTAGGCATCGAAGTATTCTGCCATTTTGTGGAAACGTTTCATCCACCAGGCATAACCGTCTTTTTCCATGACATCCCAGTTGTAGGTGGGGAGGCCCCAGTTCTGTCCGTTCACGGAGAAGTCGTCGGGCGGTGCACCGGCTTGGCCGTTCAGGTTGAAGTAGTGGGGTTCCTTCCAGGCTTCCACACTGTTGCGGCTGATGCCGATGGGGATGTCGCCTTTCAGCACTACGCCGTTGGCGCGCGCATGCTCGGTGGCGGCAAGCAGTTGCAGGTGCAGATTGAACTGGATGTAGTAGTAGATGGCAATATGCGGATAGTCGGCAGAGTCCGGCCGGCACAATGTCTCTATCTCTTTGGCATCGTAGGTGGCATACTTGGGCCACTCGTGGAAATTCGGGGTCTTGTAGGCATCACGCAGGTAGCTGAAGACGGCATATGGCTGCAACCATTCCTTATTGGCTTCGTAGAAATTACGGAAAGCATCCGATGCCAGCACCTTTTCCCCTTCCTGCTTGAAGATGAGGTGGAAGTATTCCCACTTTGTCTTGTTCACAGCTTCGTAGTCCACGGTGGGCAGGGCATTCAGTTCCTTCTGGCGTTTGTTGAATTCGGCCATCACCTTCTTGTCCTTCAAGCCGCCCAACTGCTTCAAGTCGGCGTACATGGGATGGAAGGCATAGATGGAGATGCTACTGTAAGGGTAGGAGTCTGTCCAGGTATGCGTCATGGTAGTGTCGTTGATGGGCAGAATCTGCACCGCCTTCTGATTGGTGGCAACTGCCCAGTCAATCATGCGCTTCAAGTCGCCGAAATCGCCTACACCGAAGCTTTTCTCGGAGCGCAGGGAGAATACGGGTACGGCTACTCCGGAACCTTTCCATGCAGGAAGATTGAAGTATACATAACGGTCGCCGACAGCCAGCGTTTCGTTGGCGGCTATCTGCGGGTCGGCCATATAACGGTTGGGATTGTTCTCCCAGGCCACGGCACGGCGCTCTTTCTTGTTGTAAAGGACGAATTTATACTCCAGCGGGAAGCTGATTTTACCGGCATCCACTTCTACCTGCCATTCGGGGAAGTCGATGTCGCTCATAAGGGCAGCTTTGTCCGGGTTCCAGTCACCCAGCGCCTTCTGGTTTCCGCAGAGTGCCAGGCAATGGTCGCTGTCTATGCAGGGGGCGTACGCCTTTATCAGCAACCCCTTTTTGTAGCTTTTCGGGGCGGCACTGCGTTCGCGATGCGCCAGCAGGGATTCTGTGAAAGCGGATGTATAAAAATACTGCTGCTCGGGCAGATTCTTCCAACAATCTTCTATGCGGTAAACTTTCTTCGGATTGTCTGCAACGTGCAGGATGCGTGGCAGGCTGTTCCACTCTGTCCGTATGGTTCTGCCATCTCGATAGATGTGGTAACTGTATTCGACGCTTCCATTACCGGGAATCTGGATATCCACTTCCGCAGTCCAGTGAATGCCGTCTACAGTGTGCAGGGGGGTGGCTTTGTCGGGCTGGTTGTTGCCAAGTTCCGGGATGGAACCCAGGACTCTGACTTCTTCACCCCAGCTGGTGCGATACTCGATATTGAATATTAGTGTCATATTATATTAGATTTAGAAGTAGCAATAGCTGCAATGATTATGCAAGTATAGAAATTATTCCTCATAATCATGCAGCTACCGTTATCTAAGTCATTTAAATTCCTATGCAAACGTTTGTGCTTGCCGTGGGATTATCCACAGCGGGAAGCTCCGCACGTCTTGCAGATGAGGCAACCTTCTTGGTAAACCAGTGTTTCGTTACCGCAGTTGGGGCATTTCTTGCCTTTGGCTTCCGTGCCGTCCTGGATGTATTTCTTCAGGGCGCGTTCCACACCGTTCTTCCAGGTGTTGATGTTTTCGCTGTCCAGTTGCAGTGAACCTACCAGCTTGATGACCTGCTCGATAGGCATGCGGTAGCGCAATACACCGGAAATCAGCTTGGCATAGTTCCAATACTCTTTATTGAACTTCTCGGACAGCCCCTCGATGGTGACTTTGTATCCGCGCTTGTTCTCGAACTGGAAGTCGTAACGCTTGTTTCCGTGCTCATCCACATTCTTGATGATGTGGCCCGACACCACATTCTTCGGCAGGATGATGCCTTCATCATCATCCAGCACACCGGTGAATATTTCGTAGGGATGATTGTCCAGCAAGCCGACGAATGCCACCCATTTCTCCTTGTTGTTCTGGAAGCGGACAACGTCTGCATCCAATATTCTGGGACGTGTTTCAACGACTGTAGGCGGTTTGCACGGGGGAAGCTCGGACTTCTTGTCGCTCTTGGTAGAGATGAGCACGCCGGAACGCGAACCGTCGCGGTAAACCGTACAGCCCTTGCAGCCGGATTTCCATGCTTCTACATACAGACGGTTCACGAGGTCTTCGTCTACGTCGTTCGGCAGGTTGATGGTTACGCTGATAGAGTGGTCCACCCATTTTTGGATACGTCCCTGCATCTTGACTTTCATCAGCCAGTCCACGTCGTTGGAGGTTGCTTTATAATAAGGTGATTTCTCTACCAGGGCATCCACTTCTTCCTGCGTGTAGCGTTTGGCGGGGTTGTATCCTTGTGCTTCCATCCAAGTCACAAACTTGGGGTGGAACACGATATATTCTTCAAAGGCATCTCCGGTTTCGTCGATGAAGTCCACATGGACGTTCGTATCGTTGGGATTCACTTTGCGGCGGCGCTTGTACACGGGCAGGAATACGGGCTCGATACCGGAGGTGGTTTGAGTCATCAGGCTGGTGGTGCCGGTCGGGGCGATGGTCAGACAGGCAATGTTGCGGCGTCCGTACTTCTTCATCTCCTCGTACATTTCCGGGTCAGCTTCACGCAGGCGGTTGATGAACGGGTTGTTCTTTTCGCGTTCTGTATCGTACACCTCGAATGCGCCGCGTTCTTTGGCCATTTCTATGGAGGAGCGATAGGCGTTGAGTGCCACCGTCTTGTGTACTTGCTCCGAGAATTCGGTTGCCTCTTCAGTGCCATAACGCAATCCCAGGGCGGCAAGCATGTCGCCTTCTGCCGTGATGCCTACACCGGTACGGCGGCCTTGGGCGCTTTTCTTGTAAATCTTCTGCCACAAAACGCGTTCTGTATGTTTCACGTCTTCACTTTCGGGGTCGGCATCTATCTTGCTCATGATGCGCTCTATCTTCTCCAGTTCAAGGTCGATGATATCGTCCATGATGCGTTGGGCCAAAGCTACATGCTTCTTGAATAGCTCAAAGTCAAAGTAGGCGTCCGGCTTGAACGGATTGACCACGTATGAGTAAAGGTTGATGGCGAGCAGACGGCAGGAGTCGTACGGGCACAGTGGAATTTCGCCGCATGGATTGGTGGATACGGTACGGTAGCCCAGGTCTGCATAGCAGTCGGGCACGGATTCCTTTAATATGGTATCCCAGAACAATACACCGGGTTCTGCCGATTTCCATGCATTGTGCACAATCTTTTTCCATAATGCGGATGCGTCAATGTCTTTTTGAAATGCCGGCTCTGTGGCGTCAATCGGATATTGCTGTGTATATGGTTTGCCTTCGATGGCGGCCTGCATGAAGTCGTCGGTCAGTTTTACGGAAACGTTGGCTCCGGTCACTTTGCCCTCAGTCATCTTGGCATCGATGAAGGCTTCCGAGTCGGGGTGTTTGATGGATACGCTGAGCATCAGTGCGCCGCGGCGTCCATCTTGAGCTACTTCGCGTGTAGAGTTTGAATAGCGTTCCATGAAGGGAACCAAGCCGGTGGAGGTCAGTGCCGAGTTCTTTACCGGTGAACCTTTCGGACGGATATGGGATAAGTCGTGTCCCACGCCGCCACGGCGTTTCATCAGCTGTACTTGTTCTTCGTCTATCTTGAAGATGGCACCATAAGAATCCGCTTCGCCGTCCACACCGATAACAAAGCAGTTGGACAGAGAGGCTACCTGATAGTTGTTCCCGATTCCGGTCATCGGGCTTCCTTGCGGAACAATGTACTTGAAGTGGTCGAGCAAGCCGAAAAGTTCCTCTGAACTTAATGGATTGGGGTACTTGGCCTCAATGCGGGCTACCTCATTGGCTATCCGCCAATGCATGTCTTCCGGAGACTTTTCGTAAATATTTCCGAAAGAATCTTTGACTGCATATTTGTTTACCCAAACTCTGGCAGCCAACTCGTCGCCTTGGAAGTATTTTAAAGATTCTCCGTAGGCTTCGTCATAAGAATAATTTTTCTTTTCCACAATGTTGTATCTCTTAGGATTAGTTACAAATAAGTAAAGTTGTAGAAGTTGTACTTATCGTTAACAAATGTATTTGCAAAGCTATGAATGTTTTTCAACTTGGCAAAATTAAAATGAATGTTTTTATTAACCGATATATAGTTTTCTATTGATTGCTATTAATTTATTGGTTTATAATGTTTTAATGATTTGAGTAAACGAATAAGTTTTCCAAAATGGAATTTATTAACAACTTGTTGGGCTGAAAGGTTCTCGGTTTAGTCGAACATAAGGTTACTTTTATCTGCTCGTAGAGATAATAATTGTTCATTTCTTGTTGAAAAGATGTATTTTATTCCGGATATATGATGATAAAAAAAGTGTGAACTCTTGAATGAATTGTTCGTGGATTACATTATCTTTGCAAAAAAAGAAAGAATGGAAAGCTTGAAACAAAGGAGAACAATCCGAAAATACCAGCAGAAGGATATTTCTGCTGATTTGTTAAATGATTTGCTTGAAACCTCTTTCCGGGCTTCTACAGTCGGGAACATGCAGGTTTATAGTGTGATTGTGACGCGTGATGCAGAGCGTAAAGCCAAACTGGCGCCTGCACATTTCAATCAGCCGATGGTTCGGACGGCGCCGGTAGTGCTTACTTTCTGCATAGATTTGCGCCGCTTCAGCAAGTGGTGTGAGCAACGTAAGGCTGAGCCGGGATACAACAACTTTGAGTGGTTTGTGACGGGGGCTGTCGATACCTTGCTGGTGGCACAGACTTTTTGTGTGGCTGCCGAGGAGAAGGGGTTGGGCATTTGCTATCTGGGAACTACCACTTACAACCCTCAGATGATTGTCGAAGCGTTGGAGTTACCGGAATTGGTGTTTCCCATCACGACAGTCACAGTGGGATGGCCTGCCGAACAGCCGGAACAAGTGGACCGTTTGCCGCTGGAGGCCATTGTACACGAAGAGGTTTATCATGATTATACTCCTCAGGACATTGACCGGTTGTATGCCTATAAAGAATCGCTTCCTGAGAACAAGCAGTTCATCTTGGAGAACAATAAGGAAACGCTGGCGCAGGTCTTTACAGATGTGCGTTATACGAAGAAAGACAGTGAGGCAATGTCGGAGAATCTTTGGAAGATAATGAAAAAGCAGGGATTTTGAAAATTAAGGATTAGGGATAAGGGATAAGGGATAAGGGGTTAAGCTAATGCATACTTAGCTGCATTTAATCCCTTATCCTTTATTCTTATCCTTTTTTCAGTGCGGCTTGAATCTCGTCGATTTCCGCACGGAATGATTTGTCCACCTCTTTCAGTTCTTTGATGGTTTTACATGCATGCAATACGGTGGCATGGTCTTTATGTCCAATTAGCGCACCGATTTTTGCAGTAGAGAAGTCTGTATGGTTTTTGGCTAAATACATGGCTATTTGTCGTGCTTGCACCACTTCCCGCTTTCTGGATTTTGTGTGGATGGTGGCAGTTTCCAATCCGAAGTGCTTGCATACGGTGTTGATGATTTCATCGACAGTCACTGCCTTGCTTTCGCTGTTCACTACCTTGCGGACGATACGTTGCGTCAGTTCCAGGTCTATTTCTTTATTGTATATGGTGGAATGCGCCATAATGGAAATGACGATGCCCTCCAGGTCACGTACACTGTCGCCCACGTTCTCTGCAATATAGTCAATCACTTCCTGGGGGAACTGCAGGCCGTCACGGTGTATCTTGTTGCGCAGAATGTTCTTGCGGAGTTCTACGGTAGGTTTCTCCAGCTCAGCCACCATTCCCCATTTAAAACGTGTAATCAGACGCTCTTCCATGCCCTGCAGCAATACCGGTGCACGGTCGGAAGTGAGGATGAGCTGCTTGCCGTTCTGATGCAGATGGTTGAAGATATGGAAGAATGTATTCTGCGTTTTGGTCACGCCGGCAAATTCCTGAATATCATCAATGATTAGAATATCAATGGTCTGGTAGAAGTTGATGAAGTCGTTAGTCGTATTGTTACGTACGGAATCGGTGTATTGCACTTGGAATAGGTGTGCAGATACATACAATACCCTTTTCTCCGGGTATAGTTCCTTGATTTTGGTTCCGATAGCATTGGCAAGATGGGTTTTGCCTACACCTGATGCTCCGTATAGGAACAGCGGATTGAAGATTGTTTTAGCCGGATTGAGAGCGACAGCTTCTGCAACGCTGCGCGACAGCTTGTTGCTGTAACCTTCGATGAAGGTTTCAAAGTTGTATTCTGGATTAAGGTGCGGGTCAAGTTCGGGGACGGGAATCTGCGGAATCCTTTTGTCCATCACTTGTTTTTGCGGTATGATGGTACGCTGTGTAGACTCCAGGTCGACGGTTTTCCGCGAGCTCTTGTCCACCATTACGTTATACATCAATTTAGTTCCCTCACCAATGACCTTATAGAGAGTCTTGCGCAACAAATCAACAAATTTGTCCTCCAAAAACTCATAGAAGAACTGGCTGGGCACTTGTACGACCAGCGTTTTGTCTTCATATTTTAAAGGTATGATGGGAAGAAACCATGTTTTGTATGTCTGCTCCGGAACATTGTCTCTGATGATTTCAAGACAGCGGTTCCACAGCCCGACATGATCTATTTCACTCATAACGGCTATAAATACATTTATTAATTAAGCATAACTTCTACGATTGCAAAATTGGCAATCTTATTCGAGAAAAACAAATCCTTTTTTTCTTGCGTTTTTAGGGAAAGTAATAAGCTCTTTACTTTCAGCTACTTATCGGTTACTATGAGTATACTCCTTATATAAGGTGTGTTGCATTTATCTAATACTTTGTCATATAGTGGTTTATGTAGCTTTGCGTCTCTTGTTTTCTTTCTGTGCCCAGAGCAGGAAAAAGCCCTTTTTCGCTCCTTGTATAGAGCAAATGAGGGCTTTCCTTTTAATTCCTTTATAGACTTATTATTTAGACAAAATCTATATAACGTCCATCTTTTACTTATCTTTCTTGCCGAATAGGGAGAAATGGACGTATCGTTTCGGATGCGATTTCAAGTCTTCCAATAAACTTGCTGCGTTGGCAGTGGTGGCGTTCAGATTATTATATAGAGAAGGGTCGTTTAGCAAAAGTCCGACGGTATTGTCTTTCTGGTTCAATTTGTCTGTAATCATTTTTACATTGTTCAAAGTTGCGTCTACCTTTTGCATGGCGGCAGCATAATCTATCTCCTTTAAGTTGTTGGAAATGAGTGCAAAGTTGTCTCCAATGGTATTGAGCTTGCCGGTCAGTTGTGGAATATCATCCTTCATTAGAGTTTGCAACTGGCGGCTTGTGACGGCCATACTTGCTGTTAAATCTTGTACGTTATGCAAGGTTGCAGGGATGGCGGGGTCGGCTAGTATGACATTTAAGGATGCGAGGATGGAATCCAGCTTGGGCAGCATCTTCTCTACTTGCGGCATCATGGTGGCAACTTTTTCCATCATTCCGTTGTTCAGCACGCCGGGGATTGTGTCTCCAATCTGGTATTTCTCCCGTGGGTTATTGGCAAGCAGCAGGTTCATCTTTACGCCGCCAAGCATTTCGGCTGCCAGTTCTGCCGTACTTCCTTTGGGAATGCGCAGCTCTGGGTCAACATCTATTTCGGCAACGACTTTGCCCGGTTGGGTATAGTCGTAGTACAAGTCGCGGACAATACCCACGCGGAAGCCGTCGGCAAAGACCGGGCTGGATTTTGTCAGCCCATTGACATTCTGGAATTTCACGTAGAAATAGCTGGAGGGCTTGAACATATTTATCCCTTTCAGGTAGTTGATGCCGTATACCAATATGCAAAGTGCAGCTATGCCTGCTATTCCTATTCTAACTTCTTTTGTAATATACTTCATGATGTATCTTTTGTTATTTATTTCTGTTCTTTTTAAATTCGCTGATGGCTGTGTTGACGTTTATCTTTTCTCCATTCTTGAACGCAATGATGAATGCGTCCTTGAATTTGTCCGTAATGCTACGTTTGCTGCGCAGCACCTTGTTGTAATCGGGTGATGCGCCGTACGTATATTTGTAGATTCCGCCTTCTTTATAATAATCCACGTCTTTCAGTCCTTTCAGTCTTTTGTCATTCTTGGCCAGAGGACGTGAAGAAGTGAGTATCTGTATCTTAAACACGATGCCGCTCTGTTCTGTTTGGGAAACGGCTGCATTTTCTGACCTTTGCGGGCGTTGGGCAGCTTGGTTACTCTCCGCTTGAGGTGCATTTTTCTTTTCCGGTGTCGCTGTAGCTGCGTTGCCTTCTTCTTGAACGGGCTCGGGTACATCCTCCGGAAGAATGGTATTGCTGCTTCCGTTCAACCGGATTTCCTGCTCGCGCTTATAGGTGAGGAAAGCGCGGAAGATACCGTTGGCAAGTGAGGTGGTTCCTGCTTCAGTGTTCAGGTACCGTTCCTCTTCCGGTGTGGAGATGAATCCGAGTTCCACCAGTATGCTTGGCATGGCACTGGCCTTCAATACCAGAAAACCTGCCTGGTGCACGCCCCGATCTGTACGTTTGCAGGTTTGGCGGAAATGCTTTTGTACGAGGGAGGCGAGGTGCACACTCTGTGACATGTATTTGTCTTGCATGAATTCGAAGATGATGTAGGACTCTGCCGAGTTGGGATTGAAGCCGGCATACCGCGTCTTGTAGTCGCTTTCGTAGAGGATAACGGCATTTTCGCGCTTGGCTACTTCCAGATTGGCATCCGATTTTGCCAGACCCAGTGTCCAGGTGGAGGCTCCTTTGGCCGTCCGGTTTTTGGCCAGGGCATTGGTATGTATGGAGATGAACAAATCAGCTTTGGCGTTATTGGCAATTTCAGCGCGCCGGTCCAGGGGGATGAATATGTCCCGGTCCCGCGTATAGATAACTTTTACATCAGGGCAGTTCTTCTTGATTTGTTTGCCAAGTTTGAGTGCTACATTCAGGTTGATATTCTTCTCTTTGGAAATTTTTCCCACTGCACCCGGGTCGTGTCCACCGTGTCCGGGGTCTATAACGACAACAAAGTCTTTCGCTTCAGCGCTGCCACTGCAAAAGGGGGAGATAAGCAGCCCTAAGCATATACTTATATATAATATGTATCGTCTGTATAGTTTCATATAATTGTAGCAAAGACAATGCTTCCTTTTCGCTTGGCAAATGTAGTGGAAATTTATAGAAAACTAATGGATTATGTTCAGTTTTATTGTTCTTCTTCTCATTTTTAGTGTAATTAATGTCTGTGTTTGAGTAATTAGTGGCTCAATGTATTGATAATATGCGTAACTTTGCGGCAGATAATTAAAATAGCAAATCAAGTATGCTGGTTCGTTTTATAAAGAACTGGACGTTGCCTTTGGCAATGCTTGCCGGTACTTTGGGATATTTCTTTTTTGCAGACATTCCTTTTGTGGCGCCTGCCAAACCTTATGTGAATGGGTTAGTGGCTTTCCTGACTCCGCTTTTGATTTTTTCCCAACTTCTGCTCACTTTCTGCAAGGTGGAGGTGCATGAACTGAAACCCAAATCGTGGCATGGATGGTTACTGCTGTTCCAGACGGTTTCTTGCTTGATTGTTGCGGTATTGTTGGTGTGTTGCCCTATGGAGGAGGTCTACCGGGAAGTGTTTGAAGGTGCAATGGTCTGCCTCATTTGTCCCACTGCAACCGCTGCGGCTGTCATTACCGGTAAACTGGGTGGAAGCGCATCCAGCCTGACGACCTATACGTTGTTGTCCAATCTTCTGGCAGCTGTGGCTGTTCCTTTGGTTTTCCCGTTGGTGGAGCCTCATGCTGACATTACTTTTTTTGTTGCATTCCTGAAAATTCTGAGTAAAGTCTTTCCATTGCTGCTTTGTCCTTTCTTGCTGGCATGGTTTCTGCGTGCGTTTGTGCCGAAGGTGCATCATTTTCTGTTGGGTTTCCATGATGCAGCCTTCTATTTGTGGGCGGTAGCTCTTGCCATTGTCTCAGGGCAGACGGTACGTTCATTGGTCAATAGTGATGCACCGGTATTTGTTGAACTGCTGATAGCCCTGGCGGGACTGATAACCTGCTGTATACAATTCTATTTGGGAAAGAGAATCGGCGGTCATTATGGTGAGCGCATCAGTGGAGGGCAGGCGCTGGGGCAAAAGAATACGGTGCTTGCCATCTGGATGGCATATACTTATCTGAATCCACTTTCCTCCGTGGGACCGGGATCTTATGTCTTATGGCAGAATCTGATCAATAGCTGGCAGCTATGGAAAAAGAGAAAGAGGGAAGAGGAAGAAGCGCAACATTAACGCAACAGCAATTCTTCCTCGTTATATCTTGGCCTGTTCTTTACTTCAATGTAGATTTTACCGATATATTCGCCTACAATTCCCAGGGATACCAATATTGTACCACCTACCAGCCAGAGGGAAATCATCAGAGATGACCATCCGGGTACAGTGTCGTGGAAGTAGTAAGCGCGTAGCGTCCAGATGGTGACGCATACGGCTATCAGTATAAAAATACAGCCCAGCCAGAAAACCATGCGCACAGGTTTGACAGAAAAAGATGTGATTCCGTCGATGGCAAAGTTTAACATCTTCTTGAATGGATATTTCGACTCTCCGGCAAAACGCTTGTCGCGATTATAGTAAACACAGGCGGTTTGGTAACCGATGAGAGGCACCAGCCCGCGCAAATAGAGATTGCGCTCGCGGAAACGGCAAAGTTGTTGGATAGCACGGCAACTCATCAAGCGATAATCCGCATGGTTAGAAACCGGATTAATGATTTATCTATAGTTCTACAGGTGTGCTCTAAATAAAATGCTGCTTG
>OGKZ01001897.1_pt1 | contig 12525 bp, 5 predicted proteins | sample 1572571 | NCBI WGS metagenome assembly OGKZ01 (sample SAMEA2581906, study PRJEB24529) | metagenome | biome: Human gut stool | place: China | collected 2011 | reverse complement strand
TGACGCTGCGGCTGATCTTGGAAAGCTCTGCCATCAGGTTTGCCTTGTTGTGCAGGCGGCCTGCGGTATCCGCAATGACCAGATCATAGCCGCGTGCGGTGGCCGACTTGACCGTGTCAAAAATGACAGCGGCGGGGTCTGCGCCCTCGCCCGCCTTGACAAGGGGCACGCCCGCCCGGTCGGCCCAGATCTCCAGCTGCTCGCTGGCGGCGGCACGGAAGGTATCGCCTGCAGCCAGCATCACCTTTTTGCCCTGACGGGTATAGAAATCGGCCAGCTTGGCAATGCTGGTGGTCTTGCCCGCCCCGTTCACGCCGATGACCAGAATGACGGCAGGCGTGCCGCTCAGGTCCATCTCAGCTTCGGGGCGCATCTCATCGGCAATGAGGTCGCGCAGTTCGTCGCTGGCCTGCTCACCGGTTTTCAGGCCCTTCTCGTTCACCCGGTCCCGCAGCTTGTCCACCAGTTTGATGGCCACTTCACCGCCCACATCGGCCAGAATGAGCTGCTCTTCCAGCTCATCGTAAAGATCATCATCGATCTTGCTGCCGGTGAGGGTATTCATAATGTTGCCCCAGAAGCCCGTGCGGGTCTTTTCGAGGCCGTCTTTCATCTTATCTTTTTCTTTTTTGCCAAATCCAAAGAGGCCCATTGGTTCTCTCCTTTGTTTTGCTGTTTCTATCCGTGATGGCAAAACCCGCCATTTCACGATTTGCGCTCAGTGCTGCCCGGTATGCCAAGGGCTCCCCTACTAGGGGAGCTGGCGAGCGAAGCGAGACTGAGAGGTTTAATCTATTATACCTACGAAACCAGCGTCGCGTCAACCTGTTCCAGATCCAGCTTGAGCAATTTCGACACGCCGTCCTCCTGCATGGTCACACCGTACAGGACATTGGCGGCCTCCATGGTGCCGCGGCGGTGGGTGATGACGATGAACTGGGTCTTGTCGCTCACCCGGCGCAGATACTGGGCAAACCGCACCACGTTGGCATCGTCCAAGGCGGCTTCGATCTCGTCCAGAATACAGAAGGGCGCGGGGTTCACCGCCAAGATGGCAAAGTAGATGCTGATAGCCACCAGCGCCTGCTCGCCGCCGGAAAGGGCTTCCAGATTTTTGATGACCTTGCCCGGCGGGGCTACCCGGATGCCGATGCCGCAGGCCAGCACATCGCTTTCGTCCTCCAGCACAAGGCTGGCTTCGCCGCCGCCGAACAGCTCGGTGAACACGCGGCTGAAGTTTTCGTTGATGGCGCGGAAGCTGTCGGTGAAGATCTCCCGCATCTGGACGGAAAGCTTTGCGATCATGCGGCTCAGCTCGTTGCGGCTTTCCTCCACGTCGGTCACCTGACGGGACAGTTCATCGTAGCGGGCTTTGACTTCCTTATACTCCTCAATGGCGCTCACATTCACGCTGCCAAGGGCGCGGATCTTGCCGCGCAGGTCGGCCACCTGTGCCCGCAGCGCGGTCAGGCTGTCAAACTCCACGCACAGCTGCTCCGCCTGACTGACCGAGAGCTGGTACTCGTCCCACAGCTTTGCCACGGTCTGGTCGTACTCGGTCTCGGCAGCGGCCTTGCGCTCGGCAAGGCGTGCCATCTCCCGGCCCATCTCCTCGCGGCTGTCGGAGGCGGTGCGGGCTTTTGCCAGCGCTTCCGTTTCCTTCTGCTGGCAGGCAAGCCGCTTTTCGGTGGCTTCGCGGATGGCCCGCTCCTTTTGGGTGATGGTGGTCTGGCTGTCGGTCTTGGCCTTGCGGATAGCTGCGATCTCGGTGCGGCAGGCTTCGCTGCGGGCGGCAAGGGCGGCAAGGCTTTCTTCCAGCGCAGTGCGGCGGGCAGCGGCGTCCTTGGCACGCTGCTCCAGCGCAGCGATCTGGCTGTAAGCCAGCTCCGCGTCCTTGCGGCGGGTCACCTGTTCCAGCCGCTTGGCGCTGAGCGCCTGTGCCAGCTGGTTCTGCTGGGTCAGAAAGCTGTCGCTGCCCTCTGCAATGCGGCTCAGCTCGGCGGTCAGCTGCTCGATCTGCGCCGTCAGTTCTGCCTGCTGCAAGGCAGCGGCATCGGCCTTGGCGCGGCTGTCGTTCAACGCAGCCTGCAAGGCGTCCATCTGCTGCTGTGCGTTCTGCACGGCAGTTTCCAGCTGGGCAGCGGCGGCTTCCAGCCGCTTCTGCTCCGCCTCTGCACGCACCCGGTCGTTGGCGGCAGTGATCTGCTCGCTGGCGGTGGCGGTCAGCTCTGCCTGCAAAGCATCTGCCTGCTCTTTGCACTGGTCAGTCTTTTCCTGTGCGGCAAGGCAGTCTTTTTGCAGCTTGGCCGCCTTCAGGCGCAGCTCTTCCATCTCCTGCTTGCGGGTGAACAGACCGGCGCTGCGCTGCACGCTGCCGCCGGTAAAGCTGCCGCCTGCATTGATGACCTGTCCATCCATGGTGACCACCTTGTTGTGGTAACCGTTGTCCCGCGCCACGCGGGAGGCTTCGTTGATATCCTCCACCACGATGATGCGCCCCAGCAGGTTCGAGACGATATTCTCGTACCGGGGGTCGGCCTGCACCAGCGCAGAGGCCAGCCGTGCCGTGCCGGACAGCCGTCCCCGAAACACGCCGGGCTGCACGGTATCCAGCGGTAAAAAGGTGGCGCGGCCTGCATGGTCATTGCGCAGCAGGGCGATGGCGGCTTTCGCGGCGGCTTCGTTTTCCACCACGATGTTCTGCAGCGCACCGCCCAGTGCGGTCTCGATGGCAACCTCGCACCCGGGCTCCACCTTCAGGATGGTGGATACCGGCCCCAGAACGCCCCGCAGACGGCGGGCTCCGGCGGCGCGCATGACCGCACGCACCGAGTTCTGGTAGCCGTCCATGTTCTTTTCCAGCTCCCGCAGCACCGAAAGGCGCTGCCGGGCGGCATCCAGTTCCCTGCCCAGCCGCTGCTCGGCGGCATCGGCCTCGTCCAGCGCGGCCTTGCGGCTGCGCAGCTTGAGCTCCAGACCGGAGCGGATGTTGCCCAGCTGCTTTTCGTTTTCCTCCAGCGTCTGGCGGTACTTTACGGTATCGGCCAGATCCTGTCTTGTTTCCTCCAGCTGTGCGGCGGCATCCCGGGCGCTCTGTTCCAGCGCGGGCAGACGCTGCCGGGCGGTGTCTCCGGCGGCTTCGGCGGCAGCCTGTGCCACCTGTGCCTCGGTGCGCTTTGCGGTGTGGTCGGCAAGCTCTGCCCGCAGGCTGTCCTTGCGGGCACCGCTGGCGGTGCTGGCATCTGCCAGCCGGGCAAGCTCCGTGTTCAGCGCCTCGATCTCTGCCGCAAGCTTTTCGCCCGCAGCTTCCATGGTCTTTGCCACGGCACGGTGGCGCTGCAAGGCGGCATCCGCTTCGGCGGTGTCCTGCTGCCCGGCGGCGATCTCCTGCTGCAAAGAAGCCGCGCTCTCATCGTTGCGCAGAATATCGTTTTCCAGCACGGCGATGCGGCTTTCGGAGCCGCTGATCTGCTGGGTGATGCTGCGGATATCCCCATTCAGGCGCTCGACAGCAACCGTCAGCTGCTGTGCCTGCATACGGATCTCCTCAGCCTCCTGCTCGGCGGCCTTGGTCTCCCGGTCAAAACGCTCGTAGTCGGTTTGGGCGGTCTCGTAGTCCCGCACCTGCTGGCGCACAGCTTCCCGGGCGCGGTGCACCCCATCGGTCCACAGGGTCACTTCCAGCGTTTTGCGCTGGGCACTCAGTTCCAGAAACTTCTGCGCCTTGGCGCTTTCTTTTTCCAGCGGACCCACCCGGCTTTCCAGCTCGCCAAGGATATCCCGCAGGCGCTCCAGGTTCTCGCCCGCTGCGGCCAGACGGCGCTCGGCTTCGGTCTTGCGGTAGCGGTACTTGGCAATGCCGCAGGCTTCCTCAAAGATCTCGCGGCGCTCGCTGCTTTTGGCTGCCACAATCTCCGCAATGCGTCCCTGCCCGATGACCGAATATCCGTCCCTGCCGATGCCGGTATCCAGCAGCAACTCGTACACGTCCCGCAGGCGGCATACCTGCCCGTTGATGGTGTACTCGCTGTCGCCGGAGCGGTAGTATTTGCGGCCGATGGTCACCTCGTCCGCGTCCACATCCAGCGTGTGGGCGGCGTTGTCCAGCGTCAGCCGCACCTGCGCAAAGCCCATGGGGCTGCGCTTGCGGGTGCCGCCGAAAATGACGTCCTCCATTTTGCCGGCGGCACGCAGCTGGCGGGAGCTGGTCTCGCCCAGCACCCAGCGCACTGCGTCCGAAAGGTTGGACTTGCCGGAGCCGTTGGGGCCCACCACGCCGGTGACGCCGGTATCAAAACTGATCTTTACCTTATCGGGAAAACTTTTAAAGCCCTGGATCTCCAGTTCCTTGAATACCATTTACTTTTCCTTTATCACGCCCAGCAGCTTGAGTGCTTCCTTGGCGGCACACTGCTCGGCGGCTTTTTTGCTGCGTCCCTCGCCCCGCGCCACGCGGTCGGAGTTAAAGCGCACCGCCACCACGAAATGCTTGTCGTGATCCGGGCCGGACTCGCTTTCCACCACATAGCTCAGGCGCTCTTCCGGGTTCTGCTGCACGATCTCCTGCAAACGGGTCTTGTAGTCCGCCTCGGCGTGCTTGCCCTCGGTGATGAAGGGCAGGATGAACTTGCGCGCCACCTCCATGCCGCCGTCCAGATACAACGCGGCAATAACGGCCTCGAAGGCGTCCGACACCACGCTGGGGCGGGTGCGGCCGCCGCAGCGCTCCTCGCCGCGGCCAAGGCGCAGATACTCACCAAGGTCGATCTCCTGTGCAAACTGGAACAGTGCACTCTCGCTGACAAGGCTGGCGCGGATGCGGGTCAGGTCGCCCTCCGGGCGGTCGGCGTAGGCGTGAAACAGGTAGTCTGCGGATACGATCTGCAAAACGCTGTCACCCAGAAACTCCAGCCGCTCGTTGTGCTTGACCGGGGTGCGGCTCTCGTTGGCGTAGCTGGTGTGGGTAAGCGCGATTTCCAGCAGTTCCGGGTTTTTGAATTTGTAACCGATGATAGTTTCCAACTGATGGCTCATGGTCGTTTTTACTCCCTTTTATTCCTCAGTTTTCTGTGCTGCGGCCAGCTCGTCCAGTGCGGACTGCATGGTGCCGCACAGATCGTTCTCCACGCAGATCTTTGCCTGCCGGATGGCGTTTTTGATGCCCTTTGCCTTGGAGGAGCCGTGTGCCTTGATGACCGGCTGCTTTGCGCCAAGGAAGGGTGCACCGCCGTACTCCTCGCTGTCCATCTGGTGCTTCAGGTCGGTAACGCCGCCCTTGAGCAGCAGATAAGCCAGCTTGCCGCCAAGGTTTGCAAGGAACATCTGCTTGAGCATACCCAGCAGCATCTTTGCCACGCCCTCGGTCAGCTTGAGGATGACATTGCCGGTAAAGCCATCACAGACCACCACGTCCACCTCACCGTTGGGCACATCACGCGGCTCGATATTGCCCACAAAGCGGATTCCCGGGGTAGTCTTGAGCAGCTGGTGGGCGTCCCGCAGCACGGGAGTGCCCTTGCTCTCCTCGGCACCGTTGTTGGCCAGTGCTACGCTGGGGTTTTTGCGTCCCTCTACTTTGTTCACATAGCAGCTGCCCATGACCGCAAAGGCGGCCAGCATCTCCGGGCGGCACTCCACGTTGGCACCGCAGTCCAGCAGCAGATAAGCCTGCTGCTTTGCGGGCACCATGGTAGCCAGTGCCGGGCGCTTGACACCCCGCAGGGTGCGCACGATGAGGCTTGCGCCAACGTGCAGCGCACCGGTGCTGCCGGCAGAGACAAAGGCATCGCCTTTGCCCTCCTTGAGCATATTCAGACCCACCACGATGGAGGAATCCTTCTTCTGGCGGATGGCGCGGGCGGGCTCGTCGCACATTTCGATGGTCTCGGTGCAGTTCACCAGCTCGATGCCGTCCAGCGGAATGTTGTGCTCGGCGGCGGTCTTGCGCACCAGCACCTCGTTGCCCACGCCAATGAGCTGCACGCCGTACTCCTTGACGGCCTGTGCAGCGCCTTCCAGAACAGCCAGCGGGGCGTTGTCGCCGCCCATCATGTCCACAATGATCTTCATACCTGTTTTCTCCTTTCAGGTGGTTTGCCTTACAGAGCAGTTTCCTCCAGCCAGTGCTGGAAGCTGGCAACAGCGCGCTCGGCCTGTGCCATGTAACGCAGCCGCTTGTCCCGGGGACGGGTCTCGGCGGGCAGCGGCGGCAGAATGCCCATGTTTGCGCCCATGGGCTGGAAGTTTTTGTTCTCGGTGGTCAGGTACTGCACCAGCGCACCGCACATGGTATCGGCGGGCGGCGGGGGCAGCTGTTTGCCCTCCAAGCGGGCGTAAAGATTGCGTGCTGCCAGCAGACCGCAGGCGGCGCTTTCCATATAGCCCTCAAAGCCGGTGATCTGCCCTGCAAAAAACACGTTGGGGTGTGCTTTCAGGCACAACTGGGCGCTGAGCACCCGGGGCGCATCCAGAAAAGTGTTGCGGTGCATCACGCCGTATCGCACAAACTCCGCATTTTCCAGCCCGGGGATCATGCTGAACACCCGCTTCTGCTCGCCCCACTTGAGGTTTGTCTGGAAGCCCACAATGTTATACAGGGTGCGCTCCTTATTTTCTGCGCGCAGCTGCACATTTGCCCAAGGGCGGTGGCCGGTGTTGGGGTCTACCAGACCCACCGGGCGCAGCGGGCCGAACCGCATGGTATCGGCACCCCGGGCAGCCATGATCTCAATGGGCATACAGCCCTCGTACACGGTGACGGTATCGGCCTTTTTGCCGTGAGCGTCCGGGTCGGGCTTTGTGCTCTGCTCGGCGCCGGTATCAAAGTCGTGCAGGGGGGCACGCTCCGCAGCGGCAAGCGCGGCATGGAAGGCCTCATATTCTGCCTTGTTGAAGGGGCAGTTCAGATAGTCGGCCTCGCCACGGTCATAGCGGGAAGCGGCGAACACCTTGCCGTAGTCCAGACTTTCGGCGGTGACGATGGGCGCAACGGCATCGTAGAAGTGCAGCCGCTCGTCCCCGGTCAGGCGTCCGATCTCATCGGCCAGTGCGCCGTCGGTCAGCGGGCCGGTGGCTACCAGAATGGGAGCGCTCTCGTCGATGGTTTCCACCTGCTCCCGGTAGACGGTGATGTTCTCACACTGCTCCACCATGCGGGTGACAGCGGCACTGAAGGCATCGCGGTCCACCGCCAGCGCACCGCCGGCGGCCACGCGGGTCTCCTCGGCGGCAGTCAGCAGCCGGCTTCCCATGCGGCGCATCTCTTCCTTCAGCAGACCGGAGGCAGAGTCCAGCCGCTCAGCCTTCAGGCTGTTGGAGCAGATCAGTTCTGCAAAGCCCTCACTTTTATGGGCCGGGGAAAAGTGGACGGGCTTCTGCTCGTACAGCTCTACCTGCACGCCCTTGCCCGCCAGCCAGAGAGCCGCTTCGCAGCCCGCCAGACCCGCGCCCAGAATGGTTACTTTATATTCGTTCATTTAGTCTTTCCTTTAATCCAACCCTCTCAGTCATTGCCTGCGGCAATGCCAGCTCCCCCCTCGGGGGGAGCTTTTGCCAAAGAGGGAGGGTGTAGCGTATTCTCTGAAAAGGCTTCCCCCGTCCGGGGGAAGGCTTCTATCTGTCAGTCCGTTTCGGACTGTTCAGTCCTTTTTGGGCACCGGCATCTCAAAGCCGCAGCCCTCCTTGGCGCAGTACAGCTTGCCGCCCTTGCGGAACAGAGTGCTGCCGCACTTTTCGCACTTGGTGGCAACCGGCATATCCCAAGTCATAAAATCGCAGTCCGGGTAGCGCTCGCAGCCGTAGTAGATGCGTCCCTTGGAGCTCTTGCGCTCCAGCAGACGCCCCTTGCCGCACTTGGGGCAGATGCCGCCGGTATCCTTGACAAGGCGCTTGGTGCCCCGGCACTCCGGGAAGCCGCTGCACGCCAAGAACTTGCCGTACTTGCCCACCTTGATGACCATGGGGCGTCCGCACAGGTCGCACACCTCGCTGGAAGGCTCGTCCGGCACCTTGACCTTTTTGCCCTCCATGTTCTTTTCGGCCTGCTCCAGACTGGCTTCAAAGCCCTGATAGAAGTCATCCACGGTCTTGCGCCAGTCGGCCTTGCCGCTTTCCACCTTATCCAGATTCTTCTCCATCTGCGCGGAGAAATCCACGTCCACGATGTGGGGGAACTGTTCCAGCATCAGCCCGTCCACAGCACGACCCAGCAGGGTGGGCTTAAGCTTTTTCTGGTCGCGTTCCACATAGCCGCGGTCGATGATGGTGGTGATGATGGGCGCGTAGGTGGAAGGGCGGCCGATACCGTTTTCTTCCAGCGCCTTAATGAGGGTAGCTTCGGTGTAGCGGGCGGGCGGCTGGGTAAACTTCTGCTCGCTCTTCAGCTCCCGCAGCTTGAGCACCTGTCCCTGTTCCAGCGGGGGAAGGTTCGTTTCCTTCTTTTCCTTTTCGTCGGTGGCTTCCTCGTACAGGGCAGTAAAGCCGTCAAAGGTCACGGTGTAGCCGCTGGCCTTGAAGTGGTAATCCGCCGCGCTGACGGTGACCGACACGGTGTCCTGCTGGCAGTCTGCCATCTGGCTTGCCATAAAGCGGCTCCAGATCATGCGGTACAGCTTTGCGGTGTCGCCGCTGATGCTCTTGTCCACCTCGTCCGGGGTCAGGGAGGGCACAGAGGGACGGATGGCTTCGTGGGCGTCCTGTGCTGCCGTGGCGCTCTTGGTCTTCCATGTGCGCTTATAGGGGCAGATATACGCCTCGCCGTAAGCACCGGCGATATACTCCTTGGCGGCAGCCACGGCCTCGTCCGAGATGCGCAGACTGTCGGTACGCATATAGGTGATCAGACCCATCATGCCATGCCCGGCAATGTCCACACCTTCGTACAAGGTCTGGGCGGCGCGCATGGTGCGGGTGGCCGTAAAGCCTAAGCGGCGGGAGGCCTCCTGCTGCAGGGTACTGGTGATAAAGGCCGGGGTGGGCTGCTTGGCCCGCTTGCCTTTTTTCAGTTCGCCCACGGTGTACTCGGCACCCTCCAGGCCCTTTTCAATGGCACGGGCCTCTGCCTCGTTTTTGGGCAGCAGCTTTTTGCCGGTGCTGTCAGAGGCCAGGCGGGCGGTAAAGCTCTTGTGGCCGGTGCCCAGCGTGGCATCCACGTTCCAGTATTCCTCGGGCTTGAAGTTCTCGATCTCCTTCTCGCGGTCATCGATCAGCCGCACCGCCACGCTCTGGACACGGCCCGCCGACAGGCCCCGGCGTACCTTCCGCCACAGGAAGGGACTGAGCTTATAGCCCACCAGACGGTCGAGGATGCGGCGGGCCTGCTGAGCGTTGAACAAGTCCTCATCAATGGCACGGGGATTGGCCATGCCCTTCTGCACGCCCTTTTTGGTGATCTCGTCAAAGGTCACGCGGTTGGGCTCGTGGGGGTCCAGCCCCAGGATATTGGCCAGATGCCAGCTGATGGCCTCTCCCTCACGGTCCGGGTCGGTTGCCAGCAGAATGCCATCGGCCTGCTTGGCTTTTGCCTTGAGCTCCTTGATGAGCTTGGATTTATCCTTGATATTGATGTACTGGGGGGCGTAGTCATGTTCCACGTCGATGCCCAGCTGGGACTTGGGCAGGTCCCGGATGTGGCCCATGCTGGCCGTGACCTCGTAATCCTTGCCCAGATATTTGCCAATGGTCTTCGCCTTTGCCGGCGACTCCACGATTACCAGTTTTGCCATGGTTCTCTTCTCCTATATTATAAACTCCCAGCCTGACAGTGGTAGTAAAACCCAACGAAATGGAGCTGGCGAGTGTCAGCGAGACTGAGAGGTTTCATTCAACTTAAATTGCGCAGTTCAGCGCAGAATATACCGCTTGCCGGGCAGGCAGGTCACACGGCCCGCCAACTCCAGCTTCATCAGGGTGCCCAGCAGCAGGCCGGTGGGCAGGCCGCTTGCCGCGCCCAGCTCCTCCACGCCCTTTGCCTTGGGGCCGATACAGGCCAGCACCCTGCGCTCGGTCTCGCTCATGGGGTCAGGCGCAGAACGCACCGCCGCCGGAGCCGCTGCGCCCCGCAGGCCCAGCACCCCGGACAGGTCGCCGGGTTTGCAGACGGCTTTGGCCCGGCCCTCCCGCAGCAGGGCGTTGGTGCCTGCTGAGTTGGGCGAGTAGATGCTGCCCGGCACCACGAACACCGGCTTGCCATACCGCTCGGCATGGTTGACTGTGGACATGGTGCCGCTCTTTTCCTGCGCTTCCACCACCACCAGCGCCGAGGACAGCGCCGCAATGAGCCGGTTGCGCTGCAAAAAACCATTGGGGCCAACGGGGCCGCTCTCGGGCGGGTACTCGCTGATCACGCAGCCTTTTTGCTCGATCTTTTTCCGCAGCTCCCGGTTGGAGGCCGGGTAGGTGCGGTCAATGGGCACGCCCAGCACCCCGATGGTGGGGCAGTTTTCCTTCACTGCGGCCCGGTGCCCGGCGCTGTCCAGCCCATCGGCCAGACCGCTGACGATGATGGCCCCGTTTTTGGCCAGACCGCTGCCCAGGTCTGCCGCCGCCTGCAGGCCGTACTCGGTGGGTCTGCGGCTGCCCACCATCCCCACAGCCCCCGGCTCATTGAGCCAGAGGGGGTCGCCGGTGCAGTAGAGCACCAGCGGCATATCGGGAATGCGGGAAAACGCCAACGGGTAATCCGGGTCATCATAGGGCAGGATGCGGATATTCCGCGCCGCACACCGCCGTGCAAAGGCCCGGTAATGCGCTGGGGTGTTGTCGGGCAGGTTGGCCCGGGCAAAGGCCGGGCTGCCCACCGCCTTGCGGAACGCATCGGAACCCCGGTTCTCCCAGGCCTCCTGCGCCCCACCGAACACATCCAGCACCCGGCCTGCATGGCTGCTGCCCGCTCCCAGCGTGTTTGCCAGCCAGAGCCAGCAGAGCAGCGGGTCGGGGGCCGGCTTGGTGCGCGGCGCGTCCTCCATGCAGATAACAGCGTCGAAATAGCCGTCCAGTCCGAGCGGCGAGAAGCCATAGCCGTACTGGTAATGCGTGCGTGAGGTCACGATGCCGCAGCGGCAGCCGCGCTCATGCAGCGCTTTCAGCATGGCTTCCACCCCGTTGAAGACGCGGACCTCCGCGATGCGCTCCTGCGACAGTCCCTCCCAGCGGTCCATAGCGCGTTCCGCCGCCTCGCCGGAAAAGCCGAGGTCTGCGAGCGTCTGCCTGCCCGGCTTGCCGAAGGACGGGCGAAGCTCTTCGAGGGTATGCTCCTGCCCAAACTCGCGCAGCATCTGCTGAAGACACTGCTGATCGACCTCCGCCGAATTGAGAAGCGTTCCGTCTACATCAAAAATAAAGTATTTCATGCGTTTTCCTCCTCACAGGCTGTCGCGAACAGTCCTGCCTCGCTTCAGTTTGTATCGTCTGTCCCGGTTGAATGTCTGAGCGACAAACTCGGAAGATTGATGTCAAGAGCCAGCTGTACCTTGACGATTCACAGCATAAACATCATGATCACTCTTTCTATCTGTATTTACAGAGCGAACGTCAGCTCTGCCATAACAGAGCCTGTTTTTTTCGCGACCCTAAAAATCACAAAGCCCCCGAAACGCAAGGTGCGCCCCGGGGACTTTGAATCATTCGTTTACTTCGTCCAGGTCGCCTTGGCTGCGCCTTCCGCAAACACCTCGTGGAACTTCTTTACGTTGTCCGCGATGTCGCCGCCGAATACCGCCGAGCCTGCCACAATAACGTCCGCACCAGCCGCAACAATGTCGGCGGTGTTGGTCAGCTTTGCGCCGCCGTCGATTTCCAGCTCGCAGTTGTAGCCATGCTTCTGGATTTCCGCGCGGACCGCCTTGATCTTGTCCATGCACTCCGGAATGAAGCCCTGGCCGCCGAAACCCGGCTCTACGGTCATGATGAGCACCATGTCGCAGTACGGCAGCAGCGGGAACAGCGCTTCCGCCGGGGTTTTCGGCTTGATGACGCAGGCCGCCTTGACGCCGGCCGCACGGATTTTCTTGAGCTGTTCGAGGGTGTCGCCGTTGGACTCATAATGTACGGTAATGATGTCCGAGCCTGCCTTGATGAAGTCATCGAGGTACTGGTCCGGGTCAGAGATCATCAGATGTACGTCGAGCACCTTGTCGGTCGCCTTGCGCAGGCTCTTGACGACCGGAGCGCCGATGGTGATATTCGGTACAAAGTGACCGTCCATAACGTCAACGTGAACGTACTCCGCGCCTGCATCGGTCGCGATTTTAATATCGCGCGCCAGATTTGCAAAGTCAGCGGACAGAATAGACGGTGAGAGCTTGATTTCCATAACTTTTTCCTCCTGTGATCGCGGAGACAGTCCGCAGTGTGGTCGAGCGTGCCGCCGGGGCACGGCAGTTTTCTTATTCCATTATAACATACTGCCTGTAAAAGTTTAAGTATAAATTTACTGTTTCATGGCGCGCAGGCAGGCCGCGATATTGAGCACAAGCGAGAGCGCGACCAGCACCGCCGCGCAGAACAGAATGGCATACGAGGTATCGA
>OGKZ01001894.1_pt1 | contig 12533 bp, 9 predicted proteins | sample 1572571 | NCBI WGS metagenome assembly OGKZ01 (sample SAMEA2581906, study PRJEB24529) | metagenome | biome: Human gut stool | place: China | collected 2011 | reverse complement strand
ATATCAGTGATTTCTGTTAATTTGTACTTGACAAGAGTCATTACATATCAGATTTTTATTTCCGTTTTTATCAATTTTTTACAGATTTGCTTTCAAAAATGCCTCAATTGCAGCACTTGCTGCCTCTTCATTCTCTCCATCGGTGCAGACCGTGATCTCCTCGCCACATTTTACACCAAGTCCCATAACTCCAAAAATACGTTTTGCATCTACTGCTTTGCCATCTTTTGCAATGTTAACGCTGCATGGAAATGATGCTGCTGCCTTTACAAGTGCTCCTGCCGGTCTTGCGTGGATTCCCTCTTTGTCTGTGATCACATATTTAAATTCTTTCATGATTTTCTCCTTTCCCAAACCGCATTTTCTTTTCGGGCGGTTCCATTTACCTGTGAATTTTATTTTATTCCGTTTCCTATCTTTTTGATACATCCTTCTTTAAAAGTCCAAGAATCAGGCATCCCACAACGGAGCCAACTGCCAGTGATACGAGATATAACAACGGATGACCTACGGTTAAGAATACGAAGATTCCACCATGTGGTGCCATTAATGTACAGTTAAATGCCATGGATAATGCTCCTGCTACTGCCGAACCAATGATGCAGGATGGAAGCACACGCAATGGATCCGATGCTGCAAACGGGATCGCTCCCTCTGAGATAAAGGAAAGTCCCATGACAATATTTGTCGGTCCCGCCTTTCTCTCTTCCTCAGTAAATTTGTTTTTAAAGAACATAGTCGCAAGTGCGATTGCAAGTGGTGGAACCATACCGCCGACCATAACAGCCGCCATAATGTTGTAATTTCCTGCTGCGATAGATGCTGTACCAAATACATAAGCTGCTTTATTTACAGGACCACCCATATCTACGGACATCATTCCGCCAAGCAATGCTCCAAGCAGGATCGCTTTTGCACCGTTCATGCTATTTAATCCATTATTGATCATGACATTCAATGCTCCGATCGGAGGCTCTACAATATAAGTCATGATTACTCCGATCAAAAAGATACCAATGACTGGATAAAGAAGCATTGGTTTGACACCCTCTAAACCTTCCGGAAGTTTTTCAAACAGTTTCTTTAACAGGCGTACCAGATAACCTGCAACAAAACCTGCAACAAGGGCGCCAAGGAAACCGGATGTTCCATTTGCCGCGATCGCTCCGCCGACAAAACCGACTGCAAGACCAGGACGATCTGCAATACTCATTGCGATAAATCCGGCTAAGATCGGAAGCATAAATCCGAATGCAACACCACCGATCGATTTAAACATTGCTGCTAAAGGTGTGATCGTACCAAAATTCGAACGCTCCTCAAACGGAAGACTGTTTAAGTCTACTGCAAAACCATCGATCAGAAATGCGATCGCAATCAGGATACCACCGCCGATAACGAACGGTAACATATGAGAAACTCCATTCATCAGGTGTTTGTAAATCTGATGTCCAACGCTGTCAGATTCTTCCTCACTGTCTGCTGCCTGACTGCTTCCCTTCGCCTGATACAGTGGAACATTGCCGTTTAACGCTCTGTCTAACAATTCTTCCGCCTTACTGATTCCATCAGAAACCTTACACTGGATCACCGGTCTGCCTGCAAAGCGATCCATCGGAACCTGTGTATCTGCTGCAACGATGATACATGCAGCCTCTGCAATTTCAGCTTTCGTTAATACATTTTTTGCACCGCCGGAACCCCTTGTCTCAACCTTCACACGGCATCCAAGCTCTTTTGCTTTTTTCTCAATATTTTCTGCTGCCATATAAGTATGTGCGATTCCGTTCGGACATCCGGTTACAGCGAGGATCAGCTTTCCATTCTCTGTGGTTTTCTCCTCTGCCGCATTCTTTGTATCGGCGCTGTTCTTTTTCTCTTCTTCGGCATCTTTCTCAGCTTCCGCGCGGTCGATCACACTTAAAAATTCCTCAACCGTCTTTGCATTGCGAAGTCCGCTTGTAAAATTCTCATCCATCAGAAGAACGGATAATTTGCTCAGTACATCCAGATGTACATTGTCTTCTGTATTAGGTGCTGCAATTAAGAAGATCAGGTCAACCTTTCCTCCATCTAACGCATCAAAATCCACCCCATCTTTGATAACCATGGCTGCAAGTCCCGGTCTGCTGACTGCATCTGACTTACAATGTGGAATGGCGATTCCCTCACCAATTCCGGTCGTTCCTTCTTCCTCTCTGGCGTATACGCCTTTGCGGTACTTCTCAACATCGTTGATCTTTCCGCTCTTAGCCATCAATGCAACCATTGCATCAAGAGCTTTGTTCTTTTCATTAACTTTGCCATTTAAATCAATACTCTCTACGGCAAGTAAATCCCTGATTTTCATGCTTAATCCTCCTTGTTTTGCGAAGCAAAATGCGACTGCCCTTGCAGGAGCAGAGGATTTTACTCCTTGTTTTGCGGAGCAAAATGCGACTGCCCTTGCAGAAGCAGAGGATTTTACTCCTTGTTTTGCGGAGCAAAATGTCTGCTATGCCTGCTATGCCTAATAGCTTGCATAGCATGTGCCCTTGCAGGGGCAGAGGATTTTACTCCTCCTACTTAAATATACCTTTGTTTTTATCTAAAAGCGCAAGAACTTCCGGTTCTGTTGCCAGTTCCTCGGAAAATGCCGATGCGCTTCCGGTACAAACCCCCATCTGGAAAGCTTCTTTATAACTTCCAGTTTTCAGATATCCTGTTACAAATCCGGCCACCATGGAATCCCCGGCGCCAACAGAATTGACAACTTTTCCTTTCGGTGCCTCCGCCTGAAAAACGCTTCCATCTTCAGCAACAAGCACTGCCCCGTCACCCGCCATGGAAACCAGCACATTTCTTGCACCTTTTTCCTGCATCTTCTTTGCATAAGTGATGACGTCTTTTTTATCTGTTATTTTTACACCGAAAATCTCGCCCAATTCATGATTATTCGGTTTGACCAAAAATGGATGATACTGTAATACATTTACGAGCAGATCTTTCGTCGCATCCACAACAATCTTTAAATCTTTATCTGCGAGATATTTCATAATGTCCATGTAAATGGTCTGCGGCATCACATCCGGGATACTTCCCGCCATAACGAGAACATCTCCGTCGGAAAGACGATCCAGTTTTTCATAAAGTGTTTTAATATCTGCTTTTGATATCGCCGGTCCCTGTCCGTTGATCTCGCTCTCCTCATCAGAGCGCATCTTTACATTAATTCTTGTCATTCCTTCTTTTACCGGAATAAAATCAGCATTGATTCCTTTTTCCCGGATCAGACGTTCTAACTCTGCTCCGGTAAATCCGGCATAAAAGCCAAGTGCTGTATTTTCCAGTCCAAGATTTTTTAACACCATGGATACATTGATTCCTTTTCCACCCGGAAAAATCTTCTCCTCTGATGTCCGGTTGACCATTCCACAGGTGAAATGCGGAACTGTCACAATGTAGTCCAGTGATGGATTAAATGTGACGGTGTAAATCATTTTTTCTATCTCCTTTCTGCGCTTCCTGCTCTGTGATTTCACAGGTCTTTGTATTTTTATACTTCAATTACATTTTTACATTTACGGTACGCAGGTTTTGTAAGACCTGTCGTAATGACATTTGCACTTTCAAACGGAGCAAATGTCACGCTTGATATCTGATTGAACTTGCTGTCATCCGCTAAGATGTAACACTCCCTGCAGTTTTCCATCGAACGTTTTTTTACGAGTGCCTCCTTAAGCTCTGGTGTGGAAAATCCGCGCTGCATACTGATTCCGTTTGCTCCCCAGAATCCCTTTGTAAAATTATATTTTTCAACCGAAGAGACCGCTTCCTCTCCAACGATTGCCTCTGTCACCGTCTTGAACTCGCCGCCGAGAATGTATACCGTACAACCTTTCTGCGCAAGTTTTTTTGCATGTGTGATCGCATTTGTCACAAACACTGCCTGTCTGACCGTAATAAAATCGATCATCAGATCCGTCGTCGTACCTGCATCAATATAAACAAAATCTCCAGGTTCGATCAGCCCTGCCGCATATTTTGCGATCTTTTCTTTTGCACCTTTGTTCCGTTCTTTTCGCTGCATGACTTCGTCATCCTCGGTACTATATGAGGTATTTTTTAAAATTGCACCTCCGTGTACCTTGATGAGCTGACCATTTGCATCCAGTGTATTTAAATCTCTTCGTATTGTCGACTCTGATGCATCCAGTTCTGTCATGAGCTGCTGAACGGTTACGCTCCCCATACTTTCTAGTATGGATAAAATTCTTGAAAATCTTTCTTCTGTCAGCATATCTTTCCCTCCATTTTCATTCACAACCGTTCAATTTCGTTCATCTTTGATAGTTCTATTATATATTCACATTCCGTCACAGTCAATCAAAATCCGTCAAAATCATTCACAAAAAAACATTTTAAAAATTGTGAAATATGCAAAAAAACTGCCGCAAGAATCAGTCCTGTTTCTTTACCAGGAAGCCGTTTCTTACGACAGTCTTTATATTTTTGATCTAATTTATACTAATCGCTGCTTTTTCACACTGCTTTCCGTTATTCACACGATCATGAACGCTTTACTCCCCCTTTTGAAAACGTTCGATCGCATCTTTTACATCATCCGCAAAAATTTCAACCACCTCTGCATTTTTCGTCTTATACCGTATGATACCCATTTCCTCAAATGTCTGTCCGGCAATATAACACCGCAATGCCATCAGTACGCCACTGTGCGTTACGATCAACACATCTTCCGTCTCCCGTTCTAAGATCATTCCGAGTGTATCAAGCGCACGCCTCAGCACTTCATTGTAACATTCTCCATGCGGTGTATGGACATAACGCCTGTTGGCATCCCAGTCCTGATACTCTTTCGCATTTTCCTGCGTAATGCTTTCCCAGCTTCTGCCTTCCCAGTCGCCCATATCCATTTCCCGCAGACCATCCGCCGCAATACATGGAATATCAAGTGCGATCGCCGCCGCCTGTGCCGTCTGTGCTGCACGAAGCTGTGGGGATGTATATGCCCGCACAACCTGAAGAGTCCCTTCCTTTTTCCGATCCAGAAGCATGTCCGCAAGCTCTTTTGCCTGCTGCTTTCCTGTCTCATTCAACGGCACATCTGTCTTGCCCTGTATTTTCTTTTTTACATTCCAGTCCGTCTCTCCGTGACGTACAAAATATAAAATCATTGATTTCTCCTCTTTTGGGTGATGTTGTCATAAATCAAGTATAAACAATTCGTTTTGATTTGTCTATGTGAATCCGTGCAACGGCAGATTCTTCTTGCAATTTATGATTTCCCCATGTATACTACATCTATCGCAATTCGATTTTATTTCCATAAGATCATTTTCTGAATACCACTCTTTTCATTCCGGCATTTCGCCACCTATTTCAGAAAACTATTGTGAAAAACGCTTAAATTTTTTATAATCAAAGGAGAAAACTACATGGGGAAAAACAAAAGAAAACGCAGTCACACAAAACATGTTTTTGTGCAGAAGAAGTACCGGGATGCCTTATTCCGCAGAATTTTTAATGAGAAACCGGTTTTGCTGGAACTGTACAATGCCCTGAATCAGACAGATTACGATGATGCAGATGAACTGATCTTTTACACGATCGATGATGTGATCTATCTCGGATATAAAAATGATGTGTCATTTATCGTCCGAGGCACGCTGAATCTGTATGAGCACCAGAGTACCTTAAACCCAAACATGCCGATCCGCGGACTGATCTATTTCGGCAAACAGTATGAAAGCTATATTAAACAAAATAACCTGAATATTTACGGGAAAAAACTGCTTTCACTACCGTTTCCCCAGTTTGTTATATTTTATAATGGGGTTGAACCGTTGGAAGATAATAAAGATTACATAGAGCTGCATCTTTCAGATGCGTTTATATGTGCTGAATCAAACCACCTGACAACAGATGCTGCACCCAGACAGCCAGTCGTTACTACTGATATGCCTGTTTCTGATATTGATGTCCCTGACTCCGCTGCGCAAAATACGTCCAGCCCCATCAGCACCCGCCCCTGCTTAGAGTGCACTGCACGGGTTTACAACATTAATTATGGACACAATCAGGAATTAATGGCACGATGCCGGACTTTAGAGGAATATTCTATCCTGATTGGCAGAATTTCTTCGAAGGTCAGAAACGGTATTCCATTAGAACCGGCAGCGGATGCTGCTGTACAGGAATGTATAAGGGACGGTATTTTGCAGGATTTTCTCACCAAACACAGATCGGAGGTCGTTGGTATGTTATTGGAAGAATTCGATATGGATGAGTATATTAAGATGGAACGCAGGGACAGCTATGCGGATGGACATGAGGATGGCTTAGCGATGGGTTTAGCGGAGGGTTTAGCGGAGGGCAAACGTCTTGAGCAATTACACATCATCCACAACATGTTCCAGGAAAATATTCCTGCACAAAGCTGTGCTAAGTTGCTTGACAAGGACGTTACATTTATCAGCAAAGTGTATTCTCTATGTCAGGCTCACCCTGACTGGTCAGATGAAGATCTTTACAATTCACTAAAAGAAAATTAAACTCATTATTTCAAACAACAGACTACACACTCCACGCATATTCTATTTTCAAAAACACCTGTAATTACATGCCCAACAACATATAATTACAGGTGTTTTTATTACTGAAATATTTCTTTTTTACAGATCACATAGGAAATCCCTGCCACGACCACTTCCGTGATCCAGAACGCATGCCAGACGCCCGCAGCCCCCAATATTTTACTCAAAATAAATGCCAATGGTAAAATAACTGCTATGTACCTGAGCACAGAAATTACCAACGATTCTTTTCCCTTTCCCAGTCCTTCCAACGCACCTGATACCGTGACGGAGACCGATGACGCAATAAATCCAATGCTGATCAGACGAAGCGCCTCTTTTCCAAATTGTATCGTCTCCGAATTACTGGTAAACAATCCAATGAGCGTCTGCGGCACTGCCATACAAAGTATCGTTCCGATTACCATGACCCCCGCGATCAATACCAGCGCTGACCGGAAAATTTCTCTGACACGCTTTGACTCTCCCGCACCGTAGTTATATCCGATCAGAGGACGCATCCCCTGCACGACACCATTTCCTGTCAGATATAAAAATGTCTGTAATTTAAAATAAGCCCCAAGTACAAGTACATAGCTGGCAGAATAAACCGCAAGAATCGCATTTAATGCAGAGACCTGTACAGACGGCAGCGCGATGCTCAATGTTGCCGGGACACCGATCGAATACATTTTCCTGCTAAGTTCCGCTTCCGGTTTCATATCTTTCCATCTTATTTTTACCGGAATCGGTTTAAAAAAATAAAACAGCAGATAGCTGACAAGAGAAGCCATCTGACCGATCCCGGTTGCGATAGCAGCTCCCCGGATCCCCATTTCAGGAAAGAAACCAATTCCAAATATCATAAAAGGATCTAAGATAATATTGGTCACACAGCCGATCAGCATACAAAGCATGGACGTTTTCATGCGCCCCACTGACTGAAAAATTTTTTCAAAGCAAAGACCTGCCGCATTGGGTACTGCAAAAAGAAATACGATCTGCGCGTATGCTGCGCCCATGTCTATGATCGACCTTTTATCTGTAAACATTGCAAGAAAAGGTGTTGTGGCTGCAATACAGACTACCGCTAAGATCAGTCCGTGGATCATATTAAAAAGTGTTCCCAGCGACGCTGCTTTATCCGCCGTGTTCTGCTTTTGTGCTCCAAGAAAATATGCGATTGTCGCATTGATTCCGATTGCAAATCCGATAACAACTGCATTGACCAGATTCTGCAATGGGAACACCAAAGATAGTGCCGTCATCGCATCTTCACTGATACGCGCCACAAAATAACTGTCAATGATATTGTAGAGCGCGTTGACTAACATGGAAAATGTCATTGGCAATGCCATGGAGATCACAAGCGGCATGACCGGTTTCTCTTTCATAAAATTCTGGTTCATTTTTCATTCCTTTCGTTTCATGACATGAGGACACATCGTGGTTTCAGACTTCTTAATTGGCAGATTCCACAAAACCGGGACTGCTTATGTGCAATCTGACAACAAAAAAACGCCACACAGTTGCAAATCATTGCAGCTGTGTGGCGAAAAATAGAGTTCATCACTCAAGAAAAGTCCACTCCATAAAAATGGTTTTGGAACTGTATTATAACCAGTAAATTTTATTTCTGTCAAGTAAATCTTATTTTGCAATATCAATACGCACCAGTGCTTTGCGAAGTGCAAATTCCGCACGTTTGACATCGATTGCCTCTGTCCGGTGGGCAAGTCGTTCCTCAGCGCGCGCACGCGCAGCTTCGGCACGGTTCTTGTCGATCTCATTCGGCCACTCTGCAATCTCTGCGAGAAGTGTTACCTTATCCGGCAGGATTTCCGCAAAGCCGGAATGTACCGCTGCGATCACGTCATCTTCACCTGTTTTATGAATCTTTACAATACCAGGTGCTAACACAGTCGTGAGCGGAATGTGCTTTTTATATACACCGATCTCACCGGAGGCAGTGGTAAACTCGATCATATCGCCCTCACCCGTATAAAAAACACGATCCGGCGTAATGATCTCTACCTGAAAAATTCTGTTTTCGTCTGCCATATTAATCCTCATCTCTGAGCAGCTTATTGCGAAGGAATATCTTTAAAGCTATTTGTTCTGCTCAGAAACAAAATAGCTTTCTCCTTTACATTTACTGCATCTTTGCACGGACATCATCGATCGTACCTGCATTTAAGAAATAACTCTCCGGTACATCATCATGTTTTCCTTCAAGAATCTCTTTAAATCCACGGATCGTCTCTGCGATTGGAACATATTTTCCATCCAGTCCGGTAAACTGTGTTGCAACGAAGAACGGCTGGGATAAGAATCTCTGTACCTTTCTTGCACGGCTTACGACCAGTTTATCATCCTCGGAAAGCTCGTCCATACCAAGGATTGCAATGATATCCTGTAATTCTTTGTATTTCTGTAAAATCTCCTGCACACCGCGGGCTACCTCAAAATGTTCCTGACCAACGATACGCGGGTCTAAGATACGGGAAGTAGAACCAAGCGGATCTACTGCCGGATAAATACCAAGCTCTGCAATAGAACGCTCAAGTACGGTTGTTGCATCCAGATGTGCAAATGTAGTTGCCGGAGCCGGGTCAGTTAAGTCATCGGCAGGCACATAAACTGCCTGAACGGAAGTGATAGAACCGTTCTTCGTAGATGTGATACGCTCCTGAAGAGCACCCATCTCTGTCTGTAATGTCGGCTGGTAACCTACAGCGGAAGGCATACGTCCTAACAGCGCGGATACCTCAGATCCTGCCTGTGTAAAACGGAAAATATTGTCAATGAAAAGCAATACATCCTTACCGCCTTTATCACGGAAGTACTCTGCCATCGTAAGACCTGTTAATGCAACACGCATACGTGCTCCCGGCGGCTCGTTCATCTGTCCGAACACCATGGTGGTCTTATCGATAACTCCTGATTCTTTCATTTCATAGTAAAGGTCATTTCCCTCACGGGTACGCTCACCAACGCCGGTAAATACGGAATATCCACCGTGCTCGGTTGCGATATTGTGGATCAGCTCCTGGATTAAAACGGTTTTACCTACACCGGCACCACCGAACAATCCGATCTTACCACCTTTCTGGTAAGGGCAGAGAAGATCTACGACCTTGATACCTGTCTCTAACATCTCCTGGGATGTTGCCTGTTCCTCAAATGCCGGAGCAGGTCTGTGGATCGGCCATTTTTCCACACCGGTCGGAGGATCGATCTCATCGATTGGATCTCCTAATACATTAAACATTCTGCCTAACGTATTCTCACCTACCGGCACGCTGATCGGTCCGCCGGCTGCAACTGCATCCATTCCACGGACTAGTCCATCGGTCGATCCCATTGCGATACATCTGACTGTATCATCGCCCAGATGCTGGGAAACCTCAACGGTCAATTCTTTTCCCGACTGTTCACCTTTTAACGGGATACGGATCGCATCGTTGATCTCCGGCAGATTGCCCTCTGTGAATTTAATATCCAGAACGGCACCGATAATCTGAGTCAGCTTACCTGTATTTAATTCTGCCATTGTTTCACTCCTTTACATTTTCAGCTGCTTATAACTGTGTTTCATAAAGTTTTTCTTTATGAATAGCATTATGAAATAGCACTTGCACCTGCTATAATTTCTGTTAATTCCTGTGTAATAGATGCCTGTCTTGCTCTATTATACTTCAAAGACAAATCACTGATCATTTCCTCTGCATTGCTTGTTGCGGAATCCATTGCCTGCATACGTGCTCCATTCTCACTCGCATGAGATTCAACCAGTCCGCCAAAGATCAGACTGTTGATATATTTTGGAATGATCGCATTTAATGCTTCTTCCGGCTCCGGTTCATAATTCATCAATGTAAGCTTGTCGATCGGACTTTCTGATATATCTTCTTCTTCCGATACGATGTCTTCGGCATTGATCGGTAACAGCTTAGTCAAAGTCGGAATCTGTACGACCGTGTTTTTAAAGATCGTATAAGCAAGATAAATTTCTCCGATCTCTCCTTTGACAAACCGGCTTAAAACTTCTTTGCCGATCAGTGTTGCATCACTGTAGATCGGTTCATTCATAGCCTCTGAATAATCCTTAGCCACTTCATAACCGACTCTCGCCATAGAATCGCGACCTTTCGATCCTACTGCATAGATCACCGTATTCTCTGTCGAAAAACGTTCGTCTTTCGTGATCAGCTTAACAACATTGGAATTATATCCGCCTGCCAGTCCTCGGTTGGATGTGATCAGAATGACCGCTTTCCTGTCCGACCGGCTCTTTTGAAGAAATGGATGTGACATCTGACCGGATTTTGCGATCATGCCTGCCACTGTATTATACATTGTATCAAAATACGGCTTTGATACTTCTGCCCCAAGCTTTGCTTTTTGCAGCTTGACAGAAGAAACGAGCTTCATTGCCTTCGTAATCTGTCCTGTGCTTTGCACACTTTCTTTACGTCTTTTGATATCTCTCATTGAGGCCATATGCTTTTCCCCATTTCTTTCTATTTGTTCTTAGTGAATTCTGCCTTAAATCCTTCGATCGCTTCGATCAGTTTCTTTTCAATATCTTCTTTGATCTCACCTGTTGTACGGATGCTCTCCGGTACTTCAGGATATTTTGTATCAATATATTCGAAAAGACCTTTTTCAAAGTCAAGAATGTCACTAATTTCAATATCGATCAGATATTTCTTAGTTGCTGCATATATAATGATTACTTCATTCTCTACCGGCATAGGCTTGTACTGATCCTGCTTTAAGATCTCACGGATACGCTCACCCTGTGCAAGCTGTGCCTTTGTCTCAGGGTCGAGATCAGAACTAAACTGCGAGAATGCCGCCAGCTCACGGTACTGAGCAAGCTCAATACGGATCGGACCTGAAATCTTCTTCATTGCTTTGATCTGTGCAGAACCACCTACACGGGACACGGAAAGACCTGCATTAACAGCCGGACGGAATCCGGAGTTAAACATCTCTGTCTCAAGGTAGATCTGACCATCTGTGATAGAGATAACGTTTGTAGGAATATAAGCAGATACGTCACCTGCCTGTGTCTCAATGATCGGTAATGCTGTCAATGAGCCGCCGCCTAATTTGTCAGACAATCTCGCTGCACGCTCAAGCAGTCTGGAATGTAAATAGAATACATCTCCGGGATATGCTTCACGTCCTGGTGGACGTTTTAAGAGCAATGCAAGTGTACGATATGCTGCTGCATGCTTTGTCAGGTCATCGTAAATTACTAAAACATCCTGTCCTGCTTCCATCCATTCCTCACCGATCGCACAACCGGAATATGGAGCAATGTACTGAAGTGGTGCTAATTCACTTGCTGTTGATGCTACAACAGTAGTATAATCCATTGCACCATATTCTTCTAATTTCTTTACGATAGATGCAACGGTAGATGCTTTCTGACCGATCGCAACATAGATACACTTCACATTCTGACCTTTCTGGTTAATGATCGTATCTACTGCGATGGCGGTCTTACCTGTCTGACGGTCGCCGATGATCAGCTCACGCTGTCCTCTTCCGATCGGTACCATAGAGTCAATCGCCTTAATACCTGTTTGCAATGGTGTATCTACTGACTTTCTTGAAATAACACCGGATGCAACTCGTTCAATCTGACGGAATTTATCTGTCTCGATAGGGCCTTTTCCGTCGATAGGCTGTCCTAACGCATTGACAACACGACCAAGCATTGCGTCACCTACAGGCCCCTCAACTACTCGACCTGTTGTCTTAACCAGATCACCTTCGTTAATGTTTTTATGATCACCTAAAAGAACGGCACCTACGTTGTCTTCTTCGAGGTTCAATACCATACCATAGATCTCATTTGGGAATTCAAGAAGTTCGCCCTGCATCGCCTTTTCCAATCCATGGATACGTGCGATACCATCGGCAACCTGGATTACAGTACCTGTATCG
>OGKZ01001891.1_pt1 | contig 12542 bp, 9 predicted proteins | sample 1572571 | NCBI WGS metagenome assembly OGKZ01 (sample SAMEA2581906, study PRJEB24529) | metagenome | biome: Human gut stool | place: China | collected 2011 | reverse complement strand
CGCCATTGACCAGAAAAACCACGCCCCGGACATGACCACTGGCAGAGAAAACATCCCTGCGCCAATAATGGTGCCGCCGATAATCACCACGCCGCCAAGCAGCGACGGTGACGTTTGGGTGGTGGTTAGTGTTGCCATGAGGGCTTCTCTCCAGTGAAAAATAGTGCGACTGCATTGTTATGCATTGCACTGTACCAGTACACGAGTACAAAAGACAGAAAAAAAGCCCCGATGGTAAAAATCGGGGCTGTATATATTATTTTACAGATTGTTTTCGCTGTTCAGCGATGATTACGCATCACCACCGAAACGACGACGACCGGTAGAATCATCACGACGCGGAGCGCGGCCTTCACGACGTTCGCCGCTAAAACGACGACCATCACCACGGCCACCTTCACGGCGTTCACCGCTGAAGTTACGACCGCCTTCACGACGTTCGCCACCGAAACCACGACCACCGCCACGACGCTCACCGCCAGTATGCGGCTGTGCATCGCCCAGTAACTGCATGTTCATCGGCTTGTTGAGAATGCGAGTGCGCGTAAAGTGTTGCAGCACTTCACCCGGCATACCTTTCGGCAGTTCGATGGTGGAGTGAGAAGCAAACAGCTTGATGTTACCAATGTAACGGCTGCTGATGTCGCCTTCGTTAGCAATCGCACCAACGATATGACGAACTTCAACACCATCATCGCGGCCCACTTCAATGCGGTACAGCTGCATATCGCCAACATCACGACGTTCACGACGCGGACGATCTTCACGGTCACCACGCGGGCCACGGTCGTTACGATCGCGCGGACCACGGTCATCACGGTCACGGAATTCACGTTTCGGACGCATCGGCGCATCTGGCGGTACGATCAGAGTACGTTCACCCTGTGCCATTTTCAGCAGTGCCGCAGCCAGAGTTTCGAGATCCAGCTCTTCACCTTCAGCAGTCGGCTGAATTTTGCTCAGCAGTGCGCGGTATTGATCCAGATCGCTGCTTTCCAGCTGCTGCTGTACTTTAGCGGCGAATTTTTCCAGACGGCGTTTGCCCAGCAGTTCTGCGTTCGGCAGTTCTACTTCCGGAATAGTCAGCTTCATAGTACGTTCAATGTTGCGCAGCAGACGACGCTCGCGGTTCTCAACGAACAGCAGCGCGCGGCCAGCACGACCGGCACGACCAGTACGGCCGATACGGTGAACGTAGGATTCAGAATCCATTGGGATGTCGTAGTTCACCACCAGGCTGATACGCTCAACGTCCAGGCCACGGGCCGCAACGTCAGTCGCAATCAGGATATCCAGACGACCATCTTTCAGGCGTTCCAGAGTCTGTTCACGCAGCGCCTGGTTCATGTCACCGTTCAGCGCGGCGCTGTTGTAGCCGTTACGCTCAAGAGCTTCTGCCACTTCCAGAGTCGCGTTTTTGGTACGAACGAAGATAATCGCCGCATCAAAATCTTCCGCTTCCAGGAAACGTACCAGTGCTTCGTTTTTACGCATACCCCAGACAGTCCAGTAGCTCTGGCTGATGTCAGGACGGGTAGTCACGCTGGACTGAATGCGCACTTCCTGCGGCTCTTTCATAAAGCGACGGGTAATGCGACGGATAGCTTCCGGCATGGTGGCGGAGAACAGCGCGGTCTGATGCCCTTCCGGGATCTGCGCCATAATGGTTTCTACGTCTTCGATAAAGCCCATGCGCAGCATTTCATCTGCTTCATCCAGTACCAGGCCGCTCAGTTTGGAGAGGTCCAGGGTGCCGCGCTTCAGGTGGTCCAGCAGACGACCCGGGGTACCGACGACGATCTGCGGACCCTGACGCAGGGCGCGCAGCTGCACGTCATAACGCTGGCCGCCGTACAGGGCAACCACGTTTACGCCGCGCATGTGTTTAGAGAAATCCGTCATTGCTTCAGCAACCTGTACCGCCAGTTCGCGGGTCGGTGCCAGCACCAGAATCTGTGGTGCTTTCAGCTCAGGATCAAGATTTTGCAGCAGAGGTAAAGAGAATGCTGCAGTTTTTCCGCTCCCCGTCTGGGCCATACCCAGAACGTCGCGGCCATTCAGCAGATGTGGAATACACTCTGCCTGAATTGGAGATGGTTTTTCGTAACCCAGATCGTTAAGGGCTTCAAGGATAGGAGCCTTCAGGCCCAGATCTGCAAAAGTGGTTTCGAATTCAGCCATGTAGTACGTGTGCCTCAAAATTAATGGCGGCCAGTCTACATAACTCATCATGAAATTGATCAGCAATTTTCATTGAAAAGTGTGAACCGGCTCAAAGTAGGTGTATTAACGAACAACAACGCCCTCACCCGCAAAGGTGATGGCAAGCAAAAAACTATGGGCTGATGTGTTCGTCAGCTATTGCTGGTCCGATTCTGCCAGGTCATCTTGCTCCTGGCCCAAGAGCGATAATTCCAACAATGCGTATCGGTGCTCAACAAAGTTATGAACGTTGTTGGCAACCGCCAGTTTGAACAGTGCCGTGGCGCTGTCCAAATCCCCCAGACTTAGGTAGTACTTACCTAAATAGAAGTTGGTTTCACTGAGATGCTCAGCGAGCGAGGTGTTATCCGTTGCGTCTGCCTTCAGACGAGTCATCAGCTCTTTTTCGCTAATGTCGCCAAGGTAGAACTCGACAATGTTCCATCCCCACTGTTCCTTATCCGATTTTTCGAAGTGCTGTTTCAACACTTCTTTAGCCTGCTTCTCATCGAGCTTCTGCTCGGCGAGATAAAGCCACAGACTACGGAAAGGATCATTGGGATCGTCTTGATAAAACGCCAGCAGATCATCTTGCGCTAACTTAGCCCGGCCGCCGTAATACAGGGCGATACCGCGGTTCAAGTGCGCGTAGTTGTAAGTTGGATCAAGCTCAAGTACAGAATCAAACGCTTCATAGGCAGCATCAAAATTGCCTGCCTGCGTTAAATATATGCCTAAGTAATTGAATACTTCAGGCATATCCGGTCGGATTGCCAGCGCTTGTGAAAAATCATTTCGCGCAAGTGCCCTCAGACCGAGACTATCATACAACACTCCGCGCTCATATAAAAGCTGTGCGCGTTCGTCATCGGTTAAAGCCCGACTGGCAAGGATTTGTTCCATACGTGCCAGAATCACTTCCTGCTGTAAAGTCGGTTGCAATGGTACCGCGAGGACTTCACTTTTACGCCAGGAAGTATTACTGCATCCTGCAAGCGTAAGTGCTGTCGCAACGAAACACCAGCGCAAAAAAGGCTTCATTTCCCACTCCCGAAGACCACGGTTGAATGAACGTCCTGTTCCCGGTTGCTAACAAGGCGTCCTGCCCGGTTAAAAGCCCCCCGCCGCAGCGGAGGGCAAATGGCAACCTTACTCGCCCTGTTCAGCAGCCGGAGCTTCCGGTGCTGCAGCAGGTTGAGACTGCTCAGTCGCTTCTTTAATGCTCAGACGGACACGGCCCTGGCGGTCAACTTCCAGAACCTTAACCGGTACTTCCTGACCCATCTGCAGGTAGTCAGTCACTTTCTCAACGCGCTTGTCAGCGATCTGCGAGATGTGAACCAGACCTTCTTTACCGCCGCCGATGGCAACGAATGCGCCAAAGTCAACGATACGGGTCACTTTACCATTGTAGATGCGGCCAACTTCGATCTCAGCGGTGATCTCTTCGATACGACGGATAGCATGCTGCGCTTTGTCGCCGTCGGTCGCTGCGATCTTCACGGTACCGTCATCTTCGATCTCGATGGTAGTACCGGTCTCTTCGGTCAGGGCACGGATAACAGAACCGCCTTTACCGATAACGTCTTTGATCTTGTCCGGGTTGATCTTGATGGTATGGATACGCGGTGCGAATTCAGAGATATCGCCGCGCGGCGCGTTAATCGCCTGCTCCATCACGCCCAGGATGTGCAGACGCGCACCTTTAGCCTGGTTCAGCGCAACCTGCATGATCTCTTTGGTGATACCTTCAATTTTGATATCCATCTGCAGCGCAGAGATACCGTCGCGGGAACCCGCAACTTTGAAGTCCATATCGCCGAGGTGGTCTTCGTCACCGAGGATGTCAGACAGCACGACGAAGTTGTCGCCTTCTTTCACCAGACCCATTGCGATACCCGCAACGGCAGCTTTGATCGGCACACCTGCGTCCATCAGCGCCAGAGACGCGCCGCACACGGAAGCCATAGAAGAGGAACCGTTGGATTCAGTGATTTCAGACACAACACGTACGGTGTACGGGAATTTGTCCATATCCGGCATGACTGCCAGCACGCCGCGCTTCGCCAGACGACCGTGACCAATTTCACGACGCTTCGGAGAACCGACCATGCCGGTTTCGCCTACGGAGTACGGAGGGAAGTTGTAGTGGAACAGGAAGGAGTCGGTGCGCTCGCCCATCAGTTCGTCGATGTTCTGCGCATCGCGTGCGGTACCCAGAGTCGCGGTAACCAGCGCCTGCGTTTCACCACGGGTGAACAGCGCAGAACCGTGAGTACGCGGCAGCACGCCAGTACGCACATCCAGACCACGGATCATATCTTTTTCACGACCGTCGATACGCGGTTCGCCTGCCAGTACGCGGCTACGAACAACGTTTTTCTCGATCGCGTGCAGAATTTCACCCAGTTCGTTTTCGTCCAGGGTTTCGTCTTCAGCAAGCAGCGTCGCGATGGTTTCAGATTTGATGACATCAACCTGCGCATAACGCTCTTGTTTGTCGGTGATACGGTAAGCATCGCTCAGACGGGATTCAGCCAGCGCAGCCACGCGCGCGTTCAGCGCTTCGTTGACCGCTTCCGGCTGCCAGTCCCAACGCGGTTTACCGGCTTCTTTCACCAGGTCGTTGATGTTCTGAATAACAATCTGCTGCTGCTCGTGGCCGAAGACCACCGCGCCCAGCATCTGGTCTTCGCTCAGCAGTTCCGCTTCGGATTCCACCATCAGCACGGCCGCTTCGGTACCGGCAACCACCAGGTCCAGTTTGCTGGACTTCAGTTCTTCCTGGGTTGGGTTCAGTACGTACTGGTCGTTGATGTAACCCACGCGCGCAGCGCCGATTGGGCCATTGAACGGAATACCAGACAGCGACAGCGCAGCGGAAGCACCGATCATCGCGACGATGTCTGGGTTAACCTGCGGGTTAACGGAAACGACGGTGGCGATAACCTGAACTTCGTTAACGAAGCCTTCCGGGAACAGCGGGCGAACCGGGCGGTCAATCAGACGCGCGATCAGGGTTTCGCCTTCGCTTGGACGGCCTTCACGACGGAAGAAACCACCCGGGATTTTACCGGCAGCGTAGGTACGCTCCTGGTAGTTAACGGTCAGCGGGAAAAAGTCCTGGCCTGGCTTCGCTTTTTTCTGACCCACAACGGTAACGAATACCGCAGTGTCATCCATGCTAACCATCACAGCGGCCGTTGCCTGGCGCGCCATCATGCCGGTTTCCAGGGTCACGGTATGCTGGCCGTACTGGAATTTACGAACGATCGGATTAAGCAAAATTCTATCCTTTTTATCTATAAATCACGCCATATCCACGACATAGCGTCTATTGACCCGATCTTCTGCATCCTCGCGACTAATGACAACCCTAACCCAGCTCTATGTGGGTAAAGCCTCTCATTAGCCGCGCGAACCTCTGCATGAAGATCATTACTAGCAACAATACATGAGTTTTGAATGAATTGCTGCCGCCCGGTCGAAAAAAGGGGCCGTCAGGCCCCTTTTTCTGAAACTCGCAGAATTAGCGACGCAGACCCAGACGCTCAATCAGCGCAGAGTAACGGGCAACATCTTTACGTTTCAGGTAGTCGAGCAGTTTACGACGCTGAGAAACCATGCGCAGCAGACCACGACGGCTGTGGTGATCTTTTTTGTGCTCTGCAAAGTGGCCCTGCAGGTGGTTGATCTGTGCGGTCAGCAGTGCAACCTGAACTTCGGTAGAACCGCTGTCGTTTTCGCCACGACCAAACTCAGAAACGATTTTTGCTTTAGCTTCAACGCTTAGAGACATTTTATAACTCCAAAAATTAAAAGAAAGAAAGGGTGCCGATCTCTAATTCAGCGACCCCTGATGCAACGCCCGAAAATGTTAAAACACTTTAGCGGACGTTAAGCGGCGATATTCTACTCGTAGCAGGCTTTTATCGCAAGAAAAGCGCTTACGCCGGGTATTCCACCACCAGACGACGCGGGGCCACGCGGCCTTCATCGTCAATTTCGCCCATGCCGAGAAACTTGCCGGACTCGCTCTCCATCACCCGCACCAGCCCGTTAAGCGGCGCGCCTGACTGACGTACCGGGTTGCCGTTCTTAAAGTAGACTGCGGAGGTTTCTGGAATATTAACCAGCGGGTAATCCGAGGCCGGGCTGTCCATCGGCATCAGCAGCGGATCAAGCAACTGAGCGGCAGGAATATCCTGCGCCGCCGCCTCATCGACCAGCGCCTGCAGCTGCTCGAGGGTCACCATCCGCTCGACCGGGTATTTGCTTACCGCCAGGCGACGCAGGAAAATCACGTGCGCGCCGCAGCCGAGCTTCTCACCTAAATCATCGATAATCGTCCGGATGTAGGTGCCTTTCGAGCAGTGGATCTCCAGCTCCAGCTCATCGCCTTCGCGGCGAATAAACAGCAGCTCATAGACGGTTATCGGCCGGGCTTCCCGCGGAACTTCAATACCCTGGCGAGCATATTCGTATAGCTTCTTGCCCTGATATTTCAGCGCCGAATACATCGACGGCACCTGCTGCGTCTCGCCGCGGAAGCTGTCCAGCGCCGCCGCCAGCTGTTCGTCGCTAAAAGTCAGCGGGCGCTCTTCCACCACCTGACCGTCGGCATCGGAGGTATCCGTGCGCTGGCCAAGTTTGGCGATCACGCGGTAACGCTTATCGGAGTCCAGCAGATACTGGGAAAACTTGGTCGCTTCGCCAAGGCAGATCGGCAGCATACCGGTCGCCAGCGGATCCAGCGCGCCGGTATGCCCGGCGCGGTTGGCGTTATAAATACGTTTTACTTTCTGCAGCACATCGTTACTGGAGGCGCCCTGAGGCTTGTCCAGCAACAATACGCCATGCACGTCGCGGCCGCGACGACGAGGACGACTCATCAGTCCTCCTTGCTGTCGTCCGGGTTCACACGACGCTCATCGTCGTGTTTCACCACGCTGGTGACCAGGTTGGACATACGCATCCCTTCCACCAGTGAGTTGTCGTAGAAGAAAGTCAGTTCCGGTACGATGCGCAGACGCATCGCTTTCCCCAGCAGAGAGCGGATAAAGCCAGAAGCTTCCTGCAGCGCTTTGATGCCCGCTTTCACCGCGGCTTCATCTTTGTCGTTAAGGAAGGTGACATACACCTTGGCATAGGCCAGGTCACGGGACATTTCCACACCGGAAACGGTGGTCATCATGCCCAGGCGAGGATCTTTAATTTCACGCTGCAGGATGAGAGCGATCTCTTTTTGCATTTCCTGCGCTACGCGCTGCGGGCGACCAAATTCTTTCGCCATAATAAGTTCTCCAGAATAAAGACAAAAAAGGGGCCAAAAGCCCCTTTTTAAAATGATTGCCGGGTGGCGCTTCGCTTCCCCGGCTGCTTAGCCATCAAATGATTAATCGATGCTACGCTGGATTTCGATGATTTCGAACACTTCGATCATATCGCCAACGCGAACGTCGTTGTAGTTCTTCACGCCGATACCACATTCCATGCCGTTACGGACTTCGTTAACGTCATCTTTGAAGCGGCGCAGGGATTCCAGCTCGCCTTCATAGATAACCACGTTGTCACGCAGAACGCGGATCGGGTTGTGACGTTTAACCACACCTTCGGTAACCATACAGCCTGCGATGGCACCAAATTTCGGCGATTTGAACACGTCACGAACTTCCGCCAGACCGATAATCTGCTGTTTCAGTTCCGGAGACAGCATACCGCTCATCGCCGCTTTCACTTCGTCAATCAGGTTATAGATGACGGAGTAGTAACGCAGATCCAGGCTTTCCGCTTCAATCACTTTACGTGCAGAGGCATCAGCACGTACGTTAAAGCCAACCAGGATGGCGTTGGACGCCGCAGCCAGGGTGGCGTCGGTTTCGGTGATACCACCTACGCCAGAACCGATGATCTTCACTTTCACTTCGTCGGTAGACAGTTTCAGCAAGGAGTCGGAGATCGCTTCGACAGAACCCTGTACGTCTGCCTTCAGGACGATATTCACTTCGTGAACTTCGCCTTCGGTCATGTTGGCGAACATGTTCTCGAGTTTAGATTTCTGCTGACGCGCCAGTTTAACTTCACGGAATTTGCCCTGACGATACAGCGCCACTTCACGCGCTTTTTTCTCGTCACGCACTACGGTCACTTCATCACCGGCAGCCGGCACACCGGACAGGCCGAGGATTTCCACCGGAATGGACGGACCCGCTTCCAGCACTTCGCGACCCAGTTCGTCACGCATCGCGCGCACACGGCCATATTCGAAGCCGCACAGAACAATGTCGCCCTTGTGCAGAGTACCTTCGCGAACCAGAACGGTAGCTACCGGACCACGACCTTTATCAAGGAAGGATTCGATGACCGCGCCGCTCGCCATACCGTTGCGGACCGCTTTCAGCTCAAGAACTTCAGCCTGCAGCAGGATCGCGTCCAGCAGGTCGTCGATGCCGGTACCCGCTTTCGCGGAAACGTGGACGAACTGGCTCTCGCCGCCCCACTCTTCCGGCAGGATGCCGTACTGGGACAGTTCGTTCTTCACGCGATCCGGATCGGCTTCTGGCTTATCGATCTTGTTCACCGCCACTACCACCGGTACCTGCGCCGCTTTAGCGTGCTGGATAGCTTCGATAGTCTGCGGCATCACGCCGTCGTCTGCCGCCACCACCAGAACCACGATATCCGTCGCCTGCGCGCCACGAGCACGCATGGAGGTAAACGCGGCGTGGCCCGGGGTATCCAGGAAGGTGATCATGCCGTTGTCGGTTTCGACGTGGTAAGCACCGATGTGCTGGGTAATACCACCCGCTTCGCCGGAGGCAACCTTGGTAGAACGAATGTAGTCCAGCAGCGAGGTTTTACCGTGGTCAACGTGACCCATAATGGTCACGACCGGTGCGCGCGGTTCAGCCGCCGCGCCGGTGTCACGGTCGCTCATTACGGCTTCTTCCAGTTCGTTTTCACGACGCAGGATAACTTTGTGGCCCATCTCTTCGGCAACCAGCTGTGCGGTTTCCTGGTCGATGACCTGGTTGATGGTCGCCATGGCGCCCAGCTTCATCATCGCTTTGATGACCTGAGAACCTTTCACCGCCATCTTGTTAGCCAGTTCGCCAACGGTGATGGTTTCGCCGATTACGACGTCACGGTTAACGGCCTGCGCTGGCTTCTGGAAGCCCTGCTGCAGAGCGGAACCTTTACGGTGCTTACCGCCTTTACCGCCGCGAACGGCCGCGCGGGCTTCTTCACGATCAGCTTTCGATTCAGCGTGTTTGTTGCCTTTCTTCGCCGGACGAGCCGCTTTGCTGCTACGGCTACGGCCGCGACCGCCTTCGACTTCACGATCGTTATCATCTTCAGCCTGACGAGCATGCTGTGATGTGGTGACGTGATAGTCGCTGCTATCTTCCGGGCTGTCTGAGGTTTCAGACCAATTTTTTTCGTTTTCTTCAGCCATACGGCGTGCTTCTTCCGCTACACGGCGCGCTTCTTCTTCAAGTTTGCGGCGTGCTTCTTCTTCCGATTTGCGCTTCAATTCCGCGGCTTCGTTCTCGCGACGGATCTTTTCAGCCTGGGCGGTTTTGGTCATTTCGTCGGTATGTTGATTGCTCACTTTGTCTTTTTCCGCAGCTTCACGTTTCGCTTTATCAGCGACTTCACGTTTAGCTTGTTCTGCGGCCTCACGTTCAGCTTTTAATTGCGCCTCGCGTTTCGCTGCTTCTTCAGCTTCACGACGGGCCTGCTCTTCCGCTTCACGCTGCGCCTGCTCTTCCGCGGCCAGGCGTTCAGCCTCTTGCGGATCGCGTTTCACAAAGGTGCGTTTCTTGCGGACTTCGATTTGTACCGATTTACTCTTTCCACCGGTACCTGGAATATTCAACGTACTGCGCGTCTTACGCTGTAACGTCAGCTTGTCTGGCGCCGAGCCGTGTTCACGGTTCAGGTGCGTCAACAAAGTTTGTTTCTCTTGCGAGGTCACAGAATCATCAGCCGATTTGCGGATGCCTGCGTCAGCAAATTGCTGTATCAGGCGATCCACAGAGGTCTGAATCTCTGAGGCCAGCGCTTTAATAGTCACATCTGTCATGCTGTTCCTTCCTGCTACAGTTTATTACGCTTCGTCGCCGAACCAACAAATGTTGCGAGCGGCCATGATGAGCTCGCCAGCTTTCTCGTCGGTCATCCCTTCGATATCAGCCAGGTCATCAACGCCCTGCTCGGCGAGATCTTCCAGCGTACAAACACCACGGGCAGCCAGTTTGAATGCCAGGGCACGATCCAGACCTTCGAGATTCAACAGATCATCGGCAGGTTTGTTATCTCCCAGGCTTTCTTCCTGAGCCAGCGCCAGCGTAGTCAGTGCGTTTTTCGCACGCTCACGAAGTGCTTCAACGGTGGCTTCATCCAGACCGTCGATTTCCAGCAGTTCTTTCATCGGCACATAGGCCAGCTCTTCCAGCGAGGAGAAGCCTTCTTCAACCAGCACTGTCGCGAAATCTTCATCAATATCAAGATATTTGGTGAAGGTATCGATAGCGGCATGCGCTTCCGCCTGGTGCTTAGCCTGCAGATCGTCAACGGTCATGACGTTGAGTTCCCAGCCGCTGAGCTGTGAAGCCAGGCGGACGTTCTGACCGTTACGGCCGATCGCCTGCGCCAGGTTGCCCGCTTCTACCGCGATATCCATGGTGTGTTTATCTTCATCCACCACGATGGACGCGACGTCTGCCGGCGCCATAGCGTTAATCACGAACTGCGCCGGGTTATCATCCCACAGGACGATATCGATGCGTTCACCACCCAGCTCAGTCGACACGGCCTGCACACGCGCACCGCGCATACCGACGCAAGCGCCAACCGGGTCGATGCGCTTGTCGTTGGTTTTCACCGCGATTTTGGCACGAGAGCCCGGATCGCGAGCCGCCGCTTTGATCTCCAGCACTTCTTCACCGATTTCCGGCACTTCGATGCGGAACAGTTCGATCAGCATCTCAGGTTTGGAACGGGTGACGAACAGCTGGGCGCCACGCGCTTCCGGACGGACAGCGTACAGTACGCCGCGAATGCGGTCGCCCGGACGGAAGTTTTCACGCGGCAGCATATCTTCACGCAGGATCACGGCTTCAGCGTTGTTACCCAGATCCAGTGTGATATTGTCGCGGTTCACTTTTTTCACCACGCCGGTGATGATCTCACCTTCGTGCTCGCGGAACTGATCGACCACCATCGCGCGCTCGGCTTCGCGGACTTTCTGCACGATAACCTGCTTAGCGGTCTGGGTGGTGATACGGTCGAAGGTAACAGATTCGATCTGATCTTCGACATAGTCGCCGACGTTCATGCTTTCATCTTCGAAACGCGCTGCTTCCAGCGTGATCTCGCGCGTTGGCTGGGTGACTTCTTCTACAACCAGCCAACGACGGAAGGTATCGAAATCGCCGCTCTTGCGGTCGATTTCAACGCGAACGTCGATCTCTTGTTCGTATTTTTTCTTGGTGGCCGTTGCCAGCGCGCTTTCCAGCGCTTCGAAAATTTTCTCACGCGGCAGCGCTTTTTCGTTGGAAACGGCTTCAACAACAGCCAAAATTTCTTTGTTCATCGGGGCCTTTCACCTCAATCCAGACTGTTAAAAGTGGGGAACCAGGTTCGCCTTCTGGATGTTACTCAGCGCGAACACTTCATCTTTGCCTTCGACGGTTACCGTGATCATCTCACCGTCTACCGCTTTGATAATGCCCTGCCATTTGCGGCGGTTCTGAACCGCCATGCGCAGCACCAGCGCAACTTCTTCGCCGGTGAAACGTTGATAGTGTTCGGCGGTGAACATCGGACGGTCAAGACCAGGCGAAGAGACTTCCAGGTTGTAAGCGACAGTGATCGGGTCTTCGACATCCATGACGGCGCTTACCTGGTGGCTCACATCAGCACAATCATCAACGTTGATGCCATCTTCACTATCAATATAGATGCGCAGTGTGGATGTGCGACCGCGAATAAATTCGATGCCGACCAGCTCAAAGCCAAGCGCTTCAACCGGCGCAGTGAGCATCTCTGTCAATTTTTGCTCTAATGTGGACAAGCCCACCCCCAAGACATAAAAAAAGGGCGTATAGCCCAGTTATTCTGAAGTCAGATAACAAAAAACCCCGATAAATCGGGGCTTTAGATAACTGAACCCTATAACCGCACCTGCGGTTCGGAGAACCTTCCGAAAGAATTTTTTTCAAATCCAGCTACGAAGGCCTAAGTCTTCACAGTATATTTGAAAAAGAACTTTATGGGAAAGTGGTTGCGGGGGCCGGATTTGAACCGACGACCTTCGGGTTATGAGCCCGACGAGC
>OGKZ01001890.1_pt1 | contig 12570 bp, 22 predicted proteins | sample 1572571 | NCBI WGS metagenome assembly OGKZ01 (sample SAMEA2581906, study PRJEB24529) | metagenome | biome: Human gut stool | place: China | collected 2011 | reverse complement strand
AAAGGCGGCTTTTCAGCATCTGGAACACGCCTTCGTCCCATGTGGTGATCTCGTCGCCGTAGGCGTACTCGAAGGCCGCGCCCTGGATGCGGGCAATGTGCTTTTTGTTGTCGGCACCGAGGACATACACCTTGCGGCCGAACAGCTGCACGATGTTGCCGGACGCCGAGGTGCGCACGATGCCCACCAGATCCGGCCCCCAGAGCGCCCGCATGGGCTCCAGCACGTTGCGTTCCAGCGTGCCCAGGGTGTTGCCCAGCATGACCAGCAGGCCCTCGTCCCGCGCGGCAAGGATGCGCTGCGGGATGGTGACGGCGCAGTCCAGATAGGTCTTGCCGGAGCGTGTGGCCCCGGTCTTGATGTTCCAGCGGTGGGAGCAGTTGCGGAGAAACGCTTGCTGATACTCAGTCAATGGCACTGTCGATCCCTCCCAGCAGTTTGCGGGCATTTTCCAGTGCGTCTGCACCGGGGTCCTCCTGCGGGGCTTCCTCGCCCAGCATCTTCAGCAGCACCCCGGCGGCGCGGGCATCGCCGCGCTTGGCGGCCTCGGCCATGCCCATGACCACGCTCATCTGGTTATCCACGTCCTCCGGGTCCACCTCATCCCGCAGCAGGGCGTTCACCCGGCGGCGGTCGGTCTCCGGCAGGCTGAGGTAATAGTCGGCGGCTTCCTTCATGCTGCGTTTGCGGCGGCGTGCCTTGCCGGACGCAATGCCGCCCTGCTGGGCGATCTCTCTCTGTTCGCTCTCCGTTCGCTTGTTGAACGGGATAAGATTCTTTTCGTTGGACACGTCACCACCTCTCATGGTTCAGGTAAAACAAAAGCCGCCCCGGAGGACGGCAGAAATATGCAAAGGGTGCCCGGCTGGTACATTCAGGCTGTTGGTAGTTGATGGGTGATCCTCTGTGTCAGCCGGGCAGCACAAAGCCCGCAGGGGGAAGGGAGTAAGGGACCTTTCCTGCGGGCTTCGGCAGTTTAAATTTTAGCAGGGGTTGACCGTATTATCAAGTCCGGTTCGCTCCGGTTCAGTCCGGACTTTTGATATCCAGTCTTTTTATGGCCGCGCTGTGGCGCTGGAACATCTGGCTGCGGGACAACCGGACGTAAACGGCGATCTTGTCCCAGTCCTCCAGCAGGACGTACCGGCGGAACAGGATCATGAAATCCACCTCGTTATCCAGCTGGCGGAACACCTCCATGATCTCGGCCCGGATGGCGTCGCACACGGCAGACTGCGCCTCAGCGGCCCGGCGGGCATCGTCGATGCGCTCCACGCTGCGGGGCAGAGCCTGCCCGTCGCCCCCGCCGCCCGGCATGGCGGAATAGCGCTGGGTGGTGTGCATGGCTTCCGCTTCCAGCGTAGCCAGCTCGTCCAGCCGCAGCAGCTCGAACCGCTTGGCCGACCGGTACCGCCAGAGCCAGTCCTTCTTTTCTTCGTAGTTCATGCGATCACCTCAAGAGAGTTAATGTCCATGTAACGCCAGCCCAGAGCAGCCAGAAAAGGGCTGCGCCAAGTACCACGGGGTGGTCAATCAGAATCCAGATCAGACCGTAAATAAGCCCGGCAAAGAGACTGCATGCGCAAACCAGGATGAATGCGGAAAGCATGGCCATTCCGATACTCATGTCACACTACCTCCTTTCCTTCCAGCTTCTTCAGCAGCCCGTCCACGTCATACCGCCAGTGCACCCGCAGTTGGTGCTGCTCCACCTCGATGCCGTGCAGGGCGGCCCACTGCCACGGAATACTTTTGCGGGTCTGGGTCCGCAGAAAGTCCAGCACAGCGCTTGCGGGCACCGCAAAGGTGCGGTTCACCTTGCCACGGTAGTTGATGACTACATGGGCCGTCTGGCCCTTGTAGGACGCCGCAGCGGCCATGTCGGTGATATGCTTCAGCTTGTGATACCGCTGCTTTGCGGGGTTGTAGCTGCCGAAGATCTTGGTCAGCTGGATGCTGGGTGTCTCGATGGTCTTTAACTCGAAGTAGTGGTGCATGGGGTAGCGGTAGACGTCAAAGTCACAGATGTTGTCGATGGAAAAGCTCAGGTTCTCGTTGCCGCCGTAGTAGCTGGCGGCGCTGTCCTTCAGGCGGTAGCACCACGCATCCGGCGGCATGGACTTCTTCCAGTCCGCTTCAAACTGTTTTCCGGTGCTCAAATCCTTCTCCTTTCGGTACAGCTGCCGGAGGGCGGCCCCGGCGGTGGGGTCCGGGTAGTGCTCAGGGTTCCAATACATGGGGCGCGTCCTCCTTTGCTGTGCTCTTTTTCAGCCGCTTCAGGCTTTGTTCGATGGGCGTGGTCAGAAAGTCGTTCCCGCCGGGCTCCGGGCGGCTCACGGGCCGGTTCCGTCCGCTCCCGACGGGATGGGCTTTCCGGTAGTCCTCCACCGAGTGGTACTTGCCGGCCTCTGCCTCCTGCAGCGCTGTGCGCACATAGGCCCAGCTGCGGCCGCCCAGATCCGCGCACCTGCCGATCACGGCAGACACCAGCTCATTGCCCAGCCGGTCGACGTATTCCGCCAGCTCGGCCTTGCCTTTGCCGTTCAGCTTGCCGATGCTGCTCTCGAACTCCATCACAAGGGGCTGTGTCGTCGTCCTCGTCCGGGTCGGCTGCGCAGCAGACGAGGACTTGTTAGCTTGTTGGTTGGTTATAATGGTTAAGTTATGGTTAGCAGCTGGTTGGTTGCTGGTTGATAGCTGGTTGGTAAGCTGGTTAAGGCCTGTGATGCTTACGTAGTTATTGAGCGTGATAACGCTGTATTTCGGCCCTGTCCGGATGGTTATCCAGTTGGTTGATCGCAGGTGTTCCAAAGCCGTCCGGACGGATTGTTCGGACATCCGGAGCTGTTTTGCAAGGCTGGCACGGCTGGTGACCAGCTCGCCGGGGTGGATCGTGATGCCCTGCCATTGCTTCTCCTGCCAGTTTGCGGTGAGCAGCAGGTGGAAGAACAGTCGGGCGGTGTTGGGCTCGGTGTACCATTCCCAATCGGTCAGGCCGCGTGGGAAGGCCACGAACCCGCGTGTCGGGTCAATGCCCACGGCCGGACCTCCTTTCGGTTGAATGGGTTAAAACGGCAGGTCATCGGTGTCTTCGATGAGGGCGTCGTCTGCGGGAAGGTCTGCGGCAGGGGGTGCTGCACTGCGGGGCGCATAGTCGGCAAGGTGCTCACCGGGGTACATCTGGCCGCCCTGCAAAGAGGTATGCAAAGTGGTCTGCACAGGGGTCGAGGCCGGAGGCGGGTCAAAGGGCGTTGCCTCCTCGGTGGGGGTCATCTCCGGCGCGGCAGGAGTGGCCATCATGTCGGCCAGCGTCTGCATCCACCGGAAGGTCACCAGCCCGCCGGGCTGGATGTCATCAGCGTCCACGTTGTAATAGGTCTTGCCGTTGTATTCGCGGCTCTTCAACTCCCGCGCATAGACCGTGACATAGTCGCCCTTCTGCAGCATCCCGTCCCACTGGTCAATGCCGTGCCAGAGGTTCACGCCCACAAAGAAGCTCTGCCATTTTCCGGATTCATCCTGTGTGCGGCTGGCTTTCAGGTCAAACTTCAGCACCCGCTTCTGCCCGGCATCCCGGAGCACCGGGTCTTTGGCGATCTCGCCGTGCAGCATGATACCGTTCTTGGTCTGGACGATCATGCGTCATCACCCCGGAACGGATCGTCGGCGGGTTCGTCGGCATCCTCCACGGCCAGGGCGTCCGCCTGGGCAGCGGTGTCCCGGATGCGGGTCCAGCGGGGAGAAGGGGCCGCGTCATCCAGCTCCCGTGCCGTGCCCTCGGCATCCACCCGGACGGGCACTTCACTCTCATCGTACAGGGCGCCGAAGGTGGACGGAAATGCCTCCCGCAGAGCATGCACCAGGGCCACCTTACGGATCATGGTGGCCTTCTTGCCCTTCCAGAGGGATTTGCCGGTGTCGTACTCGGCCAGCTTCACCTCCTCGTAGCTGGGGCGGGTGCGGTCTTTCCGGTAGACCTTGGCCCAGCCGCCCAGAAGCTCCTCGCCATCATAGACGATGGAACCCTCCCGGTGGTCCAGCTGCCCGGCTTCCGTGTCCAGCACGATGATGCCGGCCTCAAAGCCGTCAAAGGCCGGGTGCCGTTCGGCCATCTGCATGTAACAGTTCTTGCCCAGGACGATGGTGCTGGGGGTGTCCTCGCTGTTGTTGTCGTAGTGGATCAGATAGGCCTCTTTGGTGAAGGGGTTCAGCCGGTACTGCTTGCAGGTCTCCAGAAAGATCTTGCACTCAGCGTCGGTGGCCTTGGCGCAGATGAAGTTGCGCACGTCGGCAAAGCTGACCGTGAAATGCTGGCCATCTGCGGCGGTGATCTCCACCGGCACGGACGGGGAAGCGGCCTGCAGGGCCGTGCTCTGGGTCGCGCGCTGCTGCATAGCAGCCATGCGGGATGCGGTGCCCTGGACCGGGGTAGAAGCGGGTGCGGACGTGGTGGGCGCAGATGCGCCGTTGCGAGTGAATGCCATATAAATTACCTCCTGCATTACTTAACAGAACCATACCGGAAGCCGCGCTCTGCGGCTCCCTGCTTGAACCATGCGATGTCCTCCGGGGTGAACTCCACCCAGAACTTGTACCGTTTGCGGGCCGGTGCGGCGGGCTGTGCGAACTGCTGCAGCACCTCACAATCCAGTCGGCCGGAAGCCGTGACAAAGGCGTTGCTCTGTGCGGCCTGCCGGGCTTCCTCCCGCACCTGCCGTTCCTCTTCCGAGGGAGGGACGGCGACCGGTGCGGCGGCTTTTGCCCGCTCTGCGGCCTGCCTCCTGGCTTCGGCCTCAGCCTGTGCGGCACGGGCATCCTGTCGGCGCTGATGCTCGTGGAGGGCGTCATTGACGCTGAAGGCCCGCAGGTATTCGGTGGTGCAGGCTTCGGCGTCCTCGCCGCAGGTGTCCCGGATCAGGCGCAGTTCTTCCCGCCGGGTCTCCACCGCCAGGCGCAGCTCCTTGGACGCTCTGGCAAGGTCAAAGGTCTTGTTCAGCCACTGGGGCACCAGCAGCCGGTCAAAAGAGATCAGCGGTTCCAGCTCCCCGATGCAGTCCCGGTAGACCAGCCGCATGGAGGACGCTTTTTCCTCCCGCTCGGCCTGCTCCACGGCCTTGACCTGCTGGTCAATGGCCCCGGACACCTGCTTGCACTGGGCCTGCATGGCCTTGATGCGCTGGCCGAAGGCTTCCAGCGGGTCGGTATAGAGCTTCTTCGCGGCCCGCAGAGCGTCGCCCAGCTGCTTGTCCCACTTGTTGACGGCGGCCCGGTCGGCCTTGGCGTCCTTGACGGATTCCGGGGTGTACACCCGGCCGGTGTAGGCGGCCAGAAGCTCGTCCAAATTTTTCTGGACTTCTTCCTCATTCCAGCTCATGGCCGGAATGACCGGGCGTTCCACCCGGACAGTCAGTTCATTCGTCATCTTCGTCTTTCTCCTGTTCCGCCGCTTCCTGTGCGGCCTGCTGTTCGTTGGTCAGGAAATAATAACCATCCGGCGGCTCCAGCGGCGGGCCGTAACCGTCCAGGGCAAGGTCATACATCGGGTTCATCAGGCGGCACCTCCGTCGTAGCCCTCCGGCTGGCGGCAGAGCAATGCGGCTTCCTGCCGGATGCTATTCAGCGTGTTGCAGATGTACTGGAAGGTGTTTTCCAGGTCCTCACCCGTCAGGCGGGAATAGCTGCCCTTGCAGCTGTTCCAGATGGCAAGCATTGCCTCCGGGCAGTGATTGGCGGTTTCAAAGTCGGTCTGTCCGAGGTCGTCCATCCGGCTGGTCATGGCCTTCATCCGGCGTTCCAGCTGGGCGCTGTTCTTTTTCAGGCGGTCGTTCTCTTCCTGCAGCTCCCGGTTGCGGGCATCCGCAAGGCCCCACGCCTTTTCTGCGGCACGGCGGTCCACCTCTTCCTCGTCCACCACGGCGGTGATGGGCTGATGCTTCAGGGCGTCCTCGGCTTTGTGAGCGCGGGCTTCGGCCCTGTCGCGTTCGGCTTCGGCCTTCTGGCGCTGGAGGTTGGCGGCAATGCGGCTTTCGTCCGCATCGTGGTAACTCTGCTGGAGCTTGGCGTTCTGCTCGGTCAGGCCCTGCACGTCCGCAAGGGCGGCATCCCTCTGGGCTTCGACATCTTGGATGTGGCTTTCCGCCCAGGCAGCCCGATTCTGGGCACCCAGCAGCTTGTCCCGCTCAGCCTCGGCAGCATTGGCGCGGTCCTTTTCGGCCTTGATCTGGGCAAGGGCTTCCTGATACTGCTTGTGTGTTGTGATATCACCGCTCTTGACCTGTGCCACCAGCTCTGCCGGGGCGCTGGGCTTTGCCACGGCATACAGCAGAGACGGAGACAACTCTTTCAGCACTCGCTGCTGGCGGGGGCTGCTGTTGTCCATCAGGGCAGCCACCTGTAACAGCCGGTAAGCGGTATCTTTGGTGATGCCGATGGACACGCACCACGCCCGGAAGGTATCATCACAGTGCTGGTTGTTATGAGCTCGTCGCAAATTGCGACAAGCTCCATCGCTACTGTTGTCGCACGATGCGACAACTCCGCACAGCGCTTCATGCGCAATGGCGATGGCATCGCCCATGTGAATCAGGCCGCGCTCGGCCAGTTTCTTGCCGTGCTGGTACTCCTTTTCGGCAAAGTGCAGGTCCTCCACGGTCTGGTCGGTCAGCCCGGAATAGTCAAACGCCGGGCGCATCTCATCCGGCACGGTGGTCAGGGGCTTGTCCTGTGTCGTCTGGGTTCCGGGCACTTCCGGTTTGTCAACATCCGCAGAGTGAGCGGGAGTTAAATGCTTTTCGCCTTCGGTCTGGTAGCTGTTGCACTCCTGCACGGGATGGCCGCAGCTGTGGCAGTTTCCGAAGCATTCTTCTTTGCACCCGCCACAGGTGCAGGTAGAGCAGATGCAGGGAGCAGGAACACCCGAGGAAGAATCCTCTTCCACTGGGTCGATGGGCGCATTCTTGCAGGGCTTGGCCTCCCTGAGGGCCGTCAGCATCGACTGCGGAAGCTCGTAGTCGTCCATGGGGATGAACTCATCGCCGGTCAGAAACGCTTCCGGGGTCAGATGCTTTTCAGCTGCCTTGGCCTTGTCGAACTTCTGGGCCAGCAGATGGCTTTCCTTCCAGACCCGTGCGGATCCGTCCCAGCGCCAGAAGCGCCCACGGGTATAGGCGTAGTAAACATCGTTGCTGTTCTGGCTGATGATCATACCCGCACCTCCGTTTCCTTCAGGCGGTCCAGCATCTCGGCCTGCAGGCCCTTGCCCATGGGCACAAGGCTGTTGTTCTTCCAGCCGTAGCAGAGGATGGTGCCGTAGATGTTATGGCCGCGATAGATGCGGTTCAGCCCTTTGCCGAGAACGCCGAACAGCAGCACCGCCGGGGTGCGGGGCAGCACCTTCTGCGTGCAATTGCAGCCCAGCATGGCTTCGATGCCCTGCAGCGTGTCCGGCATGGTGGTGACGACCGGGGCTTTGCCCGGCTCGATCAGAATACCTTTCATGCTTGTAAAAACCTCCAAAGTGTGTTATTCTTCGGGGTGATGGGGAGTAGAGAATCCATCACCCTTGGGCTCGTCCGTGCTGCGAACACGGGCGGGCCTTTTTGTTGTGCGGGGCAGGCTGTCCACCTCGCTGCGCGGGATGAGCTCCCGCTGGCAAATGTACTTGACGTGCTGCCTGCCGTCCTTGAGCCAGTGGCAGACGGAAGCGGCAAAACTGTTGGCGCTGGCGTAGCCCAGCCGCCGGGCGCACATGGCAGCCGTGCCGCTGGCCAGCAGGTCACCGCTCTTGGCGTCCCAGACCGTATACCAAAAGGCATTGTTGACAAAGTCAGCCATGGGGGATGTCCTCCATGAGCCGCAGCACACCTTCCAAGTCCTCAAGCACAAGAACATAGACCTCAATTCGTGCTTCGAGCTTGTAAAGCTCAGACGCCCAGCGGGTCGTTGTCATAGCATTGCTGTCTTGCTGGCAGAGCTGCCCGTACTTCTGCTGCAGGCTCTCGACGTACTCCTTGGCGGTCATGCGTCGGCCTCCTTTGTGAGCTTAAGGACACGGTCGAGGATTCTGCCCTGTGCCTCAAGCGTCCGGACAGTGCACTTAAGCGCCCAAATTTCGGCGTCCAGCAGCTTGTCCTTTGCGTAGAGCGCCAGAGTGTACAGCAGGTTGATGAGCTTCTTTTTCAGCATCAGCCCACCTTCTTCCGGCTCTTCACGGTGTTCTGGGGCTCCTTGTGGACTTTCCGGTGGGCCCGCTCATCGGCGTCCTGCACGGCAAAGCTGATGCGCATCAGGGCAAGGGCAGCCAGAATGAGCACTATGGCGGTGGTGAACTGGCTGTCCGAGATGGTGCCGCCCACCTGCGCGGTGCCCTCAATGCCCAGGGCGTACAGCAGGCCCGCGCCGAAACTCCCGGCGGCCAGCACCTGCCAGACGGTGGATTTAATCTTCATCGTCGTCCTCCTCTTTCAGCTCGCGGATCGTGTTGTAGAGCAGTCCAGACACCCAGCCCAGCTGCCGCTCAAAATCGTCCGGGAAATAGCTCTTCAGAATCTGCGCGATTGCGCACACCAGAAGATGCAGCACGTCGCTGGGACCACCTTCGATCTTGATGGTCGAGTCCTCACTGTCGATGTAAAGTTTTGCCTTCATGTTCATGCTCCTTTCTCAAACTTCGGGAAGAAATACTCTCCGATCTGCTCCTGCGGGATGTGAAGCGCGCGGCAGATGCCGTCAATCTCTTCCCAGTTCCATGTGCCGCAGCTCTCCGGCGCGGCAAAGCGCTTGCGCAGCGTGCGGGGCACGATGCCTGCCTTTGCGGCCAGCTCATCCGTGGTGATGTCCTGATCTTCCGCCAGCCGCCGGAGTTTCAGAAACTGTTTCTTTGCCATGGGTTCGCTCCTTTCATGCCACGGGCCGCCCGGCAAGCTGCTTCAGGCTGGAAACCAACTTGATGGATTCAGCTGCGGTCTCCATCTGCTCGAATGCGTCCTCGTCCATGCCCTTGCACATGCTGTGGATGCGGATCACACGATCCACGTCCTGCTGGGTAAGGTCATACATGGCGGGGTTCAGGGGGGTGTTCTTATTGCGTGCCATATGTAGCACTCCTTTCTGTGGGTGGCTCCCACGACCGCCCCGATTGGAGCGGTTTCGACCTTTGCCGGAGGTCATCATCGGGTGGGTTGAGGTTGGTTCCCCGTCCGTGCTATACTTGGGCGGGAAGGAAGTGTAAAAATGCTGGATAACGTTTTGAAATGGATAAATGAGAACAGAGACAATGTAACTTTGGGATTGGCGGCATTTGGCTCTGTGCTGTCAGTCTTGAATCTTTTTAGAGATTGGCGCAAAAACCGGAAAAACGTTTCAGTGACGTTTCAGTGACGATTCAGAATATTTTCAATTTTGGGCCTGATCCCGACAACGGTGGATATACGGAGGTGCTGAATATTTCAATTGTCAACAGGTCCCGTGAGGCTATCACGATAAGCGGTTTGAAGATCAAATGCGAGGATCGCCAAAATCGTTTTGGAGAATACCGCTTACAACTTCATCGTCACAGCAATAAGCATAGCGACAGGGAAACCAGCCGAATGCGTTGGTTTTCAGATGTGCTTCCAGTCAAAGTTGAAGGGCTGGGCTGTGTACGTCTTTTAGTGGCTTCGACTGGCGACGCTCGCAGCTTGGAAAATGGAAGGTGGTATGTTGCAACGTTATTTAGCAGCAAAGGCCGCATTTTCAAAATCGGAAAATGTGAGTTTTCGGATGCTGAAATGCTTGCACATTGCAAAGAACCAACTACCGTTACAGAAGCGCTTCTGTGAGACATCAGCGCAAGGCCAAGGGACAATCGTCTTTCTTCATATCTAACCGAATTATGATATGATAGCTCGACATCCTGCACCACCAGCTGCTGTCTGCCGTCACGCCAGTCCGGCTGACCAGCTCTTCCACAAGTTGCGAAGTCGGCACATCCTTCAGCGCCCAGCGTTCCTCTTCCACAGGTTCGCTGGGCTTTTTGTTGTTGTCCATCTTCTTTACCTCCCTTCGTGTTGACTGGGTTACAATTTGTTGATTGCATGACAAGTATAAGTCATTGAACAACATTTGTCAAGAGGCGTTTTGTTGATTTTTCCAACAAAAAGGCCTTGACGCTTTAACGTGCACCTGCTATAATGATGGCAAAGGGGGTGACTAAAATGACGATAGGCGAACGAATTAAGGAGGTCAGAAAAACTGAAAAGCTGACTCAACAAGAATTTGCTGACCGGTTGAATCTTAAACGCAATACGGTTGGCAGCTATGAAGTAAACGTTGTTGACCCTAGTGACCGCACTATTAAAGATATCTGCGATAAGTTCGGCATCCGCGAAGAATGGCTCCGTACTGGTGAAGGAGAGATGCACTTGGGCGAGGACGCCCGGTCAGAAAAAATAGAGGACTTCATTAACAGCGTAGTTCGTGATGATGACGACACCTTCAAAAAGCGTTTTCTGGAGATGCTGGCAGGGCTTGACCCGGCGGACTGGGAACTCTTGGAGCGCATGGCCGAAAAATTGACGCAAAAAAAAGAGGAGAACCCGTAAAAGGTTCTCCCCCCCCTGAGTGCTGGAAGGTCAGTCGATCAGACGCTTTGCGCAGACCCACACAAGGCGCAGTTTGCGATAGTCAGCCCGTTCCAGCAGTTCCATGATGGCGTTGATCAGTTCTTGGCGTGTCATCTTTTGTGCATCTCCTTGGTGGTTGTTATCTTTGCGCATATTATACAACTGTTTGGTGTTTGATGCAAGAGAGGATGCCATTAAAAATTTCGATGGATAAATTTAAGTAAAAACGCCCCCGGTGCTACCAACACCGAGGGCGTGAAAAGAGTGGCTTGCTCACGAGGAACAATCCAGCCTAAGCAACTGTATTGTACCACCTCCGGGCAGGCTTGTCAAAGTGTACCCATGGAGGTGTGTTTTTATGGGATTGCGAACCAATACGGCGGTCTGGCTGCCGAACCAGAACCGCTGGCAGATCAAGGTGCAGAAGGACGGCGTGCGCCGCACCTTTACCAGCACTAAGCCCGGCCGGACAGGCCAGCGCGAAGCGAACCGCAAGGCGGACGTCTGGCTGGACGAGGGCATCAGCAGCACCACAAAACGCTGCGCAGACGTGTGGGCCGAGTACATGATTTCGGTCAAAGCCACGGGTGGCACCAGCAACATCGAGCAGGTGGAGAAGTTCGGGCGCAACTACATCCTGCCGGTGATCGGTGCGCGGCGCATCGGCGACCTGACCACCGGCATGCTGCAGGACGTGCTGAACCGCTCCTATAAGGAAGGCTGTCTGAATCCGGACAGCAAGCGCAAGAGCCGGGGCAACCTGTCCCGCAAAACGCTGCAGGGCATCCGTGGCGTGGAGGTGGCCTTTGTCAAGTGGGCGCGCCAGCATAAATACACCTCCCTGCGCCCGGAGGACGAGGATCTGACCGTGCCGAAGGGTGCCCGCCTGAAGGGCCGGAAAATCCTGCAGCCGGACAGTCTGCGGGTGCTCTTATCCACAGACACCCGTGTGGTGCGTGGAAAAGTGGAGCAGGACGAGAACGTGCACGCCTACCGCATCGCGGTCATGACCGGCTTGCGCCCTGGTGAGCTGCTGGGCCTGCGTGTGGGCGATCTGGATGGTGACCGGGTGCACATCGGGCGGGCCATCAACCGCCAGAACGAAGAGACCAGCGGCAAGAACGAGAACGCCATCCGAACGGTGGTGCTGCACCCTCTGGCTGTGGCCGAAATCCGCGCCCAGCTGCAGCAGCGCACGCAGGAAGAGGAGCGCCCCTTGCGGGACGATGACCCGCTTTTTCTGCTGTCCAACCAGCAGAGCCTGTACAATTACTGGAAGGTCTACCAGCGCTGCAACGGCATCGACCCGCCGGTCAGCCTGTACGAGCTGCGGCACACCTTTGTGAGCATGATCGAGGACGCCGTGCCTCCCGCCCAGCTGCGCCGCATCGTGGGCCACAGCAAAAGCATGGACACCTACGGCTGGTACTCCCACGCTGTCACCGGCCGCGATGACGCCACCGCGCAGGCCGTCTCCGGCGTGCTGTCCGAGTACGCGCCGGGCCCCGAAAAATAACCCACTTTGCAACCCACTTTTAGCGTTCGAGCTATTCCGGCGGTGCATCGCGCGTTCCGTGCCGTGCTCGAAAATCGGCTTGAATGCTGCATTTTCTGACACGGAAGGAACAGACAGACCGAAAAAATAGTTGTTCGAATCCACCCGCGCCCACCAAAAAACCTCAACGTATCAAGTACGCTGAGGTTTTTGTTATATAACAAAGTTAATCTCACCGAGCGGGTGGATTCGAACAGCATCGACCCGCCGAATAGTCCGGCGGGGAAAAAAGCCCCTGTGGGGCTTTTTTAGATGCGCGGCTCGCGTAATCCACCCGCGCCCACCAAGACTCCAGCGTTGTTATGACGCTGGAGTTTCTGTTTTATCTGGACTTTATAACGCACTACAAGGGTGGATGAGAACAGCATCGACCCGCCGAACAGTCCGGCGGGGAAAAAAGCCCCTGCGGGGCTT
>OGKZ01001879.1_pt1 | contig 12619 bp, 8 predicted proteins | sample 1572571 | NCBI WGS metagenome assembly OGKZ01 (sample SAMEA2581906, study PRJEB24529) | metagenome | biome: Human gut stool | place: China | collected 2011 | reverse complement strand
TAAATCGAGGAATTTGCATGCCGCAGATGGCGGAAAAGACATCGCCAGTCGCGCCGCCGAATTGTGCGGTGGTGCCTTAGCGGATGCCCGACCAGAGCGCGTCATTTTCCGCTTGAAACGCTTCCCTCAGCGCATTTTCATCTTCAGTAGATACATCCTGCTCAAAAATCAGGATGCCGTCCATATCCGGGTCATGTTCCCAGACCCGCAGGGTCAGCACATTGTTGTAGTGCCGGACGGTATAACCATCCGCGTCGAACGTCCAGTCCTCTTTCTCCTCGCCGACCGCCCAGCGCAGCAGTACCGCCTCCGTCCCCTCAAAACGGTACAGCGTTTCTCTGTGAATGCCGCCCGCCAAGCCGCCGTTCACAGAACTCCTTACAATTTTGTGTTCTGCATCAAGGTCGTAATTCGTGAACGTCAGCGGGCAGAGAACATACTGTTCACCATCAAAAATGAAAAACTGGTAGACGAAATTGCTCGCACCGCGCTGTGTCAGTATCACCGCATCGTTGATGCCGTCGAAGTTGACATCCGCATAGGAAAGGTACGGGTCTTTCTCGCCGGACACGAAGCAGAGTTCCTGCCCGTTGTCCGCAATCAGGCGGTGGATGTACTCGTTCTCCGTCGTCTGCCCGATAATTTCCGCGCGGACAGGGGCGATGGTCATCAGGAGAAGCAAGGCAAGCAGGCAGAAACGGGAAATACAGTTCTTCATAAAGAATACTCCTTTCGCATTGGTATGCTAATGAAAGAACGAATACGGGGCGGCAATTCATCCGCAGAAAAAAAGGAAATTTCTTCATCATCCGAAATGGAAATGCTTGCAAATTACTGATGTTTGCGTTATAATGAAAATGGTAATTTATGATTCAAGGTTTCTTGCTGAGGAAGCGGGGAAAGGGGTGTTTGCCACGGCGCACGAAGGAGCAGCGCAGTACTGCCGCAAAGTGGACAAGCGTGAAATTCCGGTCTGTCCGATTTTAGGGGTCAATATTGCTGTCATCAACATGAATTGGCTGCTGAAATATTTGGCGCAGAATATTCATCAATTGCAGGGAGATTACATCTGCGTATCGAATGTACATACAACCGTCGTCAGTTACGAGGATGCGGACTACCGTGCCGTGCAGAACGGCGGTTTGATGGCGATTCCGGATGGCAATCCGCTGGCGCAGGAGGCGCGGCGGCGCGGGTATCCGCAGATTCAGCGGACAACCGGGCCTGACCTGATGATGGAGGTCTTTCGGCAGTCGGCGGCACACGGCTGGCGGCATTATTTCTACGGCAGCACGCAGGAAGTGCAGGAGAAAATGATTGCGCGCCTGCAGCAGGAGTATCCGGGGCTGATAATTGCGGGCACAGACGTGCCGCCTTTCCGCGAACTGACACCGGAGGAAGATGCGCTTGCCGTGGCGCGCATCAATCAGGCGCAGCCGGATTTTGTGTGGGTCGGGCTGGGAGCGCCGAAGCAGGAGCGCTGGATGGCGGCGCACCAAGGGCGTGTGCATGGGCTGATGATTGGCGTCGGCGCGGGCTTTGATTTCTTTTCGGGCAACGTCAAGCGCGCCCCGTTATGGATGCAGAAGCACAGCCTGGAATGGCTCTATCGCCTGATGCAAGACCCGAAGCGGCTATTCCAGCGCTACTGGAGTACGAATCTGAAATTCATCTGGAACGCGGCCATCAGGAGAAAGTAAATGCAGCAAGCGACAAAACAGCCCGCTGTACTGCTGGTACACGACTATTATCAGGTTCCCGGCGGCGAGGATGTCGTTGTGGCGAACGAGAAGCACCTGCTGGAAACGCACGGTCACGCTGCGGCGCTGTATGCGCGGCGGAACGAGGAAATTTCGCGCATGGGAGCGCTGGAGAAAATCCGCAGTGCGCTGGGGATGTTTTTCAGCATCCGTACATACCGCGAGGTTCGACGGAGCATCCGCGAAAACCAGATTTCGCTGGTGCATGTGCACAACACGCTGCCGCTGATTGGCCCGGCAGTGTATTACGCGGCATTGCGCGAGGGCGTTCCCGTGGTGCAGACGGTGCACAACTTCCGCCTGCTCTGCCCGAACGCGCTTTTCTACCGCGACGGCCATATCTGCGAGGACTGCACGGAAAAGGGGCTGCACTGCGCGGTGAAGCACCGCTGCTACCGCGGCAGCCGCCTGCAGACGGTGCTCTGCGTGCTCAGCACACGTTTGCACCGCGCCCTCAAAACGTACAGCCGCCTGCATTACATCACCCTGACGGACTTCAACCGGCAGAAGCTGCTGGCGCTTAAGCAGATTCCGCCGGAAAACGTGTCCGTAAAGCCGAACTTTGTGGAACCGCCGGAGACGATTGTGCCATATGCGGCGCGCGAAAATCAGGTGGTGTACATCGGTCGGCTGGATGCGCTCAAGGGCATCCGGCTGCTGCTGGAGGCGTGGGTGCGCTACGAGCGTTCAGGCGGGGGCATGAAGCTGATCATCTGTGGTACAGGGTCGGAGGAAGCATGGTGCCGCGAATATCTGACGCGGGAAAAGCTGAAGCAGGTGGAGCTGCGCGGCTTTGTGCCAAATTCGGCGGCACGGGCGCTGATGGGGCAGTCCAAGGCGCTGATTCTGCCGACACAGTGGTACGAAGGCTTCCCAATGACAATTGTGGAAGCCTTCAGCGTCGCCACGCCGGTGATTTGCTCGGATTTAGGCAACGCGGGTTCCCTGATTTCGGACGGCGTGACGGGCTTCAAGTTTCCGGCGGACTCGGCGGAACAGCTGGCACAGACGCTCAATCGGCTGCAGCACGCGGAATCTGTCAGCGAGGGCGCGCTGAAAACGTATCAGGAGAATTTCACGGCGGAAGCAAATTATCGTCAGCTGATGGCGATTTACAGCAAGGCGATGCAGAAAAGCGGCGAAAGGAACAAACCATCATGCGGCTGATTGTGGCAGATGTACGGAGCACCAGCACAGACGGCATTGCCGCTGGGCATTATTTCACCGTCGCGCAGAATTATCTTGACCTGTTCGGCGCGGAGATGGATGTGCGCATTGCGGGCGGGCCGGTGTACGGCGACCGCTTCGGGAATAAGCTGATTCGTCTGCCGCATGATTACATCGTGGGCAGTTCGGCGGCGCGCAACAAACGCGCCGTGTTCCAGAACGTGCGCGCGCTGCTTCGGGAAGCGCAGGATGACGTGATTGTCCTCCAGTGCAGCGCCGTCGCAACAGCGTATCTGGGGCTTGCACTGTTCAAGAAGAAAGAAACGAGGGTCTACGCCATCCAGTACAGCACCGACGGTGTCAATTCGCTGCTGAAGCGGGGACTGTATGCGCTGTGCAGGCGGAAAATCAGCGGCATTATCTGCCCCAATGCAGCCATTGGCGCGGCGTACAGGCGGCCGATGTGTGTCGTGTCCGATTACATCAGCACAGGAACGATGCAGCCGCCTGTGCCGTATGCGCAGAAGCGCTATGATTTCGGCATGGTCGGGCTGATTACATCGGACAAGGGCGTCGTTGAGGCGGCAAAACAGCTGCGGAACACGCCGTATCGGGTGCTGATTGCGGGTCGGGTGCAGGAAGCGCCGCTGGAAACGGAGCTGCGGGCAGTCTGCGCGGGCGCAAAGAACATCGAGCTGCGGCTGGAATACCTGTCCGAAGCGGCGTATGACGAGGCGATTCGCCAATGCCGCTACTGCATCCTAAACTATTCGGAGAATTACTCCCTGCACAGCAGCGGCGTTGTGTTCGATATTCTCTTCCGGGGCGTGCCGATTGTGGGCAGCCGCTGCGGGACGCTGCAAATGGTGGAAGCAAACGAATTGGGCAAAACGGTATCCAGCATGGCGGATTTTGCGCCGGAAAGGCTGCTGGATGAGGCCGTGCATGACCGCTATGTGCGCAACATTGCGCGCTACTGCCAATCGCAGGCGCAGGAGCGGGAAAAGCTGCGGGATTTTCTGACGCGGGGCGCAGCGGAATAACCATGCCGCACAGCGCAGAGTGAAAGGAGGGGCTGAAGCGTGAAGGTCATGTGGATGGGGAATATTATCCTCCCTGCCATTGCGGAAAAAGAATCGCTTCCCCCGGTGTATATCGTGGGCTGGCTGGTCGGGCTGTCGCGGCGGCTGACGCAGCTGCCGGATGTGGCGCTGACGTATGTGTTTGACGCGCCGAAAGCGCTGACGGGCGAAGTGGACGGCTACCGCTATTACGGGCTTGTCAACCCCACACGCCCTACGCAGCGCTGCGGGGAAGCCTACACCCGACAGCTGGAGGAAATCCTGCGCAAAGAGCAGCCGGATGTCATTCACCTCTGGGGCACGGAAAATCAGCACACGCTGGCCATGGTTGATGCGGCGGAACACATGGGGATGCGCGAGCGGATTGTAATTTCCATTCAGGGGCTTCTGTCCATATACGCGGAGCATTATCGCGCTTATCTGCCGGAACACGTCTGCCACGGGCACACGCTGAAGGACTTGGTGAAGGGCAATATCGTCCGGCAGGAAGCAATCTACCGCCGCGTCGGGCAGTATGAACAGGAAGCCCTGCGCAGGGTGCAGCACGTTATCGGGCGCACCGACTGGGATGCTGCCTGCATGGCGGAGCTTGCCCCGCAGGCGGCCTATCATTTCAACAACGAAACGCTGCGGGACGAGTTCTACACCGGCGAATGGTCGCTGAACAGCTGCGAGCCGCACAGTCTCTTCTGCAGTCAGGCGCATGTGCCGCTCAAGGGGCTGCATCTCCTATTGCAGGCGCTGGCGATTGTCCGCAAGCGCTATCCCGATGTCAAGCTCTATGTGGGACGCAAGGACTATGGACGCATTCCGCCGCTTGCGCGCAATGCCTATGAACGGTACATCCACCGTCTGCTGCGCGAGAATGACCTCTACGGTCATGTTGTTTTTACCGGCAGCCTGAATGCACAGCAAATGAAGGAGCGGTATCTAAAAAGTCAGGTGTTTGTGCTGCCGTCGAGCATTGAAAACTCCCCCAATTCGCTGGGCGAGGCGATGCTGCTTGGCGTACCGTGCATTGCGTCGGATGTCGGCGGCGTGCGCTGTCTGATGACGCACGGCGTGGAAGGGCTGATTTATCCGGCAGACGACCCGCATTTGCTGGCGCATGATATCTGCGAGATGTTCGCGCATCCGGAAAAAGCGGCGCAGATGGCGCGCGCCGGGCGAGAACACGCTGGAAAAACGCATGATGCGCAGAAGAATCTGGAGATACTGCATCAGATTTATACGGAGATTGCACGATGAAAATCCGAATCACAAAGAACCATGTGGATGCACTCTGTGTGCTGATTGGCGTGCTGGGCATGGGTTCGCTGTATTTTCAGGTGCTGCGGATGCCGCTGATGGCAGCCATGCTGATTGCGTCGATTCTGCTGCTGACGCGGGCGCATCATCCGAAAATCAGCGTCCAGAATGTACGCCTGACGCTGCTTCTGACGGCGGCGCTGCTGCTGACGAGCTTCGTCAACCCGCAGAACGGCATCCACATCAACGATATTGTCATTTGGCTTTGCAACATCGGCTATGTGCTGGTTCTGCAAAGCTGCATCGGGTATCGGACGTATATGCGGCTGTATACCAAAGTCATGCTGGCAGAGGCGGCCATCAGCCTGATTTCCTTCGTCATCGGCGATTTGCTGTCGCTGCCGCTGCCGCTGCTGCACTACGAAGTTTCCAGCGTCAACGGATTTTATCTGACGCCTTATTTCACCTTAGGCTGGCTGAACATCCCGGTTTTCCACCGCAATGCGGGTATGTTCAACGAGCCGGGCAGCCACCAGATTTTCCTGAACTTCGCGCTGCTGTTCCTGATGAGCGACGAAACGCGCATGGGCATGAGCAAGAAGAAATACTGCTGGGCAATTGCGCTGCTGATCGTCACCATCCTCAGCACGCTGTCCACAACAGGCTTTATTTGTCTGGGCGTTGTGCTGCTGACGGTGGCCTTCCGCAAAAAGGGCGGGAAAATGGCGCGCAGCATCAAGATGGCGGCGTTCATTGGGCTGGTACTGCTGTTTGTCATCGAGTCTGCCACGGGCGTGGTGGAAAACAAGATTATCGGACGAAATTCCGGCGGTTCATTCTACACGCGGTGGAACGACACCTTCAGCGGCTTTGAAATCGGGCTGGAATCCCCCATTGCGGGGCAGGGCGTTTTCTCGGAGCGGAAGGCGGAAATTCTGCTGGAACACAGGGTGCAGAACATTTCCAATGGCTTTGCCGCCTTCGTCATGGATACAGGGTTGATTCTCCCGGCAGTTTGGCTGTGGCTGACGTACCGCGGTATCCGCACCAAATTTGCCAAGGCGCGTCTGCTGTATGTGCTGGGCGTTTTCCTGCTGTATTTCCTGTGCATCAACACGGAGGGCGTTTTCCTGAACATACTGTTTCTGGGACTGCTGGGCAAGTGGCAGCCGGAGGGCGCGGCGCAGGAGCAGACAGGCGAAACAGGCGGAGAGGAATCATGAACACAGCATCAAGGAGCGAAAACACAGCGCGCAACATCGGCGTGGGCGCAGTGCGGCAGGTGCTCACGCTGCTGCTGGCTTTTGCCGTGCGAACGGTGTTTGTGCGCCGGCTGGGCGCGGATTATACGGGTGTCAACGGGCTGTACAGCAACATTCTGGCCATGCTGTCACTGGCGGAACTTGGCGTTGGCAACGTGCTGGTGTACAGCTTGTACGCACCGCTGCACCGGGGCGACACGGGCGAAATCCAGCACCTGCTGGGCTATTATCGTCGCATTTACCGCCTGATTGCGCTGGCGGTAGCGCTGCTGGGCGCGGCGGTAATCCCCTTCCTGCCGCTCATCATCAGCAGTGAGCTGCCGATGGCGCAGCTGATCGTCTACTATGTGCTGTACCTGGCGAACTCCGTGGCATCCTATCTGGTCATCTACAAAACGACGCTGATTCAGGCCGACCAGAAGGCATATTTGCAAAACATGGTTTCCGCCGCGGCGCTGGTGTTGCAGTATACGGCGCAGATGGCGTGCCTGCTGATTTGGGGCAGCTATCTTGGCTATTTGCTGATTCAGATCGCCTGCACCCTCCTGCAGAACGCGGTGCTGAGCCATTTAGCGGATAAGATGTACCCCTTCCTGCGGGAAAAGCAGAAACACGAGCCGATGCACCGCAAGCAGGAGCTGAACGACAACATCCGCTCCATGTTTCTCTACAAGCTGGCGACAATACTCATCAACAACACGGACAACATTCTGATTTCCGTCATGCTGGGCACGGTGTTCGTCGGCTACTACTCCAACTACGCGTCGCTGACGACGTATGTGACGACATTCGTTTCCATCGTGATTACCGGCATTTCCGCCAGCTTGGGAAATCTGAATGCCGAGAAGAATTCGGAAAAGTCATACGCCATGTTCCGCAACCTGATTGTCCTCTTCGGGGCAATTACAGGCTTCTGCGTCGCCGCATACGGCGCGGTTGTGCAGGATTTCATCCCGATTTGGGTGGGCGAAGAATACCTGATGGACACAGGGACGGTGGCGGCGGTGCTGTTCACGTTCTACCTGAGCACCATCGTCGCGCCCGTGTGGATGTACCGCGAAACGCTGGGGCTCTTCCATCAAATGAAGTATGTTATGTTTATGACAGCGCTGGTCAACATCCTGCTGTCCATCCTGCTGGGGCACTTCTTCGGCGTGGCGGGCATCATCGGCGCAACAGGGCTGGCGCGGCTCTGCACCATCTTCTGGTATGAGCCGAAAGTGCTGTTCCATCGCACCTTCGGGCGCAGCGCTGCCGCGTATTTCAAGGCGCAGGGAGGCCTGCTGCTGCTCAACGGCGCGGTGATGGCGCTGTCGCTGCTGCTGTGCGCGCGGATGGGGCATACGCTGATGTGGATTATCATCAAGGGCATCACCTGCGCGGCGGTGACGGCGCTCCTGTACACGCTGGCGCTGGGGCGGACGGCAGAATATCGCTGGATGCTTGAAAAAGGGCGGAGTTTCTTGCGCAAATGGGGGAAGAAGGCATGATCGATCAGGAAATGCAGCACTGCCGCAAAATTGTGCGTTTTGACCCTACCATTTCAACAGCGAATCAGGGAGATTTCATCATCCGAAACGCCTGCGAGCATGTGCTGTACGACTGCTTTCCTGTGCAGCTGTCCGTCGCCGTGCCGGTTCGGGACAGGCTGTCGAAAGTGTCGATGAAGCACGTCGGCAGTGCGGATTACGCATTTGTCTGCGGGACGAATCTGCTTTCCTCGGACATGCGCCGCCAAAGGATGTGGAATATCCGCCTGCGGGACGCGGTGATGATGCGCTGCGGCGCTTTGCACAAGCGGGAGCTGCTGAATTTCCGTCTGATTCGTGAAAAATTTCAGCGCACGCATATCATTTTGCTGGGTGCGGGGTGGTATCAATACCAGGACGAGCCGACAGGGTACACGAAGCGGATTCTAAAAACGCTGCTGGATGGGCAGTACCTGCACGCGGTGCGCGACGAATACACGCGCCAGCGCCTGCTGAAGCTGGGCATCACGAACGTGCTGAATACGGCGTGTCCGACAATGTGGGGGCTGACAGCCGACAAATGCGCGCAGATTCCGACGCACAAGGCGGAGCGCGTCGTGACAACGCTAACGGACTACCGCAGCAGCCCGGAGCAGGATGCTCAGATGCTGACCATGCTGCAAAAGCACTATCGCGAGGTGTATGTGTGGCTGCAAGCAGTTGAGGACTACGCCTGCCTGCGCCAAATGGATGCGCGTGTGACGCAGAATTTGCACCTGATTCAGCCGAATCTGCGAGATTACACAGCGCTTTTGGCATCAGGCGGGATTGACTACGTTGGCACGCGGCTGCACGGCGGCATCCACGCAATGAACATGGGCTGCCGAAGCCTGATTCTGGCGGTAGACAACCGCGCAAGTGAAATCGCGAAGGACACGAATCTGCCCGTCCTGCCCCGCGGCGGGAATTTGGATGTGCTGGAGGAGCGCATCTGTTCCGCATGGGAGACGCAAATTGATTTGCCGACCACGGCAATTCGGCAATGGAAAAATCAGTTCCACGAGACAGATGCAGAGAAAGTGCCTTGATTTTCGTATAAAATGCGGCTTTCTGCGCGGTAAGTATTGACAGCCGACTTGTAATTTGTTACAATATAGCTGGAATTGGGAAAGAGATTGCCATATCCACCGGAAGCACTGCAGCTCGCCGCGAAAAGAAAATGGAAAGCAGCAGTCTCTTGCCACTGGCACAACCATACGTCGTGCCGGAAGATTGCACGGAACAAGGAGTGAGGACGATGAAGGACAAAAAGTGGATGCGAAAGGCATTGTCTTTCCTGCTGGCTGTATTCATGGTGACGGGCAGTATGGGAACAGTGCTGACGGCGGCTGCAGAAGAGCCGGAAACTCCGCCGACGGAAACGGTTGAGGTCGTGCCGACGGAAGCACCGGAAGCAACGGATGTTCCTGAGGTAACGGAAATCCCCGAAGTGACGGATGTTCCCGAAGCAACGGAAGCGCCCGAAGCGACGGATGTTCCCGAAGCAACGGAAATCCCCGAAACGACGGATGTTCCTGAAACAACGGAAGCACCCGAAATCGTGGACGAAGCAGCCGTAGATTACAGCCGCTCCGTGCTGGATAACGAGTTCTTTGACTCCGGCTTTGCCGCGACGTTCAGCAGCACACAGCTGTACCTGAATCCGACGGGCGATGAGCTGGTTGGCCGGGTAACCGGCGTGGTGTATGTGACGCATCGTCCGCAGAAGGGTCAGCTGAATGAACGGATTTCCGTCTGCGTGTATGACCAGACGGCTGGCGTTGCATATGGCTATCTGGCGGCGGATGCAGTGCATCCTGTGCCGGAAGAGGGCATTGAGAATCAACGTCACACCGGTGTTTTCGCAAGCGGCGTGGAAATGCCCAGTGCCTTGCTGGTGCTTGCGGCTGCGACGGAAGAGCCCGTGCCGACCGAAGAGCCTGTAGTTGAGCCGACGGAAGAACCCGTTGTTGAGCCGACGGAAGAACCCGTTGTTGAGCCGACCGAAGAGCCCGCTGTCGTGCCGACCGAAGAGCCTGTTGCCGTGCCGACTGAAGAGCCTGTTGTCGTGCCGACCGAAGAGCCTGTTGTCGTGCCGACGGAAGAGCCCGCTGTTGAGCCGACTGAGGAACCTGCTGTCGTGCCGACCGAGGAACCCGCTGTTGAGCCGACCGAGGAACCCGCTGTCGTGCCGACCGAGGAACCTGCTGTCGTGCCGACCGAGGAACCCGCGTCGACCCCCGCGCCTACGGACGTGCCGGATGACCTCGAAAACATCGACCGCGCGGATGTGATTATTCCGGGCAAACCGACGTTCGAAATGGACAAAGCGACGGCGGAGCTGGGCGAGAATATCACCTTCACCATCCACACGAAGAACGCCACCAAGATTTTGATGTACATTGACGGCAGCGTCAACCGCTACATCTACGACGTGCCCACTGACACATCGACGCTTACCATGTCCTTCTCCTCGATGGGGAGCAACGGGGGCAAGCGCACCATCGCGTTCCAAGCCTACAACGGCAATACGCCCGGCGAAAAGTCCGCTGAACAAACGATTACGCTGACGAAGCCGTCTGTCAAGCCGCAGGTAACGGTAAAGAATATCGACAAGACGACCGTGGGTCTGGGCGAAAACATCACCTTCACCCTGAGCATCAAGAACGCCACGAAGGTGCTGATGTACATCGACGGCAGCGTCAACCGCCGCTTCGAGAATATCACCCCCGACATGACGGAATACACCTTCACCATGTCGTTCTCGTCGCTGGGAAGCAATGGGGGCAAGCGCGCCATTGCGTTCCAAGCCTATAACGGCACGACGGCGGGCGAAAAGACCTCCGAACGTGTTGTGACTGTCGCAAACGAAAGCCCGAACAAGCCGACCGTGACCAGCTGGAGTTTGAACAAATCTACGGTTGATTTGAACGAAACCATCACCTTCACCATCAACACCAAGAACACGACGAAGATGCGTGTCTACATTGATGGCAAGCTGAACCGCTACATCTACGACGTGAAGGACGGCGCGACGACATTCCAGATGTCCTTCTCGACGCTCGGTTCAAACGGCGGCGTGCGCACGGTGGCGTTCCAGCCCTACAATGGCAACACGCCCGGCGCTATGTCCGACACCAAGACGATTACCATCAGCGTGGCGAACAAGCCGCGGGTTGAGCTGCTGAAAATCAGCAATCCGAACGCGACGCTGGGCGAAAATATCACCTTCACCCTGCGCATCAAGAACGCCACGAAGGTGCTGATGTACATCGACGGCAGTGTCAACCGCCGCTTCGAGAACATCACCCCTGATATGACGGAATACACCTTCACCATGGCGTTCTCTTCGCTGGGGAACAACGGGGGCAAGCGTACCATTGCGTTCCAAGCCTACAACGGCGCAGTCGGCGGCGACAAGACCTCCGCAACCACCATTTCCCTGACGAGCGGTTCGTCTGCTGCCCCCGTGATTGCGAATGTCAAGATTGACAAGACGACCGCGGTGCTGGGCGAGCAGATTAAATTCACTGTTTATCTGGACAACGCGACGAAGCTGCTGATGTATGTCGACGGGCAGGTGAACCGCCGCTTTGAGGACGTAACGACCAGCATGTCGAAGTACGAGTTCACGATGTCGTTCTCGTCGCTGGGGAATAATGGCGGCGTCCGTACGATTCAGTTCCAGCCTTACAACGGCACGACGGCGGGCGAAAAGTTTAAGGCGTACACGATTACACTGACGACGACCGTGGTCAACAAGCCGGAAGTCGTCAACTTCACCATGAATCCCAGCCGCGTGAAGCTGAATGTGCCGGTGACGTTCACGGTCAACACCAAGAACGCGACAAAGGTCGTCCTGTATGTGGACGGCAAGGCAAATACCAGCTATCCGACGACTGGCGATGTGACGGTTATCGAGCGCGCCTTCGCTTCGCTGGGCAGCGGCAACGGTGTCCGCACGCTTCAGTTCAAGCCCTACTACGGAACGACCGCTGGCGAGCTTTCCCCGGCGCAGTCCCTGACGCTGTATGTGACCGACGATCCGCTGACCGTGACCGTTCCTGCCGCGAAGCAGGGCGAGGACCTGACGGTGACGTGGACGGCTGCTGGCGGCGCAACGAAGTATCAGCTGCTGCTGACCACGCCGGATGGCACGGCTGCGCTGCTGGGCGAAACGGCGGCGCTGAACTACACGGTGCCGGGTCTGAAGCTGCTGCAGCTGGGCGACTACACCATCACGATTAAGGCGCTGTCCGGCAATACGGAGCTGGAATCTGTCAACAAGGCATTCACCGTGACAGGCGACTTCGTGTTCACGGTTCGTGACGACTCGACGGGCATTGTGGTCGTCAAGTACAACGGCACAGCATCGACGCTGACCGTTCCGAACACGGTGGCGGGTCTGCCAGTGGTGGAAATCGGCGCGCAAGCGTTTGAGGGCAACACGAAGCTCAAGAGCGTAACCCTGCCCGCGACGATTGAAATCATTGGCCGCCGCGCGTTCGCGGAATGCAAGAATCTGCTGGAAGTTAAGTAATACTATTTCCAGATTCACCTGCGCCATCTGCTTGCGCCTTTTCCATTCTGGC
>OGKZ01001864.1_pt1 | contig 12720 bp, 11 predicted proteins | sample 1572571 | NCBI WGS metagenome assembly OGKZ01 (sample SAMEA2581906, study PRJEB24529) | metagenome | biome: Human gut stool | place: China | collected 2011 | reverse complement strand
CGGTACTGCCGGCTCAGCTCCACATGGAGTTGGGAACAAAGCTCCTGCACCGCGGCATTATAATCGCCCTTCTGCACGTCGCCCGCCATGCAGGAATCGACAAAGCTGTAGGAAAGTCCGTTCAGCAGATCGTAAAAATTGCCGCTGGCGACCACGTAGTAATTCTGCTGCTGCTCTGCGATGACCAGGATCGCGTCGTTCGTGCCTAACTGCATGGTGTCTGCGTAGTCATACGCCGTATTTTCCAGATCATCCGACGACTGTACCGTCACAACGGCCATGATACTGCCGAACATCTGGTCCCAGTTGGCGTTATAGAGACCAATGGCCTCCTCGGTCTTGTCGGAAAGGATATCTGCCTCATCGCGCACATACTGCGTGAAGGCCGCTGTCGAAAGCGAGGGATCGAGCTTTTCTCCGCCCTCCGGCGTAGAGACAACGGGTGCTTTGTGCAGGCCCCACGCACCGGAGGCGAGGATCGCCAAAATCAGCACCGCGATGGCGACGCCGCGTTTTTGAAAGAATTTCATATGCTTCTCCTATCCGGAGCGTCTCAGCTTCTCAGCTCCATGAGCTTCTGCTTCAGCTCGCCCTCGATGCGGCCGAGCTCGACCTCTGCTTCCTTGCGCTTCTGCGCGCCCTCGCGCTGGATGTTCACGACCTCATCGAGCGTGGTGATGAGCTGCTCGTTGGTGTGCTGCAGCGTCTCGATATCGACCACGCCGCGCTGGGACTCCTTGGCCGTCTCGATGGTGCCCAGCTTGAGCGCCTCGGCGTTCTTCTTGAGCAGGTCGTTGGTCATGTCGGTGACGGCACGCTCGGCCTGCATGGCCTGCTGGCTGTGGGCCAGGCCCAGGGCCAGCACCATCTGGTTCTTCCACAGGGGGATGGTGTTCACGATGGTGGACTGGATCTTCTCGGCCATCATGGTGTTGTTATTCTGCAGCAGGCGGATCTGGGGGCCCATCTGCAGGCTGATGTTGCGGGTAAGCTCCAGATCGTACAGCTTCTTTTCAAAACGCTCGCACTGGTCGGCCAGGTCGCGGGCCGCCTGGGCGTCCTCCGGCAGGCCGGAGGCCTTGGCCTTGTCCATGGCCTGCTGCAGCTCCCCTGCACGCACCTCGGCCAGCTTCTTTTTACCGGCCAGAATGTACATGCTGAGCTCCTTGAAGTAGGCCATGTTCAGGTCATACATCTTGTCCAGCATGGCGATGTCCTTGAGCAGCTGCACCTGATGGGCCTCCAGCATGCCCTGGATATTCTCCACGTTGGTCTCGGCCTTGTTGTACTTGGTCTTGAGGGCGTCGAGCTGGTCGCCCTTTTTCTTGAAGAAGCCCAGAATGCCCTTCTGCTGCTCTTCGCCTGCGTCAAAGCTCTTCAGCTCGCCGATCAGGTCGGTGATCATATTGCCCACTTCGCCCAGGTCCTTGGTGGACACCTTGGAAAGAGCTGCTTCGGAGAAGTCACCGATCTTCTTCTGGCAGGCGGAGCCGTACTGCAGCACCTGCTGGCTGTTTGTGATGTCGATCTTCTCCGCGAACTGATCCACCATGGCCTGCTCTTCCGGGCTGAGCTTGACCTGTGCCTCGGGGGCAGCGGCGGGTTCCGGCTGTTTGGGCTGGGCCTGCTCCTGTGCCGGAGCCGGGTCCAGCGTCAGGGTAGGCACAGCGGGTGCGTCGAGGTCAAAGTTGAACGTGTTGTCTGCCATAGGAGATTCCTTCCTTTCCAGTATATCCGTTTATTTACTCAGTCCCTGCCCTTTGAGCATGTTCTGCAGCACGGTCAGGTCTGCCGACAGGTCCATGCTTTCTGCGGCGTACAGTGCATCCAGCTGGTTTTCAAAGGCCGTAGCAATGGAGGACGCATTGTGCTCCACCTCGGCACGGATGGCGGCGGCGTTCTCGCCGCGCACCCCCTGCCGGGCCAGCTGCGCATACTGCTGCAGCACATTCACGGCGTCCGGCAGATAGTAGTTGGCAAAGCGGCGCACCTGCTTTGCCTTGGCGGGGTTGGCCTCCACCACTTCCACAATGGAGCGTCCGGCTTTTTCCATGCGGGTCATGGCGGCGGACAGCTGCGGGTCGGGCAGGGATTCGTTCAGGCTGTGCAGAGTGTCCAGCTTCTGCTGGATGTCTGCCAGCATGGCGTCCACGTCCTCCACACCCGTGTGGAAGGGCACCTCGGTTTCCACCACACGGGGCGGGCAGACCTTTTTGGCCGCCAGGAATGCCGCCGCAGCGGCTGCCAGCGCCGCCGCAAGGGCCCACAACCGGTACACCGGCAGCACCGCGCACAGCACCACGAACACCAGCTCCGCCGCGTAGTACGGCAGGACACTGGGCTTCCGGGTGCGGATGATCTTGCTCATGGTCGTTCTCCTTTTCCGGGGCAGGTGCCCCTTATAGTACCCATAATACAACCCTTTGCGAAAAACGCAAGCGGATTCATGAAGAATTTACAGCTTGGCAATTATTTGGCGATCCAGTCTGCCAGCGCCGTGCCCCACACCTGCCGCAGCATCTCCGGGCGGCAGGCCGCATTGGCCGGGCTGGTGCTGGGCAGTTTGACCGCCGCAAGGCCGGTGACCGGCTGCAGATACTTTGTATAAATGTGATAGGCCGTGGCCCCGTTGCAGAACACCGCCTCAATGGGCACCTTCTGCAGCAGAGCGGCGATGTCGTTGGGCACCACGTCCCGGATGGATGCATCCGACGCCCCGGTGATGGTGCAGCTTTCCAGCGTGTCCCACAGGGCCAACCCGTGGCGCAGGATGATCTGCTTTTTTGCTTCGATGTCCTCCCGCTTCGGCACCGGCTCCCCGGTCAGGGCGGCCATCATCGGCCAGAAGCGGTTCTGCGGGTGGCCGTAATAAAAGGCCATCTCCCGGCTTTTGGGGCTGGGCCAGGTGCCCAGGATCAGCGCCCGGCTATGCTCATTGTACACCGGCGCAAAGCTCATTGGCCGCCTGCGCTTTCGATCTGTGCCCAGGCCGAGCCCAGGTCCCGGCCGGAGGGCTCTGCTTTCGGGCCATCAAACCAGAGTTCCTCGATCAGCGCCGCCAGGCCGTCCTCCCGCACATCACCGATGATCCGGTCAGCAGCGGCCTTTGCATCCTCGGTCCCATTGTCCATGCACACGCCCAGGCCGGCCGTGCGCAGCATGCTCAGGTCGTTGGCCGAGTCTCCCGCCGCCACCGTCTCTTCCAGCGGCAGGTCCAGCCGGGCACACAGATCGGTCAGACCAACGCCCTTGTCCATGCCGCCGCGCACGATGTCGTAAAAGCAGTAGCCGTCGGCGTTTTTTGCGCCCACCTGCATCCAGTTCAGGTTCAAGTGACCATATTTTTTCATGAAGTCCGCCACATGCTCCGGCGGTACGGCAGCAAAGGCCGCGTGGGGCATGTCGATGAGGTGCCGGTCCTGGTCCTCACCGTCCACGCAGGTCAGGCCGCTGCTGCCCATCTTTGCGTAGTTGTTGCGCAGGGCCTCGTACTCGCAGTACACATAGCAGCCATCCCGGAAATTGAACTGCAGTGGGTAGTTGTAATCCTCGCAGAAATCCACCAACGCGTACATTTCCTCGTTGGTGAGGGGATGTTCCGTCACCACAGTGCCCTTGCTGTCGGTCACACAGGCACCGTTGCAGGTAACGATGTAATCCGGCCGGATGCCGCCCAGCTGCTCCCTGTGCACGCAAGGATAGGCGCGGCCGGTGCTCAGCGCAAATTTCACCCCGGCGGCCTGCAGTTTTTTCACAGCCCTTACCACCGCCGGGCGGGGCTTCGGCTCCCCAAAGGGCACCAGTGTATTGTCAAAATCGCTTACCAGAAGTTTGTATTGCATGCTTTTCTCCTTCACGGGTCCGTGTTTTCTACCAGTATACCACAAATCGGCCCGCTGTGGGGACTTTTGGCATACAAAAAACGGGAGCTTTCTCTCCCATGAGACAGCTCCCGCTTTTTGTGTTACAGTACCTCGCCCCGGAACAGTCCTTCCAGGGTAGGCATCCAGCCGTCGGACGTGCGCTGGGCCAGGCCGTTTTCCACCGCCTTATCCAGCAGGGTGGAAAATTCCTGCGGCAGTTCCTGCCCGAACCGCTCCCGGAACAGCGGCTCCACCACGCCGTCGTCCAGCTTCATGCGGCCCCGCAGGTAGCGCAGCATCCGCGCGTTCTCGTCCAGCTGCGCGGCCTGCGCCGTGAGCTTTTCAAAGTCACCGGCATTTTTGATGTAAAGCTTGAGGCTGTTGGTGTTGCGCACGGCATAGCCGTCGTACACCGAACCGCCGTTGACGCCCATGCCGATGACGTCATCCCCGTTCCACTCCATTGCACGGGCGCGGTACTCGTAGCCGGGGCGGGCAAAGCACCCGGCAGCATACATCTTGTAGCCGTTCTCCGGCAGGTACTCGCAGGCATAGCGGAACATCTCGAACCGCTCCACCGCGTTGGGCATGCCCTCGGCGTCGGTCACGGCCAGCGGCTCTGCCGTGATGTGCCCGGCCTGCATGATGACCGCCGCGTGCAGGCTGTTGTGCCAGCTCTGCATCGTCTGCCCCGGGATGCCGTAGTTCAGGGTCAGGCCCACATTGTTCAGGTGGAACTTTGCCAGAAACAGCATGGCGTTGCGGATATGCTGCGCGTTGTGGGTGCAGCCCAGCGCCTTCAGCTCGGCGTCGTTGTCCGAGCGCATCATCAGTTCGGTGCGGTTGGGGTGGCCGGACGCGATGCCCGTGAGGGACGGCGTGCCGATGGTGACGGGCAGCGAGTCGTAGCTGACCTCTGCCCCCTGCACCACCGGCAGATGGGTGCGCACCGTGCGCAGCACATCGCCCAGCAGGTCCGGGGCCATCACGCTGGCGCTGCCGCCGCTGAGGTGCACGGCCCGGATCTCGTAACCGTCCAGTTCTCCCTCATAGGAGAGCACCTCCCGCTTGAGGGCGTCCATATAGGCGTTTTTTTCCGCATTGGAGCCCACCGCGTTGAAGTGTGCGAGGTAGTTTTCCGGGCGGATGCAGTAAGGGATGTGCAGGTCAAGCATGAGCGGTTTTGCCATGGTGATGCTCCTTGTCGTTTTTTATAAAGTATACACGCATTCATGCAAAAGGGGAAGCCCTGTAACGGGGCTTCCCCAGAGAAGAAGAAAAAGAAACGCGTCAGAAGAGATCAGTGGTGACCGCCGGGACCGCCGGGGCCGCCGGGGCCGCCTGCGGGTGCCTCCATGGCCTCCACGGGCTCACCCAGGAACTTCTTGTCGGAAGCCACCTGATGGCCTGCGGTCCAGCCGTGGGTCATGGCCATACCGACCGAGTTGCCGGCGAACGGAGTGCTGTAGCCAAAGCCGTAACGACCACCCAGGCAGTTGCCAGCCACATACAGGCCCTCGATGGGCTCCCAGTCCTTGTTCAGGACGTTCTGGGTCTCGTCGGTGATGACACCGCTCATGGTGACCATCATCGGGTTGGAGGAGTGGCCGGTGGAGCTGGTGCCGCCGAAGAACGGAGCGGTGTCGATGGGCACCATGTACGGTGCATCCTTGCCGTAGTCGCTGTCCACGCCTGCATAGCACAGCTCGTTGTAGTGTGCGATGCTATCCAGGAAGTTCTGCTTGGCAGCGCCCTTGTAGCCCAGCAGGTCTGCCAGCTCGTCCAGGGTGTCGGCACGGTAAACGGTACCGGCCATCTGGGTGCGCTCGGCCAGGTTTGCAATGGTGATGGTGTTGGCCTGACCGGACACGGTGTTGTTCATGTCCTGCTCGATCTTATCCCAGTAGTCCTGCATGCCAAAGTTGGGTGCGCCGTGGTCCAGCGGAGCAGCCTTCAGGGTCTTGGCCCAGTTGGCGTCGGTGACGTAGCAGGCCAGACCGGCGGGCTGACGCAGGCAGGTGGCCTGGATCTGCGCAATGGCACCCTCGTTCATGAAGCGCTTGCCGCGGCTGTTCAGCATCAGCATGGGAGCGGTGCCCCAGGGGCCGGAAGCGCCGCCGCCGATGGCCATCCAGCCACGGGGGGTGGGCTCGATCATGCCGCCTGCCCAGCAGGCCATCTTGTGGCCCTGGCCGTTGCGGGTGCCTGCAGAGGCCCAGCTGTCAGCGGTCGCGCCGCTGCGCTCAGCCCACTCCATGCCCTCGTTCAGCAGAGCCCAGCACATCTCGGGGTTGCCGATGAAGTCGCCTGCGCACAGGATAACGCCCTTGTTGCAGTTGTAGCGGTAGTAGGTGCCGTCTGCGCCCTTGGCGTACACGCCGGTGACCTTGCCGCTGTCGTCCTGGATGAGCTTGATGCCCTCGCGCTCAAAGTCCCAGGCACAGTTGGGGGTCTCCTGCACATACTTGACGATGTACTTGTGGATGTACTCGATGTTGTTGCCCTGATAGCCGTAGAACTGGGCATTGCAGGGCCAGGTCAGGTAGCCGCCGCAGCTGATGGGGTAGCTGGCCTTCTGCTGGCCGTAAGCTGCCTGGGTGTTGCACAGCGGGTACTGGAACATATCGCTCAGGTCGTAGTGGCCGGCACCACCTGCGGGCTCGCCGTCCACCCACTGGTCGCCGGTCTTGCCGTCGCCGGTGGCCTTGGGCACGATGACAGCGGTATCGGCCAGATACACGTCGCTGTCGTTGGCCTTGCGCTCTTCCTCATAGGAGTCGTAGATCTCCTCATAGCGGTCGAACATCTGGCCGGAATACTGCACGAAGTTCTTGATGATCTCGGGGTTCACACGGCCTGCGGCACGCTTGCAGAACTCGGAGGTGATGGCACCGGTGTCATAGGGGCCATAGCCGCGCTCGATCAGCAGCTTGGAGTTGACGTGGCCGATGTCCTCGCCGTACCAGCCGCCCATGTTGGTGCCGGTGCCGTCCAGGTCCACAAAGTTGCCCCAGGGCTGCTTTTCAATGACCGCCACCGTAGCGCCCTCATCCACAGCACCAAAGGCTGCGCCGACGCCGGCATGGCCGCCGCCCACGATGACCACATCATAGGTGCCTGCATCTTCGTACTTGTCGGGGTCGGCCGGAGCCTCGCCCAGCCAGTCGCCGGGGCCGCAGTAGCCGGGCACGCGGCCGGTCACTTCGGTCGTCTCAGGCTTTTCCACCTCAGTGCCGGTAGCCTGTGCGATACAGTCGGCTACGCACTCCTGGATGGCACCCACGGAGGCCACCAGCGTGCAGCTGGTCACAGCGTCCACATCGGCGCTCTGGCCTTCCACGATGGCCTTGGCCATGGCAGTCTTTTTGTCGTCGGTCAGCAGGTCCTGCTCACCGGAGGAAGTGATCTCGCAGGCGGTGATGCTGTTGGCATCAAAGGTCATGGAGACACCGATCTCGGAGTAGGAGATGGTCTTGGAGGCAGAATAGGTGCCCGGGGTGTACTTGTCCTCGGCGGCTGCGGTGCTGCCGGAGGATGCGGCGGTGCTGCTGGAACTGCAGCCTGCCAGCAGACCCAGCGCAGCGGCACCGCTGCCAGCGGCAGCAATGTTGCGCAGGAAGCTGCGGCGAGAGATCTTGCTCTTCATTTGGTTACCTCTTTTCTTCTTTTGCACCGGTCTTGTGTAGGCCCGGCGCTCTTGTTACAAGTTTAACAGGTTTCGGCAAAGATTTGAAATACCAATAATTTGCCCGCTTATAACTTAAACGCATAAGGCGGTTGAGTTTGCACAAGAAATTTGTTATACTCTTGGCAAGGTTTCACAATTTTTGATGCAGGCAGGAGAAAAAGCGTATGACATTGCAGCAGATCATGTACTTTCAGCGGGTAGCCCGCTCCGGCAGCTTTACCAAGGCGGCGCGAGCCTGCTTTGTGTCCCAGACGGCCATCAGCCGCCAGATCTGCGCCCTGGAAGAGGAGCTGCATGTCACCCTGCTGGAGCGCGACACAGCCCATGTCAAGCTGACGCTGGCCGGGGAGTATTTCTTCCAGCAGGTCAACGAGCTCACGGCCCGGCTGGAAGAGGTCGTGACCCGGACCCAGACCATCGCCCAGGAGCAGCAGACCCACCTGACCCTGGGCATCCCCACCATCCTGGAGCAGCACGCCATCTCCCAATTGCTCCGTCAGTACCACAGCCTGCACCCGGAAGTGCAGCTTGCCACCGTGACCGACTCCCGGCAGCAGCTGGTCAGCCAGCTGGTGGACCGGAAGATCGACCTGCTGGTCGCCATGGATTTTGACCTGCCCGATCTGGAGGGGCTGGACAGCATCATCCTGCAGCAGGTGCACGCCACCTGGCTGCTGCCGACCGGCCACCCCCTTGCCGGAGCGGAAAAGATCGCGCCGCAGCAGCTGCAGGGCGAAACGCTGATCCTGACTCAAGAGGACCCCCAGGGCAACACCGAGGAGCTGCTGCGCCAGTACTACAATCAGCTGGGTCTGAAAGGAAACCCGGTCCTTCACACCCGGACGCTGGAGGAGCTGTTCCTGCTGGCCAGCGCCGGGGTGGGCATCGGCCTGCTGCCCTCTTCCGTGCCCGGCTACCTGCGCCCGGACCTGTGCAGCGTGCCCATCGACGGCCCGCAGTGGAACTTCAGCTTCCTGCTCATTTCCCGCCAGGAGCGCAGCCGCGCCAGCGTGCGCGCCATGTTTGAACTGGCAGAACATTTATAAGGTAAAACTTCCCCGGTCCGCCTGCAGCGTGGACCGGGGGATCCTTTTGCCGTAAAACACAACAAAAAAGCGTTCTGAGAAATCTCAGAACGCTTGGTGGTTGCGGGGGCCGGATTTGAACCAACGACCTTCGGGTTATGAGCCCGACGAGCTACCAGACTGCTCCACCCCGCGATATTTACTTTTCGCTCATCAGCTGTTCGCTGACTGCTCAAGTATAATACCACAGGGTGGGAACAATGTCAACCCCTTTTTCCAAAAATTTTGAATTTTGTGCAGGAGGGGCTTACCGCCCTTACTTCTTCCGCTTTTTGCGCCAGACGGCAAAGCCTGCGGCGGCGGCCACAACCACCAGCACCACCGGCCAGGCACCGGCCAGCCAGACGGCCAGCTGCTGCAGACCGTTTACAAAATTGGACCAGCCCTGTGCAAAGGCTGCACCGACGCTGCCCAGGAAGCTCTCATCGGTGGGGGTGTAGTTCTGCACCTCGCTCAGGTTGACGTACACGGTGCACTGCTGCACCTGATTGCTGTACCAGTCCAGCTGGCTCTGCCAGCTCTCGATCTGGGACTGCACGTCGGTCAGGCTGGTCTCGATCTGCAGCAGGTCGGACAGATTGTCGGCCTGGGCCTGCAGCTCCTGCAGACGGGTGCGCTGGGCTTCCAGATTGGCCAGCCGCGTTTCCACGTCCATGTACTGGGTGGTCACATCGTCGGCCTGCTGGCTCTTGTAGGTCACATTGCCCGCCTGCGCCACAGCATCCAGAAAGCTCTGGTAATTTTCTTCCGGCACACGGAAGGTCAGGTTGACGCTGCGGCTGGACCCGACGTCTGAATATTCACTGCTGGATTCCAGATACCCGCCTGCGTCATTCAGGGCAGCATCCAGTGCCGCGCGGGCCGTGTCGTAGTCCTTGCTTTCCAGGGTCAGGTTGGCGGTGTAGATAATCTTGGGGCTGGTGCTGGCCTGCCGGTCCTCGGCGGCAGCAGCGTCGTTCTCCGAAAGGACATCTGTACCCACATTCATGCGGTCCGTCGCACCGGCGTCCAGACTGTAGGTAGCCGCTTCCGGGGCGTCCAGCATGGCCTGCTGGGTGGTAAAGCCACCTGCGGTGGAAGCTGCAGAACTATTGGCTGAATACAGAGCCATGTTGCTGCTCTTTGCACCGATGTCCAGCATTCCGGTGCCCAGCACGTTGTAGCCCACCACGCACACGGCCAGACAGGCGGCCAGCGCGCCCACCTGCTTTGCAGGGAAATGGATGAGCTTTGCCTTTTTGGGCGGTTTCTGCGGGCGCACGACAGCCGTGTTGTCTGCCTGCGCCGGCATCATCGGGCGGTTCTTTTCCTCTTCGGGCAGGGTGTCGGCCATGGCCAGCAGCTTTGCCTTTAGATCTTCCGGGGCGTGGAGGTCATCCGCCTCCATCTTGTACTCATACCACCTCATCTTCGATCTCCTCCTTCAGCATCGTCTGTAACTGCGCCCTTGCCCGCCGCAGCCAGCTCAGCACCGTGTTGGTGGGCACCTTCAGCATCCGGCCGATCTCCGCCGTGGTGTACCCTTCATAATAGTGTAAGTAAATGGCGTTGCGGTAATTCTCCGGCAGGGCCTTCACTGCATCCAGCACACTGCCGTCCTCCATCTGTTCCGGTGCGGGCAGGTTCTCGTCCAGTTCGGTATCCTTCTGGTGCGCCGCACGGGTCAGGTCCCGGCAGCGGTTGATGGCCACCCGCAGCAGCCACGCCTTGAGATGCTCCTCACTCTCAAAGCGGCCGCTGTAATTCAGCAGCTTTTCAAATACATCCTGCACCACATCCTCCGCATCGGCGGTGCAGCTGCAATTGTGCATGGCGGCACGGAACACCGTGTCGCTGTATCGCTGCACGGCCAGCGCAAAAACTTCATCTTTGGATAGCTGTCCCATAATTCGCATACTCCTTTGACACCCCGGCACCCGGGGCTCGATGGATCCTGATTCGGTACTTGGGGGACATTTCGCTCATTACACGGTTGAGCGGCCCCGATTATTGCAGGAAACGCACAAAATTTTTCCAGTGCGCCCCGGCCCGCCCGTATTCTTCGGCAGGCCCGGTACGCAAAGTATAACATGAACACGCGCAAAACAAAAGAGCCCTTTGTCCGAATTCCGAACAAATGGCTCTGGTAGATTTTAGGGTACGCTCTCCTCAGCGGCGGTAGACCCGCTGGAACAAAGCCACCCGCTCCGCCAGGAATGTTTCCACTCTCGGGTGGTGCAGCCAGCGCTTGCCCTGCGTCCGTTCCACCAGCCGCCGCCCCAGCGCGGCGGGGTCCGTGTCGATGGCCTCCACGTCCTGCATGGTCAGGGTGAGCGTCAGTGCCGCCGGGGTGTCCGGCAACGGCGGGAGCGGGTCTTCCCACACAAAGGGCGGCAGCAGCTGTACCGCAAACACGGTGCGGGTGCACTCCTCCGTCAGCAGCAGGGCCACCGGGGCCCCGTCCGGCATCACATGCAGGCTGCTGTAAAGCAGCTGCAAATGCCCCGGGGCCAGCAGCCGGGTCATGCCCTCCCCTGCCGTGGAAGAAAGGGTCAGGTACTCCGCCGCCTCATCCGCATAAACGCGCCGGGCCGGGGCCTGAAAGCCCGCGTACAGGGCAGGCAGCGCAAAGCTGCCCTCTTTGTCCAGCGCGTGCTGCAACGCAAGGTAAAACTCGGTCAGCGGGTGGTTCGGGTCCGGCTGCGGCATCCCGAAATCCGGCCGGGAGACATGTCCGCCGCCCATCAGGCCTCGTAGCCCAGCGTCGCCGCCATAACGGCCTTGATGGTGTGCATCCGGTTCTCCGCTTCATCAAAGACGATGCTCTGGGGACCCTCAAAGACCTCGTCCGTCACCTCCATGGCGTCGCGGCCAAAACGCTCGCCCATCTCCTTGCCCACGGTGGTCTTGTGGTCGTGGTAAGCGGGCAGGCAGTGCATGAACACGGCCTTGGGGCCTGCAATCTTCATGAGCTCCTGGTTGATCTGGTAAGCGGCCAGGTCGTTGATCCGCTCGGCCCAGACTTCCACCGGCTCGCCCATGGAGACCCAGACGTCGGTATACAGCACGTCGGCACCCTTGGCGGCCACGGCGGGGTTCTCCTCAAAACGGAGGGTCGCACCCGTCTCTGCCGCAATGGCCTCACACTGGGCCACGAGAGCCGGGTCCGGCTGGTACTTCTTGGGGGCGCAGGCCGTAAAGTGGAGGCCCATCTTGGCGCAGCCCACCATCAGGCTGTTGCCCATGTTATAACGGGCGTCCCCGAAGTAGACAAAGTGGATGCCTTTCAGCTTGCCGAAGTGCTCCCGGATGGTGAGGAAGTCCGCAAGGATCTGGGTGGGATGGAACTCGTTGGTCAGGCCGTTCCAGACCGGGACACCTGCATATTTTGCCAGGTCTTCCACGATCTCCTGCCCATAGCCGCGGTACTCGATGCCGTCAAACATCCGGCCCAGCACCCGGGCGGTATCCGCAATGGACTCCTTTTTGCCGATCTGGCTGCCCGACGGGTCCAGATAAGTGACCTGCATTCCCAGGTCATGGGCAGCGACCTCAAAGCTGCAGCGGGTGCGGGTGGAGGTCTTCTCAAAGATCAGGGCAATGTTCTTGCCGTGGAGTTTATCATGCGAGATGCCGGCCTTTTTCTTGGCCTTGAGGTCCGCGGCCAGATCAAGCAGCTGCTCGATCTCCGCCGGGGTGTAATCCAGAAGCTTGAGAAAGCTGCGATTCTTGAGGCTCATTGTATATTTCCCTCTCTATACACAAATTTATGAATTTTTATGCGAAATGTCATGCCCTATTATAATACGCTCCACCAGCAAGGTCAAGGGGTGGCCTGTGCATTTTTACAGCTCCAGCTCTGCATGGCGGCCGCTGGCCCGATAGGGCGTCAGACGGACGCCCGCTTTTTTGAACATGAACCGCGCTGCCACGCTGGAATCCGTATCGTGGTACTTATCGCTGTAGTACACCACTTCCGAGATGCCAGACTGGATGATGGCCTTGGTGCACTCGTTGCAGGGAAAGAGGGTCACATACACCCGGGCACCTTTCAGGTTGTTGTGGGCACTGTTGAGGATGGCGTTCAACTCGGCGTGGCAGACGT
>OGKZ01001839.1_pt1 | contig 12873 bp, 13 predicted proteins | sample 1572571 | NCBI WGS metagenome assembly OGKZ01 (sample SAMEA2581906, study PRJEB24529) | metagenome | biome: Human gut stool | place: China | collected 2011 | reverse complement strand
TAGTTCGGCAGCAAAGATACTTCTTTCTAATTTAAGCCCTAATTTGAGTGCTTACTACCTTTATAGCTTATAACTTTTGCTGGAACTCATATGTCATCATTTAATTCTTTTGATCCAAAACTGAGGAAACAAGCATCTTATATAGATAGATAAGAAATGCTTACATGCTACAAAATAACCAAAATGTCGATTTTCCAAATGGAACGTCTCTTTAGGTGGCATTCCATTAGGACGATGCAACATTCTCCAACGCTTTATAAACGGCACGTCTGGGTTACACCATTTGTCAAGAGAGGTGTGGGCATCGCACACACCCAAGACCTTGCCAGCCTGAAACATCTGAACACCAGCTTTCTTCGCCCTCATGCCATAGTCAAAATCACCTTTACTATGTGTGAAATAATAATCAAGATTACCAAGCACATGATAAGGCACACGGGGAATAAACACAATATTACCATTGAAAAACTCCACCTCTGTCAGCTTACCATCAGGAAGAGGAATGGATGCGTCACGCAATCGCCCACCATATGTTAACCGCGAATGGTCTGTTGCTTCTGTTGCTCCTACTATTATCGCTTTATTATCAGTAACCTCAGCAGCCTCTATCAATGTAACCATCATGTTATCTACGACAAAGGTGTCATCATTAAGCCACAAATAATAATCATAATCCTTGGTATTGGCGGCTTTTTCCCATGCCGTGAACATACCACGATTCCAAAACAAATCGCCTTTGGCATGTATAATATTTACTTGCGGAAACTCAGCCTTTACAGTTTCTGGTGTACCATCTGTACAGCCATCATCAGTAAGGTATATATCTACTGCATAATTATCAATGGGCAGCTGTGAATACAATTGTCCAAGACATTGAATAGTTTTGTCCTTGCGGTTAAACACCGTAAGAAGTACTGCTATCGATTTCATTACAATATATAGTTTAAATAATCAAAATCTAATAAAAGATAAATCTCTATCATCAGAAATACATATGATGCTTATTTGTGCTGCCTCACCAGTTCGGTAGCCTTTACGCCATTATGATTAAGCACACGTGCAGGAATTCCACCTACAACACATCCGCTTTCTATATCATGAGTGACGACAGCATTTGCACCAATGAAGACATTGTCGCCAATATTACACTTGCCCAATATTTTACATCCCGGTCCCAACACACAATTGTCACCGATCGTAGCAACACCTTCATTTTTTCCACCAATTTTTAGTCCTACTGTCACACCATGGAATACTGTACAGTTCCTACCTATTTTTGCAGCTCCATTAATAACCACTGCTCCATAATGTTGGAAGGATAGCCCCCCAATTCGTGTGCCTAAAGGTATCTGACAAGAATATTTATAAGAATAATGTTTATAAAACAAATAAACAATAGGATAGAAAAAACTTAAAAGAGACGTAGATTGTTTCAGATAACTACCTATTCGCCACCAGAAAGAATATTTAAATGATGTGTTAGTTATTAAATATCTTAAGAAGAAATAAAGAATATTCTTGTCTACATTATGAGAAGCCACTTTATGCAGATCGTCTGATATCAGTTGTTTACATTCCTTGAAATTCATAAGTCTTTATTTTTCAACATATCATTAATTATAAAGTTGGATGTTACCGAATCATTCCATTCCGACTTAATCAATCTTTCTACATTATTAGCCATCTTGGTCCTTACTTCTGGATGTTCCTTCAAATATTTGAGTTTTGCCGCCCAATCATCAATATCATACAGAGCAATATTATAGCCTATTCCTTCTTTTTCTACATCAAGATGAGCATTGGGATTGCTAGTTATAAGTATAGGTATGCAATAAGGCAAACCTTCAACCACATTTGTATATCCAACACCATAAGGGACATCTGTACAACATATTGCAAGAACGTTAGCCTTGCCAACCTGTTGCATTATATATTCATATTCATCGGTTACATGCAAGTCTTCCATAAAAACAATTTTACAATACTTGCTTTTTGCATATTTCTTAGCAGCTTTTAAGCAACTGTCATGTTTCCTGGTGTAGACATAACATTTCACCTGTGCCTTTTCACATGCTGCACACAAAGTGTCATAGTCTCTATTATCCTTTCCTGTAGCAACAACTGTAAAATCATTGTCTTTTGTAGATTTATCAATAAACTTTTCATACCATTGATGTTCTACCCCCCTGCTTAAGGTAACTATCTGATTGGGTTTTACAATTCCATCTTGTAAGGCTTTCTCTGTATGTCGATCATACGCCATATAAATTCTAGAAATGTTTTTCCAATAGATATTCTTCAAAATAAAATGAACGACCTTATTACGACCTGTTGCACAAAAAGTATATTTCCATGTAAAAATTTTGCAACGTAAAAATTTTAAAGCATGACAAATGACTAAATGGTTTAATCCCATCAAACCAGTAAGATAAACAATATCTGGTTTTTCATTATTTATAGCATTTACTAATTGCCAGACACCTCGTATCCCTTTTTTGGTAACTACATTTCTGAGATTAAGCAATCTCACGTCCAATCTCTTATCTGATAACATGTTCTTTACATAATAAGCAAAATTGGACGGTTTATCTTGTATCTGCTCTTTTGTTAAAGATGTCAAAAAAACAATCCTAATATTTTTCATCTCTTTATAATTTTAAAAATATTGTCACGCAAAAAACGCAAAAAATATTTACCAAAATAGATTATCCCCAGTTTAGGAGACTTATGAAGCCACAAAATTGTAGGACAAGATTTATCCTCATCATGTTGAGGCTCTTTATAAGTATAATTTGGATTAAAATAGGACATGGGATTTAATCCTCTTTGGGATATATCACGATGTGGGTTATACCTATATTTCTTACATAAAAGACTGAACAAGCTTTGGTCTTCTCTATGAGCCACAAAACTGTTACCATAATTATGATCAAGTCCTATAATTGTTCCACTTGGTGATAACATTTCTATATCACAACAAATGTCAAGCCACTCTCTAACAAATTGTTTTGTTTCCTTACATACACGCAAAGCAAAGAAAGTTGCTATAATCTGATTGCTTTTTCGCATCTCGTCTGTATCAGCCCACTTTAGTTTTAAAAAGCATTCAGGTTTTGTGAAATTTGACTCAATCAAAGGAATATCACAACAAAACATAGGACATTCCTTTAGCTTTTGATAAACATAAAGCGGCTTTTTCTTAAAACAAGCACCACTGTCACAATAGAAAATTATATCGCCATCAGAACATGATTTAAGAACCATGTCAATAAAATACGGTTTCCAGAGCCAAAGTCCATTACCTCTTTTATATTTCAATATATCAGAGTATTTGCTTTTGAATGCATTATCAATATCTTCAGGACCAAAGGCATAAACTTTATCAAATCCTGCAATATACTTACCTGTAAAGGAACACCAAAAACGCGCATTACGATATTTATCGTTACTATATGTTATGAGTATATTCATGCTATTTTTTCAGTTTGTTATAAAGATATGGGCAAAGAAGAAATATCCAACATTTCAAATGTTTGCTGCATACAAGAATTTCTTTGAAGAAGAATTTTAAATATTCCAAATAGAATTTGCATTTTACCCCACCCGAATTGTAAGCTCTAACATATGCTCCAAATGCAAAATCAAAAGGTATTGTCAAATTGCACTTTTTTTCTTTCATATAATGATAGAGTTTAGTGTTGGTGATAATAGCATCTTGCAATTTCTTCCTAGACATATTGTATGACACTGAATCTTGGTTGTCCCTGTAATGATAATATCCAATGGAAACATAGGCAATAATATCAGTTCGCTTCAACACTTCTACTTCAAATACCAGATCTTCTCCAAATTGAATATCAATAGGAAATCTTAAACCTTCAGCAAACAATTTTATAGGATATAACTTATTACAGCTAATATTTATATCATATTGATTACTAAGATTTCTCATATCTAATCGTCCATTGAGAAATACCTGATATCCTTTGTCTGGATAAGTGATAGACTTCCCCTTACATTCTCGTGTTCTTCCGCATATACATAAATCGGCATTCTCACGATCAATGAGAGCAAGCATTTCTTCATACATATTAGGTGCAATCCAATCATCAGCATCAACAAAAGCGATATAATCCGTCTGTAATTGTATGGCTTTATCAATTCCCGCATTACGTGCTGTTGAGACACCTCCGTTAGGCTTATCAATTACAACTATGCGTGTATCTATTGAGGCCCATTCTTTGCATTTATCAAGTGAATGATCTTTGCTACCATCGTTTACCAAAACAATAATTATGTCCTGGTATGTTTGTGTAGTTATGGAACGCAAACAATCATCAATCCATGATTCGCAATTATATACAGGTACTATAACACAAATCTTCTTTTGTTTCATGTTAATTTAATCTAAATTATTTCACCATTTTCATTAATTTTTACCCACTGTGGCAGGTAAATATCTTCTGAATCGCAATCTTTACGTTTATCCCATATGGAAGGGGCTATTACAATTTTATTATTGTTGTTAGAAAGAAATTGAGCCCACCAACTGAAAGACGAATTAGACATCACAAAATGCTTACATGCAGACATTAGGCGTAATTCCATATAGTCAGGGTTGCATAAATCTACAAAAAAAGATTCTTTTGGTATATCATAGTTTTGTTTTATCCATTCCAAATCATCGTGAGTATTTGAAAATATAAAGAAGACAGGACGATCGATCTTTTTTCTCATATATGCAATACCTGATTCATAATATTTTTTGCCACATACTGCGAGCTGATCCTTATATTCAGCAGAAAGATAATCGCCACGGCGTATATGTAAACATACTGCATTGGAGCTGCAAATAGCATTATATACATCTCTATTCTTATCATTCATTTTAAATGAGAAATGAAAATCTTTTCTCACTATTTCCTTTACTTCCTCAAAATATTTCTGACTTTGAAAGCCTCCATGAACATAAATATCCCCTGATCCTGTATAAATTGTAGGTGGAAAATATTTATATGGTCCTTGTGCAGAAAAGAAGAATCCCTTACTATTGAATATTTTACGAAAAATTACGTTTGGTAATATCTTTTTCAATATCCTGCTAATATGGGTTCTTTGTTTGAAATAATTATATTGTACAGCATTTTCTTTACCACCCCCAATTACAATATTTGGTATTGAAAAATAACCAAGAGAGAAAGCTCTGTCCTTGTTTATACCATTATCGTAAAGTGCTGTGTTGAATACTATTTCTTGTCCTGTTTTGAGAGAAAGGAATCTACCAAATGCATATTGAAACATTTGGTTACCAAGACCTCCGCCTAATATTAAGTAAATCATAGTGAATTTTCTTTTAAATGGGTTATAAATTAATGTAATATTTGTTGAAACGATATTACTTTTCTACTATATAATTAACTGCAAACTGTATCTCAACACTACCAAAACGAGCAATCATTGAAGGTCTATCAGATGCAAGTTACTCATAAATAATATCAGATGCCTTTTGAGCATTCATCTCACAAGGTAAAAAATTCAAATTATCTCCGTAAATATGTGAATATATTTTACGTAATCCTTTCATCAGAATATTTGAAGGAGTGTTATAATGCAATATCTGTCTTAATTTATATAAGTTCATAAGATATGTTGAGTTTATAATTTTTCTTTATTAAACCATCCATAGAATAGCATAAAAAACAACGATGTGTTCAGGATGTGAGGTTGTCCTAGACCCATATTGACAACAATAAAAAAGCTTAAACAGATATCAATAAAGCCTGAATTATAACATAATTTCTTTGCTATCGGATATCCCCACAATATAGAAAAAGGCACAAGACCAATCGCCAATAGGATAGCCAATAGGCCAGAACAACCTTCAATGCCTTTATCTGCAAGTTCATCATAGCCGATACCCCACAAGACAACAGGGTCTTTAATCATCAAGTTTATAACACCTTCTATACTTTGTGTTCGTGCCCCTCCTGAGCTTTCACTTAAAGAGAGCCTATTTGCATCGCCCATTAATTTATCTGTTATAGTAGCACGAATGAAACTCTCCCACATGCCAGACAATACAAAGACTAACATCATAAAAGCAATTGACAATAAAAAATATTTCTGATACTTGGTTGAAAACTTACGCTTAGAAAATACAAAAGCTAAGACAATTGCTCCAAGAGCTATATAACCTGATGTTGACTGGGTGGTAATCAACGTGGCAATAAATACTAACGAAAAAAACAGACGTCGTTTTTCACTAAGACCTGTATTTTTCATAAAAAGAGACAAATAAATAGCAACACACAATATACATTGATATTGTCCTGGCTCACCAAAAGGTCCACAATTACGACTTTCATGAAGGAAAACAAAACGATAAATAAAGCCTCCATATGAATATATTTCTCCAGAAGAATACGATGGAAATAAATAACTAAAGAATGGCTTATATATATCTATGCCACCTATAAATTGTGGGATAAAAAATAAAAGACTGAACATAGAAATAACGAATACTATGTTCAAATATCTTTGATAAAGATATTTAGGATTTACTATATAAGCTGCATACACAGACAATAATAATATTACGCAACTTAGAGATGTTCCCAAAGTCAGCCCTGAAGACAAAACGACAAAGCATAAGGCAACAAAAAGTATTGTAATATAACTTATATAAGAATTTGATATTCTTGATTTTTTTCTATAATGTAGTATAACGAAGACGCAAAAGAACATTACAAGCACAAGCCAAGAGTCAATACCTATGATTGTAGACATAAATGTTGGCAAAGCCATACCACCTGAGGTAATACCTATATATAAAAGGATATTCTGAAGATTAAGAATATGTTTGATTTTTGCAAGCATTTAATTATTTTTTAATTTATACTTTATTTTCTCTATTAAAGATATTGCAATTTCTCTCTCTCTTACATTTAAGCCATACATCCATGTAAGCGAGATGAAAACCACTTCAACAAATAAGGATACAACAAGAAGTCTAAGAAAGCCTTCTTGCATAAACGCAATTGGAATACATCCACATGCAATAACAATAAGAGCAATAAGTACTGATTTGTTAAATAACTCCTTAAAGAAATCAACATAAGACATACCACAATTAGTATGAGCAAATCTCAGAATAATTACACCACCTAATATATTCCATGAAAAGATCCACACTATATAGTACCAATAAGGTGCATATCCAATATATAAAACTAGGATTGTTATCGGTAGTGGCATAAAAAAAGTAAAACTTCTAATAATATTATAATACTTTATATGTCCCTCTGATCGTATCGCTGTATCAAGAGATATGGTTAACTGGTCTAACAAAGCACGACTGATTTCAAATCTAAAAAACAAGACAGCCCACAATGGAACATTTTTTAACCAAATTCTCATAATGAATGGAGCCTCAATAATAAAAGGGAAAGCGAAAAACGCCAAAATTAAATAAGACATCTTAGAAGTCATTAAGGACATTTCAACAAGACTTTTGTTATCTTTCGTTCCTGCTTTTTTACCAATTACAGGATTGACAGCCATCATCATAGTCCTGGAAAAAACCATTAGCTGACCAGAAATCTGACTCGCTATACCTTGTGCAGCATTTAATATTGTACCTCCAAAAGCATTCAAAGCAATCCCCATACCGTATTGCGATAGCATGGAAGATGAAGATCCTAATAATCCCCATCCAGCAAACGAGGTCATGTTCTTCATTAGGTCTTTATCATAATATTTGAAATAATTATATTCACATTCTGCATAACGCCTCTTACAATATAATTGCTGAATAATCAATACAATAAAAGTCATTAATGTTGTAAGAATTCCATAAAGAATCAATTTGTCGCCACAAAACTTGACAACTGCAAATGCGACCATCAATTTCATAATAGTCTGTAACGCCCCCAATATACTATAAAAACGCATATTTTCATGAGCATTCATTATAGAAACATATGGAACAGACAAAATGGTCAATGCTGTTGAGGCAACCATAAACTGATAAATCCATTTAGCAGATGTAATTCTATCAGCTGGTATATTTAGAATGCCATTAAAAAAGAAAAAATAAGCTATTTCAAAAACAATTACCATCAATAATGACATTCCTAAATGCAATGTCACACTTACGGTATATATTTTCTTTTTATCGCCTTCAGCCCCTGCACCTTCTGCATAATTTATATATCGTTGAGTTGTTTGTGCCAAAGCTGAGTTGAGAAAACCCAACATACCAATAGCTCCACCAATAATGGCAAATATACCGAAATCAGATACTCCAAGAGCATTAAGAATCAAGCGTGTTGAATATAAAGATACAAACATGGAGAAGGCCATATTTGCATATAGATAACCGCTATTCTTTATTATTCTATTTGCTGTATTAGACATATTGTATTTCTATCCATTGTTATTAATCTCTTCTAAAAATATCTCTTGTATAAACCTTATCTTTTACATCGTCCAAACAAGCATCATACCTGTTAGCAATGATGGCATGGCTCTGTGTCTTGAAAGCATCCAGGTTGTTCACCACCTTGCTTCCGAAGAATGTAGTGCCGTCTTCGAGGGTTGGCTCATAGATGATGACCTCAGCTCCCTTTGCCTTGATACGCTTCATAATGCCCTGAATGGCAGACTGGCGGAAGTTGTCGCTGTTTGATTTCATTGTCAAGCGATAAACGCCTATGACGCAGTTGTGCTCCTTTGTCGCATCAAAGCTGTTGTCTTCGGCATAGCTATAATAGCCAGCCTTCTTTAGAACGGCATCGGCGATATAGTCTTTGCGTGTGCGGTTGCTCTCAACGATAGCCTCTATCAGGTTCTCTGGCACATCGGCATAGTTTGCCAAGAGCTGCTTGGTGTCCTTGGGCAAGCAATAGCCACCATAGCCGAAGCTTGGGTTGTTATAGTGGGTACCGATACGCGGATCGAGACCAACACCATCAATAATAGCCTTGGTATCAAGTCCTTTCACTTCGGCGTATGTGTCGAGCTCGTTGAAGTAGCTAACTCGAAGAGCAAGGTATGTGTTAGCGAAGAGTTTAACAGCCTCTGCTTCCTTCATGCCCATGAACAAGGTGTCAATGTTCTCCTTGATAGCACCTTCCTGCAAGAGAGCTGCAAAGGTTTTGGCTGCTTCTTTCATCTTCTCTACGTCAGTCACAGCTTTTATTGCCTCGTTTTCTTCGGCAAACTCAGGTCGGTCAATAAGCTTGGGATAGCCTACAATGATGCGACTGGGGTAGAGGTTGTCGTAGAGAGCCTTGCTCTCACGAAGAAACTCCGGTGAGAAGAGGAGGTTGAACTGTTTAACTCCTTTTTTAGCGTATTTCAAATAGAGGCTACGGGTATAACCTACAGGGATGGTACTCTTGATAACCATCACGGCGTCGGGGTTCACCTCAAGTACCAGGTCGATAACCTCCTCTACATGTGTAGTATCGAAATAGTTCTTTACGGGGTCGTAGTTGGTTGGTGCAGCTATCACCACAAAGTCAGCATCCTTATATGCTGCTTTCCCGTCAAGGGTGGCAGTGAGGTTCAGAGGCTTCTCTGCCAGATATTTCTCGATATAGTCGTCTTGGATAGGAGAAACACGGTTATTGAGTTTCTCTACCTTTTCTGCAATTACATCTACTGCTGTAACATGATGGTGCTGAGACAGCAATGTTGCTATACTCAGACCGACGTAGCCAGTTCCGGCTACGGCTATTTTAATATCTTTGAAATTGTTCATTATCTTTTTACTTATTTACTAAATTCCTTTATTCTCTGTTCCTCCTTCAGTTCGCAGACCAAAAGCTGCCCGTGCTTTTCGGCTATGATGTAGCCATCCAAGCCTTGAACCACGACCTCGCTTTCGTCGGCTGCATGGACCACGCAGTTCTTACATTCATACAAGCGGATGTCCTTGCCTACTTTTGCATTGCCATCTTCGTCCTGCGGGAGGAGGGTGCGGAGACTGTCCCAGCTGCCAAGGTCGCTCCAACCGAACTCGGCAGGGAGGGTGTAGATATCTTTCGACTTCTCCATAACGGCGTAGTCGATGCTGATCTTGTCGCAAGTGGGGAAGAGTCGGCCTACGACCTCTTTTTCTTTGTCGGTGTAAAAAGAAGGTGCCATCTCATCCATGATGGCTGCAAGCTTGGGTTGGAAGGTGCGGATGGCTCGGCTAATGGTGTCGATGTTCCACACGAAGATGCCGGCATTCCAATAGTAGTTGCCAGCTGAGAGGTACAGCTCGGCGGTGGTGAGGTCGGGCTTTTCCTTGAAGGCTTCCACCTTATATATCTCGTCTACGTCTGTGAGGTCGGCTGTGGCGATGTAGCCATAGCCTGTTTCGGGGCGACTCGGCTTGATGCCGATGGTAACGATAGTTTCCTTGTTGGCGGTATAGTTGAGTGCCTTGCTGAGGATGCGCTGATACTCCGTGGTATTGATGACGAGGGCATCGGAGGGGGTTACAACGATGTTGGCATCGGGATGATATTTCTGGATTTTCCAACAAGCGTAAGCGATGCAGGGGGCTGTGTTGCGTGCCTCTGGCTCGGCGAGGATGTTATCTGTCGGCATGTCAGGAATCTGCTCCTTGACAATGCTGATGTATTTCTCGTTTGTGACCACCCACATATTCTCTATCGGACAGATCGGTTTCAATCTGTCAACGGTGAGCTGTATGAGCGAACGTCCCACCCCCATCACGTCTATAAACTGCTTGGGGTACTCGGGAGTGGATATAGGCCACAAGCGGCTACCTACGCCGCCAGCCATAATGATTACTTGTATGTTGTTGAAATTATTCATCGTATTTCTTTTGTTGTTATCCCTGTACTTACTGCACCTTTTATATTATATTTTATGACTTGCATATAACGACACCGCCATCATAAAGAGCATAGGAAAGTAAAGAAATAGAGTTTTCTTAGCTATCCGCTTGTTATTATCTGATGTTTGATTTGACATTAAATATATGTTTTACGTTTTAATTGTTTTATATGTATTGCGTTAAGCTGCACAAATCAACGAACCTTAAAATGTGTTTACGGTTGACAGAAATGTATTCCAAAGTATTCCACCCCTAACGCATTCAATATCACACGGTTCGTATACAACGACACAACCATCATAAAGAGCATACGGAAGTAAAGAAGCAAAATATTCTTAGCTATCCGCCTGTTATTATCTGATATTTTGGGTGACATTTTTTATTTTTGAGGTTTGTCCAATTGACCAGAAGATAAAACCAAAGCATAGTTATCCTTGCTTTTGAGTTGAACCCATACTGTGTGTTTTTTTGAATTTCGTTCTGTTTTTATATCTGACGATATTTCAACAGAAGAAAGAGGTTGGTAACATTCAAAAGAGGCATATACAAAGGTCTCTAATATATAAAAGTTTAAGAGTAATTGAAGCGAATTGTCGGATATTTTGATTCTTGTTCCCTTCGGATTGACATAAACCAAATCTATTTTTACATTTGATTTTGACAAGTCGAAAACGATATCAAAATTTTCCAATTCAATCTTGTTAGACCTCGTTTGGGTTTTCTCTATTCCGCAAGATGCATTCATAGAGATACCATCAACTATCTTTTTTTGAATTTCATTAAGAATGCGGTCAAAAAGTTCTTCTTGCCCATTTACCAACGCCAAAATTGATGGCTCTTTGAATTCTAACAGATGCATCTTTGGTAAGTGTTTTAACAAGTTATATCTATTGATATAAACTTGCATTTTCTTTCCGTAATGAGTTGATGCATTATACCTTAATAAGATCAATTCTTCTTCAGAAATTTGGCATCTGAAGATTTTTGCGTATCTTCGTTTGGTCTCATCATCCACATTGGCATCATCTATAGTCTGCATTATTCTATATAACAAACGATAATACGAAGATAACAAGGAACGCTTTTCTTCATAAAATTTCAAATATGTATCAACAGCCTCTTTGACACGTAAATAATAATCTTTCTTTGAGCTTGAAAAATCTTTTGCCCACTGCATATCCAAATGCTTCACATCATTCTGACAATCACGATACATTTCTATCAGAGTTGAAAAAGAACTGTCAAATTGCTGCATGGCTGCAACTTTATGGCTATCCTCATTACTCTTACGAAGTTCTTTGTTTGCAATGATTTGCTCTTGAAGATTTCGGTTCAAAAGTTTTATACTTATATAAGCTAATAAAGTGCCAACGAGTCCTCCAACATAATCTCCGTATTGTGCCCAAAGTCCACCGTCTATTGGTTTGGAATAGTCGTAGTCTCTATGCAAACAAAAAAAGACAACTCCAACTAACAGAATCAAAATGGCTATTATTTCATAAATATGATTGTAGAGCCAAATTGTGAACTTCTTTTTCTGAGACTTTGTTGTTTTTTCTATTTTACTATCCATGACTGTAATACATCAGTATTGTTATTTTCAACAGAAGAAATAGACGTGTAGAATTCAGGGTAATCGTCTCCTTTTTTTCTGTTGTTTTTCCAATGAAGGGCATTCAGATTCTCAATGTCATCTGAACCGCCTTTTGATGTGGGACAAAGATGATCAATTTCCCATCCAAAATTCATCATCGTGCCATAAGCATCCCTTCTTATCCATGCGCCAGCAAAATCTTGACGCCATAAATTTGGGTTATAGCCTTTTATCATTGTCGCTTTATCCCAAACTTGCTGTATTATTTGTTCATTAAACATAATGGTTTGATTTTGAGTCTGATTATTGTTAGTACTCAATTTAGGGTATAGCCCTTTGTATAGAAACTTTTACAAGAGCCTATATATTGAGGTTAGTACTCAATTTAGGGCATAACCCTTTGTATAGGCACTTTTGCAAGTGCCTA
>OGKZ01001831.1_pt1 | contig 12900 bp, 8 predicted proteins | sample 1572571 | NCBI WGS metagenome assembly OGKZ01 (sample SAMEA2581906, study PRJEB24529) | metagenome | biome: Human gut stool | place: China | collected 2011 | reverse complement strand
CTTTTCATAGACTGCCATGCCAATGCGATCACGAACATTCTGTCTTCGTGCCATTTTTCCTCCACCGAACGAAACGGATAGTCCGGTTTCTATTTCGTTTCTATATAATATGACATCTGTTTACCGGCTGATGATCATTTTATAGATTGGATTTCCCATACTTGAGAATTTTTCTTCGTACTCGGTCATCACGTTGCCTTCATTCATGTTTTCATCATGATGCAGGTCAAAGGTGCAGCCGTCCAGGTTCCAGCCGGCGATCTCCCTTTGTTCCAGTGCAAAATCAAACAGTCCGCAGTTATCTGTCTTGAATTCTACTTTGCCATCCGGCACAAGGATCTGGTCATAGCGTGCCAGAAATTCTTTTGACGGCAGTCTGCGTCTTGCATGGCGATCCTTCGGCCATGGATCAGAAAAGTTCAGATAGATCTTCGCCACCTCACCCTTCTTGAAAATATCTGCCAGCTTACGGGCATCTACACACATGAAACAGATGTTGGTCAGTTCCAGGGTTTCACGCTTCTGAATGGCTTTTAATAATACAGAAGAGTACATCTCGATTCCTACATAATTAATATCGGGATTTTGTGCGGCAAGTGTTGAAATAAACCTTCCCTTGCCCATGCCGATTTCAATCCGCACCGGGTTGTCATTGCCAAACACTTCATGCCATGTGCCTTTCATGCCTTCCGGTTCTGTAAATACATATTCATTTTCTACCATCACTTCCCTTGCACCAGGAACATTTCTTAATCTCATTTATCATTCTGCCATAAAAAATGTATATACATTTAATAATAGCTTTTCCTTTCCTATAATTTTACACTACCTATAATATATATATTGACTATACGCACATTGTCAAGCTACAGTTCGCATAAAATCTAACAACACATTATTTTAATATTTAATAATTCTTGCTTTACACCTTTATTTAGTTAAGGTAAAATAGATTTGCACTTTTTAGAACATAATAATAAGAACCACATTAATAGATATACTAATAACAAATGAAAGGATTTTATTTATGAAAAATAGATTTATTAAAAGAGTTATTTCTCTTTCTTTAATAATAACAAGTCTTTCAGTATGTATGCCACAATTTGCAAATATAGCTTATGCTGATAATGTGACTACTACTGACAGAAATAATAATTCAACTAATAATAACGCAATAACTACTACTTCAAACCCCAACTCATCAGTATGGCCACAAGCACCTGAGATTTCTTCGGGAAGTGCCATATTAATTGATGCTGATACTGGTGCAATTCTCTATGAAAAAGATGCCTATGAAAAATGTTATCCTGCAAGTACAACTAAAATCCTTACAGGACTTTTAACAATTGAAAATAGCCGACTAGACGATATTGTAACATTTTCATCTGCTGCTGCTAATTCAGTAACTTGGGAGGATGCAAGCCTTGCTACAAAAGCAGGAGAAGAATATACCGTTGAGCAAGCACTTTATGGTCTTTTACTCTACTCTGCCAATGAAATAGCCTACGGTCTTGCCGAACACGTTGGCGGAACACTTTCTAACTTTGCCGATATGATGAATAAAAGAGCAAAAGAACTTGGCGCTGTCAATACACACTTTGCCAATGCAAGCGGTCTTTACAATCCAGACCACTACACAACAGCTTATGATATGGCAATGATTGCAAAGGGTTGTTATAATAATTCAACTTTTGTAAGCATAGACTCAACTTCAACATCTTACACCATAGGCCCAACTAACCTTACAAGTCAGAGCCGTACTTTTAAACACCGTCATCAGATGTTAGCTAACAGACCTTACTATTATGAATACTGCAAAGGTGGTAAGACAGGTTTTACTGATGAGTCTGGTTGTACACTTGTAACATTTGCTGAAAAAGACAATATGCGACTTATCTGTGTATGCTTTAAATCTGGTGACAATGAAAGATTTATAGATACACGAACACTGTTTGACTGGGGATTTGACAATTTCCAAAAGGTTACAATATCAGGCGAAGCTATAAGTTCACTCTTTAGTAGTTCTAATTACTACAATTCAAATGTATTTGGAAAGTATATACTTTCTTCCAACTTAAATGCTTCAACACTTACAATCCCAACTACAGCTTCTTCTAGTGATATTCACTTAAAAGTAGCTGATAATAGTGAAGTATCAAATGAAAATAATTCATATTCAACAAATGTAAACTTTACACTTGCAGATAATATTGTAGGTTCAACCATACTTACACTTTCATCTGATATTAATAACCACGCAGACAGTAAACTCCCATATCTTACATCTGAAACAGCTAACGAAGACCTTTCTGCAAAGTGGTGTTTTTCAATTAATATCTATATATTAATAGTTATTGCCATCGCAATTATTGCTTTAATAACTTACATGAAACAAAAAAACAACAGAACCTATAGACGACGTTCATCTGTAGGCAGACGAAATTTACACTTTTAAAATTAAGAAAATATTAAAAATTCCCTATAACATATCTATTGCATAAAACCAAAAAGATATATTATAGGGAATTTTAATATTCTGATTTCAAAAACATATAAAATTCTATACAAATATAATAATAAATCTATCAAGATAAATTTATCACTAATATATCAGTATTTTGAACACTTCGCTCCTATGTAAATAGGTCTTGGTTGGTTTTGATTATATTAATATTATAAAATCTAAACCATATATCCTCTATTACTTAACGGGTCTGTAGATATCTCATTACTTCCACCTACACTAGAATAAGTAAGCCCTGCATACACCTGTTGCGTATTTTTAAGCACTGGCCCTGAGTCATCTTGTTTACTTATCTCATAAAAAGATTTTCTCAAACTCTTAAGCATATAAATAACTTTATCAAGTCCTTCATCATTTTTATTTGCAAGACAAGCTACCAATACTTTTCCTGCCTGCATATACAACACAAAAAGTTCTTTTGAAATGTCATACTGCATATCAAGAGTTGAACTTAGTTCGTCTATTATACGTTTAACCTGCCTTATATTGCGACAAAAACCATCTTTATCTGATGGTAACAACTCTAATGCGTCTTGTATATATTCTTGTGCCATATCATACATAATTACAACAAGCTGTGTTTTTGAAGCCTGTGATATCCTATATGAATATGTTTTAATAGACTCTCTTTTCATATTTTAATTCCTTTATAAATTAACTTACATTAACTTTGAAGAAGCTGTAACACATTAGATGGTCTTTGATTAGCCTGTGAAAGTATTGATGTAGCAGCTTGTGATAAAACATTCATTGATGTATACTCTGTCATTTCTTCCGACATATCAGTATCAATCATCTTAGATAATGAAGTTGTAAGATTTTCAGAAGAAATACTTAAGTTACTTGTTGTATGCTCAAATCTATTAGAATATGCACCAATCTTTGACCTTGCTGCACTTGCTATACTCATTGCTTCATCAACAGTTGTTATAGCGGCTGATGCCGATATTGTAGTCATAACATTAATTGTATCTGTTCCTAATGTATAAGAATTAATTGCTGGTAAATTAAGCTTAATAACCTGATTTTCATTAGAGCCTATATGAATACTCATAGTTCCTACATCAGTAACTTCTTGAACAATATCCTTTGTAGTATTTGATGTTGCCTGTGACTTGTGGTCAAGCTTGTTTACATCATCAAAAGTTGTACCAACTGGTGTTCCTGTAACATCAGTTACGAACGACTTATTATTTACATCTTTAACTGTAACTTTTGTTCCACTTGTTGACATTACCGCACTGTTAGCAAATCCAACTCTATTTCCATCAGCATCTTGTGTAAATTCAGCTTGAACATCACTTCCGTTTACAGTATATCCATCGTCTGTTGCTGTGCTTGCATCAAAACCTAATAATCCCGCAAGCTCTGCATTAGAACACTTAATTGTAAGTGATTGGTCATTTCCATATTGTCCTGTCATAATCATAATTCTGTTACCATTATAAGTAGTTTCTGGAACATATCCTGCATAATCAGCTCCATTTGCTTTTGTATCATTAGTAGCGCCGTCTTGAACTGCAAATGCTTTTCCACCAATTACTTCAGCAGCATCAACAATTTTACTCATAATATCGTCAATTGTATCACCCTCGCCAACATCTACTGTATATCCATTGATATCAATTTTTCCGGCTTGTTCTTGTGTTATCTTATCAGTAACATTCATTGATATTGTGCCAGTTCCTGTAAATATAGCTTGTCTTGCATCAGCAGTTATTGTAATTCCATAATTACCTGCTACAAAGCCATCTGTACATTCAAGCTGATTAACACCCTCAAGGTCAGAATATACTCGTCTTGTAAGATTTCCATTAATTAAAGACTGTGAGTTAAATTCTGTATCTTGTGATATTCTATCTATTTCTGTATTAATATTATTAATTTCGTCTTGAACAGCCTTTCTTTCTTCGGCTGAATTAGTATCATTAGCCGCTTGTACAGTAAGTTCTTTCATTCTTGATATCATACTTTGAATTTCTGATAATGCACCTTCTGCTGTATTAAGTACAGATACGCCATCTGACGCATTGTTATCTGCCTGTGAAAGACCTTTAAGCTGTAAACGAAGTTTTTCTGAAATCGCACAACCCGCAGGGTCATCTGATGAACTGTTTATTTTGTAACCTGATGAAAGTCTTTTTATCGACTGATTTAATCTGTCTTCTGCTTTCTGTAATGAATTATTAGCAACAATAGCTGCCACGTTTGTATTAATTCTCATTTTTAATTACCACACCTTTCTAAACTGTTTTACTTTCCCATTCAATCGCAATCTGGGCTTTTATTTATTGTATTTTTTTAATTATTTAATTTATCTTATAAAAGTACAAGGTTCTTAAGTTATCGCAACAATTGTCAAGGCATTGTACAATCACAGACTTTGACTATTTGTTTGCCTAAAAAATATATCGGACTTTATTAATAATTGCTTTACTACTATTTACCCGACATCTCTTTAATAATAAGCTTTGAAATATTATAAAGCTTTGGTGTTGGAACAATATTTTCTTCATTATTATATGTTATACGATTGACATTGCTATTTTTACCATAATTAATATTTACATCTTTAATATTCATTTCTTCTTTAAGACTAACAGCTACATTTTCAAGACGACTGTTAATTAAGTCATCTGAAACTGCCTTATTATTGCTTTCTGAAAGCACAAAAATATCTGCTTTTTCTTCACTAACCTTTGCTTCAACCGATATATGCCCTAAACTATCATCGTCAAATTCAACAGCTACTCTACCCTTATAACTATCATCTTGAATAAGTGTAAGATTAACAGTTCTTACATCATCACCTATTACAACAGGCACTTTATAGTCATGTCTAAGACTTAACTCCTTTATATACCCGATTTCTTTGTTGACATTTCTTAATGCTTCTATTTGTGAAAATGTTGTATCACCCACTTTATTTATAACTTGATTTAACTTATCTTGTACTGTATTTTTAAATGTATCATACTTATTTTCAATAGTTGTACTATCTGTTAGACTGTCTTCAAAATCATCAAATATATCTGATATTTTCGCTTTAAATGATGTATCGTCTTGTATCACACTATCAAGCCTTTTTTCAATATTATTGTAATAGTCTTTATTTGATACATTAAAAGCAGAGTAAATATTTCCCATTGTAACTTCACTGTGTGAATTTTCAAGTTCATTAATAACACTGTCTATAGCACTTTCACTCTGTCTAATATTATCAAGATATTCATTGTAAGCTTCTGCATAATACTGTACTTCTTTATCAAAATCATACTTATCACTAACAGCTTCACAAAAGCCTTCCACACTTCGCTCGTCTATATTTTTTTCATTATTAACATCTCTTAAAGTAAGTGGAGTTAGTTTTGATGATGTATTTTCAAAAAGGTTAGTAAAATAATTAACTCCTATCTGACTTACTCCCGTTGTATCATTAATAACAGCTTCCATTCCATACGACTTTCTACTTTGGTATGCAGTATACAAGTTTCCCATTGTAACCTGCGCATTTTGTTTTACAAGTGCGCCAACTGCTGCTCCTGCGTCTTTTGTAAATATATTAAGCATTTTATATATTCCAATAAATTTTTCTCTATCTTCTGATGATATTCCATCTGTCTTATCAAGCTTATATAAAAACTTACTATATTTTTCAACTTTAGTATCGTCTATATTATCAACTTCATTTTTCTTTTGTATATAATTATTTAAGTCCTTAATATCATCCTTTAATGGATTAATATTATCTTTTATCATATTAAGTGCTGTCTGTGGTGTCATATTATTTATAAGGCTTTGAACTGTCTGATATACGTCCTTAACATTTTCAATATTATCCTTAGTCATATCCATCGAATTAACAGCTAATATTCTTACAGCATCTTCATTTGCTTTAGTAGCTTCTAATCCTAAACTTTCAAGAATATCTTTGGTACTCGCATTAACTGCTTTACTTACACTATCTCCTAAGTCACGCCTTACCTGTGTACCAACAGCTTCGTAAGTTTGACCCGCCCTGTCAAATTTCTTCTTTAAGCCACTTCCTGTACTTGCAAAGTCAGAAATAGTAACGGCTTCATTCTCATTTTTTTCTTTTAATACTGCACCTATTACTACATCTGGTGCATTGCTCATATCAAATAAGGCTTTTCTAATGCTAACAGAAGCTTGATAGACTGTTACACCATCTCTAACACCGCTATTTTTCTCACTATTTTCATACTCAGATTGATAAATTGCGTTTTTTACTCCAAAATTGTCTACATTTTTTTGTAAATCGTCAATATGCGATATTTTTTCATTAAAAATCGCCTCGTCATAAGCATATAATTGCTTATTTAAGTCGAAAATGGACATAATATTAAGGTTTACGCCTTGCTTTACAAGAAATGCTCCTGAATTTGCTGTCATCAACATCTTTAATTCTTGCAATTGACTGTAATATATGTCGACATTTTTATCATTATTACCTTGTAAAATGTCGACATCACTATCTACATTTTCGTCTATATAAGTATCATAAGCCATATTTATGTCAACTATTGCCTGCTTTAAATTCTCAATATTAAATATATTTCCATCTGATACTACTTTGCTTACATGGATATATTCTGAATTACTAATAACATCAAGGGCTTCTGCTACTTGTGATATTACACCATTGTCATCAATAAGAGATACACTTCCAGCTTCATTTCCTACTGCCATATTTTCTATTATTTTATCAATATAAGCTGTAAGCTGCTTATCATCTGAAAGGTCTGGTATATTAATATTATCTAACGCCGACATTTTGCTAAAACTTTCTTTTGTCATTGGTATATCACTATTTAAAAAGTCTTTTGCCATTGAAAGTGTATTGTCATTAACTTCAAGCTCTGCACTTTTAATAACATTTTCAATCTGTGGCATAAGTTGTGAAAATGTCTCATCAGTAATGTACTGTTTTCCACCGTATTGTGAATTTGCACTCAAGTTATTCACATTTTGCGCTTGATATCCACTTACATATTGTATTTTATATACACTGTCTGCTGTGATATCACTGTTACTACTAATAATATTTTTCTTATCTTCATAAGAAAGAGCTGATATATTTGCAGTCTTATCAAGTACACCCTGAACATTTTTAATATTTTCATCAGTAACAGGCATACCTGCACTATTAAGGCGACTCGCTATTTCATTTGCGAAACCTACACTTCCTGCAACTTCTTGTATCTTTTCAAGACTTATATTTCCTGTTGTTGACACATCACTGTCACTGTGCATTGCAAGCTCAATCTTAATCTTTTCAACAATATTTACACATTGCTCTGGTGAAGCATCTGTAAGGTTAAAGCCTTCTTCGTCCATTTTAACTGCATCAACACCAGAAAGTCTTATAAATAAAGCCTTAAGACTTGCCTTTGCATTGTCAGCACTTATTTTTAACTGCTCCTTTATATCATCTGCTTCTTTTAAAAGTGAAGCATATGTATTATTATCAAGCTTTTTTGTATCTATATTGCTATGTGACACTACTGCTGATTTAGAATATGCTCCTGTTATTTTACCAGCTGCTGATGTGTTATTTTTAGTATTTTCATTAATATTAATTGATACACCTTTGTTATCAGCCACATTTAATTCTGACTGTGATATTGTAATATTCACGTTATAACCTCATTTCTATATTTTTTAATGCTAACTAATTAAGCCTATCTGTCTTGCTTAAAATATAAATGTTAAATTATACTTAATTACAAAACACTATTGCAAGAACCTAATTGACTACTAGAAAACTCCTTTTTTAATCAATGCAAAATGACGACATCTTTCTCACTTTTCTCATGCTTTAGATATCGTCATTTCTTTTAAAAATATTTATTTTTACATATTATATTTCTTTTTTGTTATCAAGCTTTGTGGCATTAAATTCATATACGCAGATACCATATCTAGGTATATCAATTAATAATGACTGTTCATATCCATCACAATCACCTTTAATTGCTGTAAGCTGTTTTTTCTGATTAGCTTCGTCACTTCCTAACACAAGCTTATATTTACCTTTTGCTGGAACTCCTATTCTAAAGTTATCTCTTGCAACTGGTGTAAAATTAAGCACAAATAACAAATGCTTCTTACCATCTGGACTTACTCTTACAAATGAATATGTTGAATTATCTTTATCATTTGCATTAATCCAACTGAAGCCTTCGCTACTGTAATCTGTCTGATAAAGACACTTATAATTCTTACCAAGCTTCATACACTTTCTTGTAAAGTTCTGCATATCCTTGTGGTCTTTATCTTCGAGTAAATACCAGTCAAGAGCCTTCTTTTCACTCCATTCACTCCACTGTGCAAATTCCTGTCCCATAAATAAAAGCTTCTTTCCTGGATGACCACACATATACGCATACGCAAGCTTAAGATTAGCAAACTTGTCTTCCTTATCTCCAGGCATTTTGCCTAACATAGAGCATTTAAGATGAACAACTTCATCGTGAGAAAGTACAAGCACAAAGTTCTCGCTATAAGCATACATAAGACTAAATGTAAGCTTACTGTGATTGAACTTTCTAAAATATGGGTCAAGCTTCATATATTGAAGGAAATCGTGCATCCAACCCATATTCCACTTAAATGTAAATCCTAAACATTCTCCATTGTCTGGGTCACCACTTACATTAGGCCAAGCTGTTGACTCCTCTGCAATAGTAATTGCCTGTGGGAAACGCTTTCTCATCATTGAATTAAAATGCTTTAAGAATGACATTGCTTCAAGATTGCCATTGCCACCGTACTTATTAGGAACCCACTGACCATCATTTCTTCCATAATCAAGATAAAGCATTGAAGCTACTGCGTCAACTCTAAGTCCGTCAATATGGAACTTATCTACCCAGAACATTCCATTAGCAATAAGGAAGTTAGAAACTTCATTCTTGCCATAATCAAATACCTTAGTACCCCAATCTGGGTGTTCACCCTTTCTAGGGTCAGCATATTCATATACACAACTGCCATCAAAGTTAGCAAGTCCATGTGCATCTTTTGGAAAATGTGCTGGTACCCAGTCAAGAATTACTCCGATATTCTTGCTGTGCATATAATTTACAAAATACATAAAGTCCTTAGGTGTTCCATATCTTGAAGTTGGTGCATAATAACCTGTAACCTGATATCCCCAAGAACCGTCAAATGGATGTTCTGCAATACCCATAAGTTCGATATGTGTATATCCCATATTAATAACATAAGAAGCAAGCTGTGGAGCAATTTCTCTATAATTCATAAAGCCATCTTCTGTTCCGTCTTCCTTCTTCTTCCATGAACCAAGATGACATTCATATATGTTAATTGGAGCTTTTAAATGGTCTTCACTTTTCTTTTCTGTAACCCAGTTAGTATCTGTCCACTTAAACCCGTCAAGGTCAGCTACAATTGAAGCTGTTTCTGGTCTTAACTGTGCCTGATTAGCATAAGGGTCAGCCTTATATAACGCCTCTCCTTGTTCTGAAATTATAAGATACTTATACATCTGACCAACCTTTGCCTTAGGTATGAAAAGGTCATATACTCCTCCATCAGATACTGGCTTCATATCATATCCATAAGCATTCCAGTCGTTAAATTCACCGACTACATACACCTCTTTTGCCTTTGGAGCCCATACTGAAAAGTATACACCTTCAACTCCATTTTTTACTGCCTTATGCGCGCCCATCTTGTTGTATATTTCATAATGTGTTCCTTGTCCGAATAAATATGTATCAACCTCTGTTAAAAAAATCTCGGTAGTGTCTTTTTTTGCCATGCAACACTCCCCCTTTACTAATATTTTTCCCTGTCCTTAATAAGTTACCTTAAATATGACTGTTATTCATTTATTATATCATACCGATTTATAAAAATCTACATTGATATACTTGAGTTTTTGCGTTTTAGTATTTCACACTATATTTACATCAGAAATTTTGACAAATTAAAATAAAAATACTCTTCAAATAAATATTAATTTGTTATACTTTTTAATGACAGAGTGTGGTATACTCTTTAGTATTCAGTATTATAAAAGGAGTATTTAATATGATTTACTACTTAATTAGTTCTCAGTATATCAAAGAGATAACATTTTTAAGTGTAATTTTTGCATTTGCTGCTACTTGCCTTGCAATATCAGCCGGCAAAAACATTCTTCCACGAGATGCAGGACGCGCATTTGCCATTAATGGTTCAAAATCAGTTGGTAAGCCTCGTGGTGCAGGTATAATCTTTATACTTACATTTACAATTTCATGCGCACTATTTATTAACCTTAACTCTGAGATAATAATTTATCTCATACTCACACTTGCTGCAATGTTAAGTGGCTATTTAGATGACTCATCATCATCACCTTGGGGTAATTTAAAGAAAGGTCTTATTGACTTTGCAATCGCTGTTATGTCGGCCGTAACTTACCTTCACTATAACCCTAATACATTTGATATAGCATTTTTTGATGTAACTGTAACACTCAACCCTATTGTATATGGAATACTTATTGTAATCTTAATATGGGTAAGTATAAATGTTACTAACTGCTCAGATGGTGTTGATGGTCTTTGTGGTACATTATCAATAGTTACACTTTCAACAACCTATATACTATTTAGGATATTCGACCTTGAACCATATTTTTCACATACAATACTTCTTATGATTGTATGTATTTTAGGCTACTTATGGTTCAATGCTTCACCTAGTAAGTTACTTATGGGTGACGCAGGTTCTAGAGCAATCGGTGTGTTTATTGCATTTGCTTTTTTAAAGCTACACCGCCCATTACTCTACATACCAGTTGCAATAATAATAATTCTTGATGGTGGTTTAGGACTTATAAAAGTTTCATTTATGAGATTTCTCCATATTAATCTTATGAAAAACTTAAGAACACCAATACACGACCACATGAGAAAAAATAAAGGCTGGTCAGACTCACAGGTAGTATTTAGATTTGCAATTATTCAAATAGTAATAGGACTTGCAGTAATTTACGCACTTATGTAACTTTATTTTTATTAAAATATACTCTTAATATTTCTCAAATTATCATAACAGTTGATAGTCTGTACAAGCACGAATTTTAACTCGTTGCTCGCATAAATAAAATAGGACTGTTACACTAAAAAATTCATACAAGACATAATATTTTGTATAAAATTTCTTAGTATAACAGTCCCTTTATAATTAATTATATATATATTATTGTTGCTTATTCTCAGCTTCTTTTTCAGCTCTCATCTTTCTATGAAGCCTTTCCTTTTCCTGTTTAGCCTTAACCTTTTCAGCTCCATATTCATCTGTGCACTTTAATATCTTAACTACATAAAACAGCCCATTATCAGCTTGCTTTGCCTTAAATCTTCCTTTAATAAGACCATGCTTTTCACAACTAAAAAGTCCATAATAAGTCTTACTATTTGTTGCAAACCACTTAATATGCTTCTTCATACTCTTTTTACACTTAAAGCACTTACAAGACCTAACATCTCTATCAACAACTGCATCTTCTCTCGTTTCAAATCCCTTTGAAATGAATTTACCATAATCACCAAAATCTAAATATATCTGTTCTTTTCTATTAGCTGGTATTCTAAATGTATCAACACTATAATATTTCCCAGCCCTATTCATATCAAGATGCTGCATAACTTTAGCTGTATATCTTGCGTCATTAACTGCTCTGTGATACTGCTCATCTGAATTAATACCTAGCTGTTCAATAGCATGTTCAAGTGTTATCCTTGTCTTTCCATCGGAAAAACATATACTAAAAAGCTTCTGTAAATCATAAAATAATAACGGCTTTTCAAAATTATTTTCAATCTTATAATAAGCCATATTTCTCTCAAACTCAGTAATATCCATACTTCCCCAAGTACAGAAAATATAATTGTTACCACACCAATCTATAAATTCACAGGCGCCCTTTTCAAACTCCACCCCAGTTTCTAATAGCTCTTGTATTGTAACACTTACAACTTCCTCCACCTTAGAATGAAGCTTCATATATACCTGTGGTCTTATATTCATATTAAATTCATCAATTATATTAAAATTGCTATCAAGCTTAACCGCCCCAATTTGAATTATTTCAAATGGTATTTCACTAACTGTATTCTTCTTACCTGTAGGACTTTGATTCCATTCTAAATCAAGTACTATATACTGCATACCTCCTGCTACTCAAAATATGAACAAATATATCCATATCGAGAAATTGGAAATTTTACAAACATTCCTTACTGTTTCATCGTGTATGCTTTTGTAATCATAAATGACATAATACTTACAAGTTCTTGTACACTCCACAGTCGTAAATTCCCGACTTAGCCATCGGT
>OGKZ01001820.1_pt1 | contig 12959 bp, 18 predicted proteins | sample 1572571 | NCBI WGS metagenome assembly OGKZ01 (sample SAMEA2581906, study PRJEB24529) | metagenome | biome: Human gut stool | place: China | collected 2011 | reverse complement strand
TTTCTTATTTTGATTAATTGATTTGAAGGAGACACGATATGAATATTATTTACGCTGAATACAAGGGAGCATCCCAACTATGCCTTAAACTTAATTTAAGCTGGTATCTTTATTCCATTGCAAAACTCGTTCCAATGTTGAATAAACATACTCTGATTGTCTTCCACAAATTTCTGAGCCATTTTAATTTTATTCTTAGATATCTTCCCAGATGTATTTATCACTTCATAAGTTAGTAAATCAATCTCTATTTCAGCTCCACTACTTTCTATATGCACGTGTCCTCTATTATGTCCACAATTTTCATTCGCATGAATAACAAATTTCATTCCATCTAACTTTGCTACAACCTGAAAATTTGGTTCAAATATAAATAAATGATAAAATTCTTCCATCTTTTTTAATTCTTCTGATGATATCACTTCACACACCTCCTATAATAATGAAACGTATTTACAAAATCTGTTAGTTGAACATATAACATATTTTTTTCTTCCTCTTTTAAATACTTAAGAAATTGTGTTATATCATTCATAAAGCTTGACATTTCTTTTTCATCAGTTGCTATATCGCTATATGCTTTTACTTTTCTAAAATAGTATAGTAGTTGCTCAAGTTGTCCATCATGTATCTCCTTATTACCTGCTAATACTTCTGATCCAATACTTTGAATACAATTTTTGTACTTTCTATAATAGGATAATGCTATTTCCGAATCACATATTTTACAGATTCCCCACCCTAAATAATAGTACACATTGTTAACCTCATATATAAATGGATATTTTTTATATAAATCTTCTAACTTCATATTGTCCTCTCTTCCTACAATCTGATCATTAACGACTTCTGTGCCATCTTTTCCTCAGCATCTTTGATGATTTTCATAAGTTCATGATATCTGACCGAACTTCCATCTACCAAAGCATCCAATGTTTCCTTATCGTGAATATTGTGTTGCTGCAAAAACAGAATGGACTCTGCAAACTGTTTTACATTATATTTTTTCGCCCAACGGACATAACCGCCATTCTTTCCCTGAGCCATCTTCTCCTGAATATCCACCACCAGGTCAAACTTCCGTTTTTCTGATTTCACAACTTTCTGATCAGATGCTTTTTCATTCTTCTCTGGTAAATCTCTCTCCCCGGCAATTATTTTTTTCAGATTATCTTCTGTATAATCTTCTCCCAGAGAGCGGAATCTGATAAAATTCTTCTGCTCTTTCCCACATATTGCAGTATGCTTTCCACGTTTAATCTCATACCCTTCCTGTTGCAATAATTTCAGAAGTTCTTCAAAATCTGCCGTCTTCTGCTCCAGGCATTTCAGAATATCTTCCCTGATGACATCCCTCATACTGGTCCGTTCCGGGTACTTAGTTCTCCTCTGTCTCTCACTCGATTTTACTTTCGGAATGATGGAAAGTCCATGCTCCAGACAGATAATATCGCTGAGTCTCTGCAATGCAATCCCCGAAAACCAGAAATCACGAAACTTACGGTTGCATTCCAGATTTGTGGAATTGAAAATGATATGATTATGAATATGAGCCCGGTCCACATGAGTTGCCACGATAAATGCATGTTTCCCTTTTGTGAATCTCATACCGGTTTCATACCCAACTTCATTTGCTTCCTTTATTCCAACAAACGCTCTCCTACTTTAAAGCCTAATTTTTTACTTGTTACAAAACACCTATTCATATTTTTCAATAATCTCATCAGCTTCCTGTTGTGTTATATTGCCCAGCCTTACCTGTTCTTCACAATATGGTTTTATTGCATCTAATAATTCTTCCTTTGTATCATAAGGTCCAAAAACTTTAGTTTCTTTGTCTGATGCAATAGCAACCCCTTCAACAGATTCCATAAAGTGCTCCTTATCATCATAAGTTGCTATTTGAATTTCTCCACTTCCATCAACTGTTTTTGAAACCTTAACTCCGTTCTCAATTTTTTGCAAAATTTCCTCATAGCTTGCAAGCGTCTCATCAATCATTTCCTGCGTCCAGACAAATTCACCTCTACCACCAGTCCATGCTTTTTCACCTAACATACTTTGTAGCTGTATCCTCTCATTATCCAGCCATTCCTTATATTCTTCGTATGTCCACCACTCTACTTCTGGCGAAGGATACTTTTCGTTAAATTCTTTTTCGTTAAAGAATGTTTCACCACCATCTGCACTATAATAGATGTTTCCATCTTCATCGTTATATGCCAACATTACATCCTTTGCTATTGTGCTTTCAATATATTCGCTGTTTTTATTATCTATCTTGGCAGAAGCATTTGCAGAAGTGGCAAAAGTTCCAGTTACTCCAATAATAACTATGGCAGATGCTACTAACATAACTATGGTTGTTTTCTTCGTTTTCATAATTGCTGTTATCCTTTCTTCGATTGCATTTTTACTAAAATTGTTACAAAACGGCATAAAACCACTTTTTTGTTCCTCCATACTGATAAGAGTATGTGCATAAGTCGATTTAGAGTTATTGCCGAATCGGTGTATCACACATTCGTCACAAGCCAATTCTAAATCCCTATTAAAAAGAATATACATTACCCATACCATAGGATTAAACCAATGAATACACACTATTGCTGTAACCAACAATTTTGTTATACTGTCATACCTTTTGATATGCACATACTCATGTTCTAAGACATATTGAAGAACATTCATATTCTCCCAGTCTGTATTTTTAGGAAATAATATAATCGGATGTATAATTCCGTATGAAACAGGTGCAGCAACCCTATCTGACTGTCTTATTTCTATCCGTCGCTTCCCATTATGCAGTACAAGCCACTGTTCTATCTGTGGGATTTTAACCGTAAATGACATTTGAAATTCTCTATACAATTTTCTATATACAATCAGAAAATATCCAGCACATAGGCATAATCCAGCTAACCAAACGAGCCACTTTATTGAAATTTGAGTTGTTATATCAACATGGACTGTATCTGCCATTGCATTTACAGGTAAATTTTCGCTTAAATTATACTGTATACCACTGAACTGCGTATTCATGCTTTGTTCTTTTTCCGGTATTAACGAATAGATACTGAATGCCGAAGGTGCGGTAAAAGGTATTACTAATCGAACCATTACTATTCCCCATAATATTAAAAATGTTTTCTTGGGTAATTGGTTAATCAGTAATGCCCGTAGTATTACAATGGCAATAATCATAACTGCACCAGATAAACTCATTGCCCATAAACTCATACATATCACCTCATTCCAAACTATCAACGATTTGCTTCAGCTTTTCAATCTGCTCTGTTGAAAGTTTCTTCCTTCCCAACAGAGATGCAAATAATTTATCAACAGAACCATCATATATTTTGTTTATCAATTCATTTGTTTCTGTTTCCTGTACGTCCTCTTTTGCTATCAATGCATGACACATAAAATTTGGTTCTGTACGCTCTATCGCTCCTTTCTTCATACACCGCTTAATCAATGTATAGGTTGTATTTTTATTCCAACCTAATTCCTGTGTTAATCGGTCTGCAACATATTTTGCCGGAACAATACCTTCTTTCCACAAAATATCCATAACTTTCAGTTCCGAATCAAAAAGTTTAATATTTTCTGATTGCATTATTCTTTCTCCTTTCATAAGACTAGTGTCGTATGTCTCATTCACAGACTACCACAGTCTTATACGTATGTCAAGATATAGATTTTTTCTTGTTAATTATTCTTCATTCGTATCCTTATCTGTTGTTTTGTCCGCTTAGAACAATACTTCCCACACCACACAATCCTGCACCGGAAGCTCTGCTTACACTCATACACACACTTCTTGCACTGATCATTATACTGTATCCTGTTCTTATCATTCAAAAATAACACCCACAACCGTTTTTCTTTTTTGCCCATCCTCGCCACTGCGATACCCTCCTTCAAAATGCTCAAATTATGTAGCCTTTTTCCGTTTTTTATGCCCTCTAAGCGTGTCAAAAGATATGCAAGGCATATTTCCCTGTCACTTCACCAGGAACGCCTTAAATCGTTCATTTCCTGCCATAAAAGGCAATCAGTATTCAAACCGATTGCCTCCTCAGATGTTGTGATACTTTCTTATTCCGTCTGTATCTGCCGGAATGCTGCTTCAAAACATGCTAAAGCCTTATCCCTTTCTGCCCGCTGTTTCTTTGTCAATGACGGTTCATAATCTTCAAATTCTTCTGTCCCGTTGACCTTTGCCTTATCCACAATCCAGCAGAATTTCCATTTATCCAAGCGTAGGTGTCATAACTCTTCCTACATTCAGCGTCTGTCCATACAGGGTAGAAAATAATCTGGTCGCATTCATTCCTACGATCCAGTCAGCACGTTCCCTGCAGAGTGCCGCCTTATAAAGATCATCATATTCCCTGCCATTTTTCAGATTAGAAAAGCCATCCGAAATCGCCTGGTCTTCCATTGAAGAAATCCATAAGCGCTCGAATGGCTTTTTGCATTTTGCCTGATCATACACCAGACGGAAGATCAGCTCTCCTTCACGTCCGGCATCTGTTGCCTCTACTAATCCTGTTACATCTTCCCTCTCCATCAGCTTTTTTAAGATGTTAAATTGCTTTCTGGTTGCAGCTGCAATCTGGTAATTCCATTGTGATGGAAGGATTGGGAGATCATCATATCTCCACTTTTCATATTTCTCATCATAAGACTCCGGAGATGCAAGCTCCACCAGATGTCCTACACAACAGCTGACAATATAACCTTTTGCATATGGTGCCGTATTGGCAAGAACCAACTTGGTTACAAGCTCTGGATATTTTGCTGCAAGATGCATAGATATCATTCCACCCTGTGATACACCCATGACACATGCATCTGAAATTCCCAGTGTTTTCAAGACTTTTGCCTGGTCATCTGCCATGTCCGCTATTTTATAATCCTTTGGAATCATATTCTTTCTACTGAACAAATAAACTTTAAAATATTTAGCGTAAATACGATACATATAGGAAAATGGAACTGCAGTTCCTCTTACTGTTTTAAGTGCATCTCCCAATCCTGGTATTATGATAAACGGCTGTATTCCATTTCCAAATGTGACATATTCCATCTCGGTATTATCAATCTTCACATAACAATTCTTTGCATGATACATATTTTTCTCCACGATACAACTTTGAATTTGCTTACTTCTTTTTAACAACTACAAACATTAAGCTATTGAAATCGGGAAGTGCACTAGTTATGCCTTTTTCAATTACTTCCAAGTTGCTTCTTTCTAATTCATCCCCAAGGGTTTTAAAAGATACCATTCTGCACGATGTTCCAACCACCATCATTTCCCCAGATTCGTGCTCTCTTTTTTGAATTTCAAATGCTTTGCTAATATCACTTTTCATTTCACATTCTCCATCGCCCATCGTACAAATAAGAGCCAATCCCTCTGGTTTCAAATGATTATAGATAAACTGATAGAATCTGTTTCTGTCTTCGTCAAGAACTAGCATATGAACAACTGCAACGGCATAAATAAAATCGAATAATTTATCCAGATTGTCCGACAAACAATCCAGTACACTAAAATTTTTATCAAACTCTGGCATTATTTTTTTACAATACGCAATGGCTTCGTTGGAAATATCGGTCGCCATTAAATTGTAGCCACCATCTAATACTGCCTTTGAATCCCTACCTTCACCGCACCCAATTTCCAACAAGCAATGTTCGTGCTGTATATTATATTTTTGAATTATCTCCATTACAATAGAACTACTTTGGTCACTTGACCAACTGACCCCGTTCTGATGTGCAGTTTTGTATCTTTCCTCATAAGCAGTGTAATATTTTTTGTTTTCGTTTTTCATAATATACCTACTATTGTGTATAGTTTCAGTAACTTTGAACCCAAGTCTCTTGTACAAAGAAACGGCTCTTTCATTCTTGATGAAAACATAAAGCATAATTGGCGCATTTGTGGATGCACAGCATTTTCTTACTATTGTAGAACCAATCCCTTGATTTTGGAACTCAGGGAATACATACAAATCATCTATTTCAAATTGTCCGCTATCATTTTTATAGAAGTGATAATAGCCAGCTTTTCTGTCACCCGCATAGACCGTAATATATTCATCAATTGATTTTTCTATCTTTTTTCGAACCCAGTTCATTGCCTTGGGATAGTTGATTGTGTCCAACTGTTCATAATCGTGAATCAACTGTTTACACAATTCATAGATTTCTTCAATATCTTCGTCACTTGTCTTTTCATATAGCAGTTTCATAGACAACCTCCACAAATTCAAATTTGCACATTCTTCAATATTCTATCACATAATTTTCGTATAGCATAGATATCATCATCTCCTCATAAATCAAAAAACGATACTGCATAGAAACTTGTTCTACACAATATCGTCTTTCTTCCAATATTATACTTTCATCGTCTTGGCCAATGATGTAAGCAGTGCTGCCATCTCCGGATTACCAAGCACCTTCATCAAAAGCTCTGCATCCACTCCCTCCGGTACTGCAATCGTATTACCGATTTCCTCAGATCCTTTCATCTGTGTATTGAGATTTTCCTTATTATAAAAGGCATTCTCCATCATTTTGGATTTCGCTGCCCATGTGCCGCGCTCGTCAAGTGGTCGCATAGTCAGCATGATATGACAATGGGGGTTGCCGCTGTCGGTGTCGTGAATGGCATAATCAACGCACATTCCTCTGGAAACAAATTGAGAGGAACAGTATTCCCGGACAAGCCGGATCTGTTCCTCTCTGGATAATTCTATGGGGAGTGCCGCGTCAATCTCTCTGGCAAGCTGGGCGTTCCCGGCTTTCTCGTAAAGCTCCACGCTGTTCCACAAGGTAGAACGGTCAGAGAAAGAGGGCGGGGCATGGGGCGGCAGCATGATTTCAGAATGAATAACGCCGCCCTTGTGGGTGTAGTCATGGGTCATACCGTCCCACTCATTTATCAGCTTTTCGCCACTTCGGTAGGCGGCTGCGGCAACGGCAGACTTGCCCTTGCCCCGGCTGACTATCTTAATACTGCAATGGTAAATTGCTATGGTATCACCTCCCGGATAGGATATTCAGACTTGCTGAAAGTGAATAGCTTGCGAATCAAGGTGTTCGCTTTCGGCAAGTACACAAAAGGGTAGACGCGCAAGCGTCGCAGGGGAAGTGTAGCTTCCCCTGTCTGCGGCAAAGCCGCCAATATCGGAGCGCGAGGAAAGCTCCCTGTGCGGAGATAAGCCCTCGGCAGAGCGCACACACCCGCAAGGGTGTATAAGTGCGCCCTTTGTTCCAAAGGGATTTTCAGCTTGTGGCGTTCCCGGCTCGTTTTCGCAAAAACTCCCGCGCTGGCTGGCTCGTCAAGGCAAGCCGGAGAAGTGCAGCGGCTTCCTCGTCGGTCATGTCTTTTGCTTCCGGCACAATGCTTTCAAAGACCGCGCCCCGGACGATAAGGCGGTGGCTGCGTGTCCGGCGTTCCTCTTTGGATAGCTTCTGCCGCAACATCTTTTCCCGGTTCTCATATTGCCGGATTTTCTTCTTCCCGTCCTCAATCTCGGCGGTCAGTTCCTCGCGGGTTTTCTCTATTGGTTTCGTCATGGGTGGTCGCTCCTTTCTGCCCGTAGGCATGGAAAAGGGCAGTCGATTTCTCAGCTGCCCTTTCGATATGAAGATAGATTATTCAGTTTGCGGCGGGGTCTTGTTCTGATACTTCTTCATCAGAAGTCTGGCTGTTAGGAAGCGGGTCATATCCGTCTGGGTTTCCGTCAAGGTTCATACCTGTTTCGTCACTAAAAGAAGTTAAGTCCAAATTCCCGTTTTCTGTCAGCTTCTGGATAACTTCTGCCAACTGATTTTTTATTGTTTCGCTATCATCTTTCATGCCGCCATTTTCCAGATATACTTCGCAATCGCCAATCTCAAAGGTTGCATAGTAAATAGCATTTTGCTCGCCTCGGCTGTTCGGGTCTGTTACAAAATATCCTGCGACTATGTTTATACCGTTGATTTCAGAGACTTTCTCCGTTCCAACAATTACAGTATCAAGCAACTGCACATCTGATGTTGAAATGATTATTTTCACATTTCCGGCTTGCCCCTCAAATCCAATCAGTTCTTGTGAACCACCTGCGTCTATATCGCTATTTAGAAAAATTGCATTGGCTGTAATAGGTAAATCCGAAAATAAAGCTAAGGTTTCATCTCCTGTAAGTGGCTTTGTAGTTATATCTACATCTAAAGCCAAAGAGCCGCCCGCATTATCAGACTTCACAAAAACAATTTTTTCCCCGTTATTCAATGTGGCTATATCGGTATGACTGCCGAATAATCCACTTTGAAACAATCCCACGCCTAAGACGGTTACAGCTACAAAACAAGCTGCAATAGCTCCCCATTTAGCCCAGATGGGCTTCTTTGCTTTCTTCTTGTAGTTGACAGCTTCATCAACATACTTGCTGTCAAGTTCGCTCATGGCTTCGGAAAACTTCTTTGAGTTCATACGAATACCTCTCTTTCTGCTAAATAGCTTTTCATTTTCTGACGGATACGGGTCAGCCGGACGGAGATATTTTTCTCCGAAAGCCCTACAAACTCGGCTATGTCCTTACAGCTATCGGAAAACCAATAGCGGCGCATGAAGATAACGCGGTTTTCAACGGTCAGCGTGTCCAGAAAACTTTCAATGATACGGGCCAACTCTCTGGCTTCAATCTCGACTTCCACTGTGTTCGGGTCTGCTATACAGGCTTCGATTTCCTCCATAGCAATCGTGTAAGTGCTGCTGCGTTTGGCTGCTTCCTTTCTGTAATAGATTTTCAGTGAAATGTTCCGAACGATTTTACAGATATAGGCCAAAAGCGGGTTTGGCTTCGCCGGGGGGATTGCGTTCCACGCCCCTAAGTAAGCGTCATTGACGCACTCCTCCGCGTCCTGTCTGCTGTTTACAATGTTATACGATAACTTGTGGCAAACTTTACCGTATTTTATATCCAGCTCCCGTATGCCCTGTTCTGAACGCCCAAAAAACATTTCAATGATTTTTTCATCTTCTATCATCACACCGCCTCCTTTCCGGCTTCACCTATATACTACGGTTTCAGCGGCGAATACTACATCAAATCTCAAACTTTTTCAAAAAATTATACCACATCTTTTTGAATAGTGTGTGTCAAATTGCCAGAGTGTTTTTTCGCCGCTTCGCTTGCCGCCCTGCGCCGTTCCTCGCTGTATGGGGCGGTCAGACGGAAAGAGAAACGCCCCTTGCGGATTTCAAACTCCATGCAGCCTGTTTCTGCGTCCTCGTCGGTCAGCTTGCAGATCGCCGGGTAGCGGCGGCTGTATGCGGTCAGCCTGTTCTTTAAGTCGGTGTTGTGGGTGCGGATATGGATTAACGGGTCTTTCTCGTCAAACCATATATCGGTGGTCTTTTCCTGCTTTGTCAGCCCTGTTCTCATAAACTCTCCTTTCTGCGCCCCTGTTACGCAATAGGGGCATTTTTCGGGTGTTTTTCCCAGCTCTTGACTTGGGGAAAATGAGGATTTTCAAATAGAAACCGCCCGGACAGGGAATGGTTCGTCAGGGCGGCTGTTATCGCGTGATTTCCGTTTTTTCCGGCTCTTGACCGTCAGACGCGGATAAACGCGAGCTGTCGGCAAGTACCAGTTTGAGCAGCTTGTCGCGGAATGTTTCTGTGCTGCTGTGATTGAAAAATAACTCCGCAACAATGGTCTGCCCGTTCCTCTGGGTCGTGATGATACTGTCGGGGGTCTGTTCTGCCATAGGCGGCTCCTTTCTTTGGGCGTAAAAGAGGGATTTCCCGTAGTTCGGAAAATCCCTCTTGGTTGACGGTTATTCTGTTTTACTGTGTGGGCTGTGCGGCGGCTGCCTGCGCCTTTCTCCTTGCCCGGTATTCCCGCGCTTTCATGCGGTCATACTCCCGCTGCTTTTCAAGGTTTCGCGCCCGGTACTCCCTTGAATACTGCCGGTGGTATGCGCGGCTCTTTTCCTTTTTGGCTTCTTCGATTTCCTCCCGCATTTGCCGGATTTCCTGCTCGGTCGGTTCCGCAAGCTGTGTCACTTCATTCTCAAACTTGCCGATATAATTGAAATATATGCTGATGTGCTGGATTGCGTATCTCGCCCTTTTCTGGTCGCGCTCATGCACTTCAATCCGGCTGATAAACTCGTTGAGAATGGCGGGGGTAAGTTCGGTAAAGGCAGCATGGCGTTCCGTCAGCTTCAAAAACTTCTGCGCCCGTCCTCCCGCGTTCTCATAAGCGGACAGCTGCTCTTGGAGCGTGGCAAGCTCCGCTTTCAGCGCATAGTATTCTTCCGAATACTTCTGCGACATCTGCTCATAACGGTCTTGTGGGATCGTGCCGAGGGCGTTGTCCTCATAGAGCTTATTCAGCACCTTGTCAATCTGTTCAAGGCGCGTCGTGATTTGCGGAATACGCTTCTGCTGTTTCTTGGTCTGGTCGGTCTGCTGCATGACAAGGTTCTTTTTCACTAAGGCTTCAAACTCCGCCCGGTTGCTGATAGAATAGTCCTCGATTTTCTTCAGCACTTCCGCGATGGTCTGCATGAGCAAGTCCGCGTCCATGATGTGCGGGGAATGGCATTTGGGGTTCTTGGCTTTCCCCTTGTGGTACTCGCTGCAATAGGCAACGTGCCGCTTGCCGCCGTTTCGGTAATCTATGCGAATGTGCATTTTTGAACCGCAGTCTTTACAGAAAAGCAAGCCGGACAGAGGGTGGATTTCCCCATCCCCGTTGGGGCGTTTGACAGGCGCGTTTTCCAAAATCCGCTGTACGGTTTCAAAATCGCTGCGGCTGATAATCGGCTCATGCACATTTTCTGTGATGTGCCATTGGCTTCTGTCTACATAGTGGTTGTGCTTGTCCCGGAAATGCTTTGTGGTCTTGAAATTGACAACATCGCCGCAATACTCCTGCCGTGTGAGGATATTGGTCAAGGTGGCTTTGTTCCACTTGCAGCGGCTATCCTCGTTGAGCGTCTTATTTTTACAGGTTCCCCGCCCCCGGTCTTTCATATAGAAAGTGGGGGTAGGGATTTGCTCGTTTTTCAGATGCACGGCGATTTGGTTGCGGTTCTTCCCGCCGATAAACAGACGGAAAATCAAACGGACAACCGCGGCGGCTTCCTCGTCGATTATCCAAAAATCCTTGTTGTCCGGGTCTTTGACATAGCCGTAAGGGGCTTCGGTGACAATCGGCTTTCCACTCATGCCTTTGGTCTTAATGCCCGTTTTCACTTTCTTGCTGATGTCCTTTGCGTACCACTCCGACATGATATTGATAAAGGGCGCAAACTCCAGCGTGTCGGGCTTCTCGCTGTCTATGCCGTTGTTGACCGCGATAAAGCGCACGTTGTTCCGTCTGAATATCTCCATCGCGTTGCCAACTTGGAGATAGTCGCGCCCCCAACGGGTAAGGTCTTTCATAATGCAGACACCGATTTTCCCGTTTTCCACATCGTCCATCATGCGGGAGTAGGCGGAACGGTCAAAAAACCTGCCGCTTTCGTCATCGTCGATGTAGTGCCGGATATTGGTTAGGTGCTGCCCTCTGGCATAGTTCTCCAAAAATATTTTTTGGTTCTGTATGCTGTTGCTCTCGCCGCCGTCCCTGTCCTCGTCGCCCACGGAAAGGCGGGAGTAAAGGGCTGTAATTTTGCTATAATCAGTCATGTGCATAACCTCCTGTGCGTCCATGTATGTGTCATTTACACTTAAAATTATGCACTCCAACGCGCCGTGCCGTACTCCATGCCCTTGCGGTATTTCTTGGCGTTCTTCTGCTTGGAGTAGACCACCAGCCGGATAATCACGGCTGCGGCAAGCCCAATCAGCAGATCGGAGGGATGGAAGCTGGGGGCGGCACTTGCAAAGGCAGCGGAGAAGCCCTGCCCGATATGCAGCAGCTTCCCAGACAGATCCGCACCCTGCGCCAGCCGGAACGTCTGCCCGACCTTTCCAAACAGATAGGCAAAGGCAAGATATGGAAGATGGAGTATGATTTGCTTTTTGATTTCCGGCTTCATCGGTCAATCCCCCTGTCCATATTTTTCACCTTGTCCCGCTTGGCGGTCTGAGCGGCTTCGGCCTTCTTCTCGGCAAGGTCGCGTCGCACAGAGGGCTTGCGCTCCTTATCCAGTTTTTTCTTGGAAAACTCCCGAAACGCTGCCGTCAGCACGTCCGCGTCCCGTCCTTTGAAAAACACAAGATATAGCGAAAAAAAGCGGAAGATGTACAAGGCAGCGCAGAATTATCTGAAAGCTTTGGAACGAGCGGAGTCTCAGGAAGATTTGGATGCGTTACGGAATGAGATGGACCGCTTGGAGGCGATGTATAGCGAAAACCCTGCATATTTAGCATTGATTGAACAAGAAAATCTAGTGAAAAAGCAGGAAGTGAAAGACAATGAGGCCGGTAAATAAAGGTACTTCTCCGTATACGCCCATTCAGGAGTATAGGGATGCACTGCCATATTTAGAGAGCCGCATAGGAATATACTGTTCCTACTGTGGAGCAATAATTGACCATGCACCGGAAATAGAACATGTGGTTTCCAAGTCTAAGGGCGGAGATAAGACTGAGTGGAAAAATCTCTTGTTAGCATGTAAATATTGCAATACAAGAAAATCAAACAAGACAACATCTGAAAATAAGAATGATTATCTCTGGCCGGATGAAAACAATACGGAACTGGCGTATACCTATGCAGGTGGAATTCCCAGAGTAAATAGCCCGATCCTTTTAGAATTAGACCCCAGTGGAAATATTGCTCAGAAAGCCGAAAAACTTTTTGAATTGGTGGAACTTGGAAACATTCCGGCACCAAAGGATAAAGATAGACGCTTCAAACAGAGAATTGAAACGTATGCTTCGGCCAGGATTTCTTTGAAAAAATGGAAAAAACTAAAGGAAACGGAAT
>OGKZ01001810.1_pt1 | contig 13063 bp, 9 predicted proteins | sample 1572571 | NCBI WGS metagenome assembly OGKZ01 (sample SAMEA2581906, study PRJEB24529) | metagenome | biome: Human gut stool | place: China | collected 2011 | reverse complement strand
ATTCTCCCACTTTTCCAGCGTCTGCCGAAGGGTAAAATCGTCGTAAACATACATCAGATCCTGCTTGGGTGAAAGGAAAAACAAAATATTCATGACAACAGCTCCTAAACATTGTTCCACGCGCCGTGCGCAAAAAATAACGCAGTTCGTCCGCACAAGCGGGACCCTGCGCCGCAGTCCCTATCATTGTTTTTATTTTAGCACTTTTTCATAGTCAGATAAAGAGTTATCACCCACCTTTTATATTTTTTTAACAGATTGTTTGCTTTTTTTCGTCATACTTTCGGTTTTGATAAAAAGCAACCAGCGTCCGTTATACTATCACCTTCCCGGTGCGAAACCGCCCGAACCATGCCGCCAATGCAGAAACCTGCGCAAAAAGTTGATATACCAGCATTTTGCGCTGTACAAGCACGCCCCAAAGTTGTATAATAATGTGGGTGTTTTTCGGCGCAGTATGCGTATCTGTCCGTCGCTGCGCCCCAGACCTTGAATGTGTTTTATGAAAATAACATAAAGGAGCAGAGCGACTATGATCACTTCCCGTTTCCCTCTGGGGGATGTCAGCTTTACGTCCGGGTATTTTGCTACTCTGGTAGGTGAAGCAGCCAAACAGTGTTACGGTGTTGCCGCAATGGCACCCCGTGATATGACCGATGCCGTCAGAAGCATGGTGCACGGTTCTGATTACCCGGAAAAGGGTGTCCGTGTCACGCAGGAGGATGGTCGTCTGGTGATCGAACTGCACATTGCAGTGAGCTATGGCCTGAACATTTCTACCGCCGCACGCAGCATCTCTCACCGCGTCAAGGACGAAGTGGAGCAGGCTACCGGCCTGAAGGTTGCCCGCGTGATCGTGTCGGTGGACGACGTGATCGCCTGATGGAACTTTTTATTAAGGAGTAAGGACAATGATTTCTGGTAAGATCCTGCGCGACGCGATCATCTCCGGCGCGAACAACATCAACAACCAGCGCTCCCGCGTGGATGAGCTGAACGTTTTCCCCGTGCCCGATGGCGACACCGGCACCAACATGGGCATGACGGTGGGTGCCTCCGTGGCAGAGCTGAACGCACTGGACGACAACTGCACCGTGGGTGAGGCCGCCAAGACCGCTGCCTCCGCCATGCTGCGCGGTGCGCGCGGCAACTCCGGCGTGATCACCAGCCTGCTGTTCCGCGGCTTCTCCAAGGCGCTGGAAGGCAAGAAGGAAGCCGACGTGGCCGACATCGTGGCTGCCCTGCAGAAGGGCGTCGAAGGTGCCTACAAGGCCGTGATGAAGCCCACCGAGGGCACCATTCTCACCGTGGCCCGCGTGGCCAGCGAAAAGGCTGCCGCCAGCGATGCCGCCGACGTGCCCGCCCTGTGGGACGTGGTGATGGCTGCCGGTCAGGAAGCCCTGGACGACACCCCCAACCTGCTGCCCGTCCTGAAGAAAGCCGGCGTCGTGGACGCAGGCGGTCAGGGCATCCTGATCATCTTTGAGGGCATGGGCAAGGTGTTCCACGGCGAGCCCATCGTGGCTGGCGGCGAGGCCGCCCCCAACAAGGCAAAGCTCTCCACCGAGAACGCCGGCAAGGGCGTGTTCACCGATGACCTGATGAAGGTGGAGGACATCAAGAACGGCTACTGCACCCAGTTCCTCATCAACAAGTACGAGGGTGCCAGCGCCGCCAAGATGCGCGCCTTTGCCGAGTCCAACGGCGACAGCGTCGTCTGCATCGAGGACGATGACGTCATCAACCTCCATGTCCACACCGCCGACCCCGGCAAGATCCTGAGCGAGGCCATCAAGTACGGCTACCTCACCAATTTCAAGATCGAGAATATGCACGAGCAGTTCCTGGCCCGCCAGAAGCAGGGCAAGAGCCTCGAGAAGCAGGCTTCCGCTGAGAAGAAGCCCGACCCCGCCAGCGAGTTCATCTACGCTGCCGTTGACCCCAGCCGCGACTATGGCTTCGTTGCTGTCGCCGCCGGTGAGGGTCTGAAGGCTGTCTTCACCGACCTGGCCGCTGACGCTGTCGTCTCCGGCGGTCAGACCATGAACCCCGCCACCGAGGACATCCTTGCCGCCATCCAGAGCGTCCCGGCCAAGACCGTCTTTGTCCTGCCCAACAACAAGAACATCATCATGGCTGCTGAGCAGGCCCAGAAGCTGGCTGACCGTCAGGTGGTCGTTCTGCCCACCCGCACCGTCCCCATGGGCATCACCGCTCTGCTGAACTTCGACCCCTCTGCCACCGTGGAGGCCAACACCATCAACATGATGTCTGCCGCCGATAAGGTCTCCACCGGCCTCATCACCTACGCCGCCCGCGACAGCGAGTACGACGGCAAGCGCATCCGGAAGGGCGAGATCATGGCCCTGGAGAACGGCAAGATCGTCTCCACCTCCAACGACATCACCAAGGCCACCTATCGTCTGGCCCGCGGTATGTGCAAGAAGGATTCCAGCTTCGTCACCATCATCTCCGGCTGCGACGTCTCCGACGAGGATGCCGAGAAGGTGACCGAGATCGTCAAGGCAAAATGCCCCAACCATGTTGAGGTCAGCCACATCCGGGGCGGTCAGCCGGTCTACTACTATATGATCAGCGTGGAGTAAGCCTCTTCCCTGTTCAAAAACTTGATCGTATAACAAAACGACCTCTGCTTCCGGTCCATCCGGCTGCAGAGGTCGTTTTTTGCTGCAATTTTAGAAGAAGCTCACCTGACTGCTTTCCGGCAGCTCACCCAGAGCGCCCACCTGACGCAGGCGGTCAATGATGCTGCTGCCAACGCCAGAGGCCTGCTGCAGTTCCTCGATGGAGAGATACTCTTCGCCGTGGATGGTCACATTTTCCAGCGCATCGGCGGCGGCACCGCCCAGACCCTTCAAGGAGCAGAAGGGCAGGCGTACCTTGCCGTCCTCCACCACATACTTGGAGCCCCGGCTCTTGCCCAGCTCGATGGGCAGGAACTCGTAGCCGCGCACCAGCATCTCGTTGACCAGCTGGAGCGAGACGAGCACATCTTCATCCTTGGCGTTCTTCTCTTCCTTGAGGCGGCGCTTCACCTCGTTCATGTGGGCGCGGGCCACCGCCGCGCCGCCCACAGCGGCTTCATAGTCGATGTCATCGCCGCGGACGGTGAAGTACACCGCATAGAACGCCTGCGGGTGGTAGAGCTTAAACCACATGAGGCGGATGGCCGACATCAGGTAGGCCACCGCATGGGCTTTCGGGAACATATATTTTATCTTGCGGCAGCTCTCGATGTACCAGTCCGGCACATCGTGCTCCCGCATGGCCTCTTCCCAGCCGGGCGCAAAGCCGCCCTTGGCCACCTTGCCCTTACGGACGGCTTCCATAATATCGAAGGCCATCTTCGGCTCGAGGCCCTTGCGCAGCAGATAGAGCATGATACTGTCACGGCAGCCGATGACCTCCGCGATGGTACAGGTGCCGCTGCGGATGAGCTCGTCGGCGTTGCCGGTCCAGACGTCGGTGCCGTGGGACAGGCCCGAGATCTGGATAAGCTCGGAGAAATTCTTGGGACGGGCCTCCACCAGCATTCCGCGCACGAAGTTGGTGCCCATCTCGGGGATGCCGAAGGTGCCGGTCTGGCTGTCGATCTGCTCCGGCGTCACACCCAGCTCTTCCGGGCTGGTGAGCAGGCTGTAGACCTTGGGGTCGTTCATGGGGATGCTGTCCACAGGGATGCCGGTGTACTCCTCGAAATACTTGTAGAAGGTGGGCATATCGTGGCCCAGCTCGTCCAGCTTGAGCAGGGTGTCGTGGAGGTACTTGAACTCGAAGTGGGTGGTCAGCAGACCGCCCGCCACATCGTCCGCCGGATGCTGGATGGGGCAGAAATCGTAGATCTCATAGGTATCCGGCACGACGACCATGCCGCCGGGATGCTGGCCGGTGGTACGCTTGACGCCGGTACAGCCCAGCGTCAGGCGGTTCTCTTCCGCGTGGTTGACCGTTCTCCCCCGCTCATCCAGATACTTTTTGACGTAACCGTAGGCCGTCTTGTCCTGAATACCGGAGACGGTGCCGGCCTTGAACACGTTGGCCTTGCCGAACAGCTCTTCCGTGTAGCGGTGGACGTTGGACTGATACTCGCCCGAGAAGTTCAGGTCAATATCAGGCTCCTTGTCGCCGTAGAAACCAAGGAAGGTCTCGAAAGGGATGTCGTGGCCGTCCACCAGCATCCGGGTACCGCAGTGGGGGCAGTTCTTGTCGGGCAGGTCGAAGCCGTCGTCCACGCTGCCATCGGTGATGAACTCGCTGTACTTGCACTTGGGGCAGCGGTAGTGGGGCGGCAGACTGTTGACCTCCGAGATTCCGGAGAAGTGGGCCACAGCTGACGAGCCGACCGAACCACGACTGCCCACCTGATAGCCGCCCGCGTTGGAGTAGGCCACCAGTTTGACCGCGATGACGTACAGGACGGCGTAGCCATGGCCGCAGATGGAGTCCAACTCTTTTTGCAGGCGCTTCTCCACGATCTCGGGCAGAGGGTCGCCATAGTCCCGCTTGGCGTGTTCCCAGGTCGCATCCCGGAGCTGCTGTTCTGCGCCCTCGATGCTGGGCGGGTAGGTGCCGCGCGGGATGGCGCGGACATTGCCGTCGATGCTGGCCGCTATCTTGCGGGGATTGGTCACGACGATCTCGTAGGCCTTTTCCTTGGGCAGGTAGCTGAACTGGTTCAGCATATCCTCGGTGGTACGGTAGAACAGGGGCGGCTGGTTGTCCGCGTCCTTGAAGCCGTTGCCCGCCTGCAGGACAGAACGGTAGATGGCGTCCTCCGGCTCGGTGAAATGGACGTCGCCGGTGGCGATGACAGGCTTGTGCAGGTCTTCGCCCAGCTTGATGACGGTGCGGTTGAAGTCCTTGATGACCTCTTCGCTCTCCACCTTGCCCTCCCGCACCATATAGGCGTTGTTGCCCAGGGGCTGGACCTCCAAAACATCGTAGTACGATGCAATTTTCTTCAATTCTTCGTAAGAGCGGCCCTCTACGACAGCCCTGTAAAGTTCTCCTGCTTCACAGGCAGAAGTGAGGATAAGGCCGTCCCGATACTTGTTCAGAAGGCTGCGGGGAACGCGGGGCTTCTTGAAGAAGTAGTTGACATGGGCCTCGCTGACGATTTTATAGAGGTTTTTCAGGCCCATTTGGTTGCGCACGAGGATGATGAGGTGATAGTACTTCTTTTTCAGCACCTCGCGGTTTCCGCCGAGGCCGGTGTTGATGCCGCTGACGGCGGTGACCTGCTTTTCCTCCAGATCTTTCAGCATGACGCAGAAGATGCGGCCCAGTGCGGCAGAGTCCTCGCAGGCGCGGTGGGCCTCGTAGGCGGGCAGCTCCAGATGCTTGTTGATGGTCCCCTGCTTGTAGTTGTGGAGGCCGGGGTACATGGCCTGAGCCATAGTCAGGGTGTCGATATAGGTCGGCTCAAACTCGATACCGCTCCGCTTGGCGGCGGCGCGGAGGAACCGGATGTCGAAGGAGTGGGCGTTGTGAGCCACAAGGATGCGGCCATCCACAAAGTCGAGGAAGGCTCTCAGCGCCTCGGCCTCGCCGGGGGCGTCAGCCACCATCTCGTTGGTGATGCCGGTCAGCTCGGTGATCTTGGAGGTGATGGGCTTTCCGGGTTTTACGAAGGTGTCGAATTCTTCCACCACTTCCCCGTTCCGCACGATGACCGCGCCGATCTCTGTCAGGTACTCCACGCCGGGGTCGAGGCCCGTCGTCTCAGTGTCGAAGACGCAGAACTCACCGTTCAGCGGCTCGTCTTTCACGCCGTAGACGCAGGGTATCATGTCATCGACAAAGTAGGCCTCACAGCCGTAGATGAGCTTGAAGTCCGGGTCTGTTTTGTGGATGGCGTCTGCAGCCAGCATAGCCTCGGGGTAGCCCTGACAGACACCGTGGTCGGTGATGGCAATGGCCGGGTGGCCCATCCGGTGGGCCAGCTTGACGATGCCGCCGGGGTCGCAGAAGGCGTCCATGCTGGACAGCTTGGTATGCAGATGCAGCTCCACCCGCTTGACGGGGGCGTTGTCCTCCCGCTTTTTGCGCTCGACAAAGAGGACGTCGTAGGGCCAGACGATATAGTCGTGCTCGTACTTATCGTAGGAACAGTCGCCGCGCACCACGACCGTCGTACCCTTGGGGATGGACTCCCACTTGGAGCAGTCCTCCCCTTCCTGCGCACGGATCTTCAGGTTGATGGAGCCGGTGTAATCGGTGATGGAGACAGTGTATATCTTGCGGAAGTTGCCCTTCACTTCGGTGAAGAAGACGTCGCCCCAAATCATGCACTTGCCGCCCTCGCCACCCAAATCCTTGAGGGGGGTGAGGTTTTTCGGGGTGAACATCTTGCCGTGGAAGATGGTGACGGGCTTGTCCGTGAGGTCGAGGCCCTCCACCTTGATGGAGGGAGCAGTGTTCTTTTTCTCAAACTTGACGACAGGCGGCGCAATTTTCCGCTCGAGCTTTTCTTCCATCTGGCGCTGTTCGGCTTCGCCCACGCTGCTTTCCAGCGTCACTTTGGGCTTTACGCCGGTGTGGGCGGCGATGCGCTCCGCCAGCAGGCGCTCGAACTGCATCTCCTGCAAAAACTTCGTGCCGTGGCAGACGCCGATGGTGATGTTCTGGCCGGTGATGGTGATGCGGCAGCGGTCGAGGAAGCCGTTGATAGGGACGCCGTCCCGCTTCATCTCCTCCATCAGCTCCCGCAGACCGGCTTCATCCAGCGTCGCATAGCCGAAAAGATTGTTGATGCGGAGCTCGAAGCCCTCGTAATCCGGTGCCAGCGAGGCCAGCAGCCGGGCGCACAGCCCCTTGTCCAGCGGGGCAGAACTGCGCAGCGTAAAGATGACCTGCCGCTCCTGCCGCAGCATCTGGGCGTGCTCGACGACCACGCGGCCAAAACAGGCCGCAAAGTCCGGGTCCGCCATAAACTGCGGCCATAGCTGGGAAACAAGTGGTGTCACAGTGGTACTCCTTTTCTATCAGATAACAGCACAAACTGCCGCGCCCCGGAAAAGGGCGTGGCAGCAGGTTGTTTTTAAGTCAAATCTTCTGTCTTAAAGACATAATAGCCTTCGTAGTGGTAACTGGCGTCGATGCCTTTCATATAGACTTCGCGGTCATTGATTTTTTCGGTCAGAGCAGCGTGCAGCAGCGCTTTTATCTCCACATCCTTGACTGGGCTGCGCTCCATTGCAAGAAGGTAATCTTCTTTATCCACCTTGCTCCAGTCGATGACCTGATGCAGTTCTTTTTTCAGAATAGCATCCAGCCAGATTCGGGTGCTTCGGCCATTGCCCTCCCGAAACGGATGCGCCACATTCATCTCCACATACTTCTCGATAATTTCATCGAAAGAAGACTGCGGCATAGCGTCGATGCTTTCCAGTGCCGGACGCAGATACATCACCGGTGCAAAGCGGAAATTTCCTTTTGCAATGTTCACTGTCCGCATCTGTCCAGCGAACTCGTAGACATCACCGAACAGGCATTTATGGATGGCCGCAAGCCCTTTGAAGGTGCCTACCTCGAAGGTATCCAACAGGCCGGTATCATAGAGCTCAAGCGCCCGGGTCTTGCTGAGTTTTTCTTCTGCCCGAGCAAGCTCAGCTTCACTCGTCAGACCAAGCTTATTCTGTAAAATCACAGCTTATTGATCTCCTCCATGAACTGGTCGAGGATATTATCCCCCGTCAGCTTCCTGACGGGTTCGCCGTGGACAAACAGCACTGCCTCGCCCTTGCCGCCGGCAATGCCGATGTCCGCCTCACGGGCCTCGCCGGGGCCGTTGACGACACAGCCCATGACAGCCACCTTGATGGACTTTTTGCAACCCTGAAGCCGCCGCTCCACCTCATTTGCGATTTCGGTGCAGGGGTACTGGGTGCGGCCGCAGGTCGGGCAGGTGATGACCTCCGGGCCGGCCACCGGGAAGCCGACAGCGCGCAGGATATTGTAGCCTGCTTCCACTTCCTTCTCAGGGTCAGCAGCCAGCGAGACACGAATGGTGTCGCCGATACCCTCCAGCAGCATCCCACCGATGCCCATGCCGCTCTTGAGCAGACCCATCTGGTAAGTGCCGGCCTCAGTGACGCCCACATGGAGCGGGTAGTCGGTCACAGCGCTGAGCTGGCGGTATGCCTCCATCATGCGGGGGACGTTGGAGTTCTTGATGGAGATGACGATGTTGTTGAAGTCGAACTTTTCCAGCAGGCGGACATGGTACAGAGCGCTCTCCACCATCGCTTCCGGCACAGGTGCGCCGTACTTGGCGAGGATGTGCTTTTCCAGACTGCCGCCGTTGACGCCGATGCGGATGGGGATATTTTTCTGCTGGCAGGCATCCACGACCGCCTTCACGCGGTCATCGTCGCCGATGTTGCCCGGGTTGATGCGGATCTTATCCACGCCCACATCGGCGCAGGCAATGGCAGCCTTGTAGTCGAAGTGGATGTCTGCCACGATGGGGATATTCACGGCGTTCTTGACAGCCTCGATGCACTTGGCGTCTGCCGCGCTGGGACAGGTCACGCGCAAAATCTGACAGCCTGCCGCTTCGCAGCGCTTTGCCTGCGCCACATTGCCCTCGATGTCCTCCACCGGGACGTTCAGCATGGTCTGCACGGCAATGGGATTCTTGCCGCCGATGGTCACATTGCCGATCTTCACTTCACGTTTCAGCTGCCGCATGGTTTTACCTCTTTCAAACTGCTCCGGTCACGAGCCGGACGATGTCATTGTACGTTGCAAAGAGCATCAGGCCGAACAGCAGCGCAAAGGCTGCGACGGTCAGACTGCTCTGGATTTTTTCCGGCACTGCATGGCCGGTGACTGCCTCGATGAGCAGGAATACGATCTTGCCGCCGTCCAGCGCCGGGAACGGCAGCAGATTGAATACGCCGAGGTTGATGGTGATAAGCACCAGCAGCTCAGCCACATCCTCCCAGCCGTAGCTTGCGGCCTGACCGATGGCGGTCACGATGCCCACCGGGCCGGACAGGTCGTTGATGCTCTCGCGGCCCCGCAGAAGGTCGGCCAGCGAAGTATAGATGATGCGTCCATAGTAGATGACGCTGTTGGCCGACTCTTTCAGGACGTTCTGCGGTGTTTTTTTGAGGCCGTAGACTGTGAAGCCCAGTGTCATGTGGGTCTGGCCCTGCTCATCCTGCCAGGTGTCGAACTGGACGTCCGGCAGCTCCACGAGCTTGCCGTCCCGGCGGACGGTGAAGTCTGCGCGGTAGCTCTCGGTGCGCATAAGCTCGTAGAGCATATCGTTGGCCACGAAGCAGTGCCGCCCGTTGACGGCCACGATCTCGTCGCCGGCCTGCAGGCCGGTCTGGCCGCAGAGGGCGTTGTCCTCCACGGCATAGATGACCTTGCTGGTGATGGGCTCACTGCGCAGCGAGATGAGGAGCAGCAGCACCACGAAGCCCAGCACGAAGTTCATCACCGCGCCTGCCGCCATCACCAGCATCCGCTGCCAGACAGCCGCCTCGTTCAGCGGCTTGCCTGTCCGCTGCGCCAGCACCTCCGGCGGAATGTCCGGGCCGTCATCGTTCCCGCTTCCACCCTCGGCCTGTTCGCTCTCAGGGCTTTCCTCCCCTTCCAGCGCCACAAAGCCGCCTACGGGCAGGAGCCGCAGGGTATACTGCGTGCCTTTGCGATAGGTCTTGATGAGGGTCGGACCCATGCCAATGGAAAACTCGTTGACCTGGACCCCGCAGAGCTTTGCCACTGCAAAATGGCCGAACTCGTGGATAGCGATGACCGCGCCGAAGATGAGCAGCGCAGCAGCAAAGGTGATGAAAACTGACATTATTTCTCCTATATTACAGGTGTGCTCTCACGAATGCACGGGCCATACGGTCACACTCATACACATCCGCGAGGCTGTAGTCGCCGCCAAAGCTGTCGCTGTCCACGACAGCCTCCACCAGACGGCCGATGTCGAGGAAGCCGATCTTATCCTCAAGGAAGAGCTTGACGGCCTCCTCGTTGGCACCGTTGGCGGCGCAGGGGCCGAGACCGCCCTTCTTGATAGCCTTCTTGCAGGCGGCGAGGCAGCGGAAAGTCTCCTCGTCGGCCACATCGAAGGTCAGCAGCTTGAGGGTGGTGAAGTCCAGCTCCGGCACGACGCCCGGCACACGGGCTGGATAGGTCAGCGCATACTGGATGGGGATGCGCATATCCGGCACACCCAGCTGGGCGATGATGGAGTTGTCGCTGTACTGCACCGCCGAGTGGACGATGCTCTGGCGCTGGACAACGATTTGAATTTTCTCCGGAGGCAGACCGAACAGCCACACAGCCTCGATGAGCTCGAGGCCCTTGTTCATCAGAGTGGCACTGTCGATGGTGATCTTTGCACCCATGTTCCAGTTGGGATGCTTGAGGGCATCGGCCTTGGTCTTGCCCCGCAGCTCTTCGGTCTTCATGCCGAAGAAGGGGCCGCCGGAGGCCGTCAGCAGAATTTTGGTCAGGCTCTTGGCGCTCTCCTTATCTTGCAGGCACTGGAAGATGGCCGAGTGCTCACTGTCCACAGGCAGCAGCTTGACGCCGTGCTTCGCCACGGCCTGAGTGACAAGATGGCCGCCGGTGACAAGGCTTTCCTTGTTGGCGAGGGCGAGGTCATGGCCGCTCTCGATGGCGGCAAGGCTTGCGCCGAGGCCAGCGATGCCCACCACGCTGTTCAGCACCACGTCCGGGCCGTCCATTGCAGCGAGGGTCTTGAGGCCCTCCGGGCCGGTCAGGAGCTTGGGTGCATCGGCGCGGCCTGCCAGTGCAGCCGAAAGCTTTTCGGCACCGGCCTCACTGGTCATGCAAACATATTTCGGGTGGAATTCTTCTATCTGCTGCAAAATTTTATCCGTCTGGCTGTGGGCCGACAGGCCGAACACCTCATACCCTTGAGCACGGATGACGTCAAGGCTCTGGGTGCCGATGGAGCCGGTAGAACCCAGCAGCGTGATTTTCTTGGCCATAAAGAATCTACCTCCTGCTGATTTTAATCGTAGAATGCTGCGATGACCACCATCGTGACGAAGGGCGCGATGAACATCACGCTGTCAAAGCGGTCAAGGATGCCGCCGTGGCCCGGGAAGATGGTGCCGTAGTCCTTGATGCCGCACTGGCGCTTGACCACGCTGGCGAACAGGTCGCCGTAGATGCCCAGCACCGCAGCCACACAGGCCAGCAGCGCAATGATGACATACATGGATACGCCAATATTGGAGCGGGTGAACTCTTCCATCCGGTCTGCTGCGATGGAGTAGATGACCGTGACCAGCACACCGAATACCATAGTACCCAGCACGCCGCCCACAGCGCCCTCCACCGTCTTTTTGGGGCTGACCACCGGGCAGAGCTTATGCTTGCCAAAGGCGCGGCCCGCGAAGTAGGCGCAGGTATCGCCGCCCCAGGCGAAGCAGAGGATGAGCAGGATGAAGAAGATTGCGTCGTAGCCATATTCCTCCACCGGCAACATCTCCTTGAGCCGGATGAACGAGTAGAAGCAGAAGATCACGATGCCCGAAAACATGGCGAGGCCGCTGGCTTTCTGGTAGCTGATAACGCCGTTGCGCACTACAAGGTAGATGGCATAGAACAGCACCACGAGGAAGGAAGCGGGCATCACCATCGCCCGGCAGACGCTGTAGCTCGACAGCATGATGAGCAGTGTGTAGGGTACCAGAACGGCCAGCAGCGGCCAGTCCTGCTTTTCAAAACCCAGCGCAGAGTAAATTTCATGCAGGGCGATGAGGGTGATGGCCGCGATGACCAGATTGAACACCAGCGTATCGAAGGTGAACAGGACGCCTGCCAGAACGATCAGGCCCACCACGGCTGTGATGATTCGTGTTTTCATAGTTTCATGTTCTCCTTTGTTTCGTCCGGGAGCCGCTCCCCTGCTCTGGCAGGGTCTGCAGCGTCAGCGCCTGAGGAAATACCGGACGCTCTCCGGGGGCCGCGCACACCGCGCGGCATCTTGCGTATCGTTTGCTGCGCTCAAAGTCCGCCGAAGCGGCGGGAACGCCGGTTGAACTCCATGATGGCGGCATCGAGGTCATCACGGGTGAAATCAGGCCACAGAACGTCCATCTCCACCAGCTCCGAGTAGGCTGCCTGCCAGAGCATGAAGTTGGAGAGCCGCTTTTCTCCGCTGGGGCGGAGGATGAAGTCGGGGTCTTTCTGGCCGGCGGTGTACATCTGGGCCGAAAGAACCTCTTCCGTGATGTCCTCAGGCTTCAGCTCGCCCGCAGCCGCCTTGGCCGCGAGGCTCTGGGCCGCCCGGACGATCTCAGGCCGTCCGCCGTAGTTGATGGCGATGTTGATGGTCAGACCGGTCTTGCAGGCAGAGTCACGCTCCAGCTTGTTCATCAGCTCCTGCAGCTTGGGCTCCAGCACCGTGCGGTCGCCCATGAAGCAGATGCGGACGTTCCGGTTCTCGTAGTCGAAGCCCTTGATGAGGTATTCGCCGAACAGCCGCATGATCGCGCCTACCTCTTCGGCGGGACGCTTCCAGTTTTCGGTCGAGAATGCGTAAAAATACACCGACTCTACGCCCAGTTCATCGCAGTAGTCCGCAATGTCCTGAAAGACCTGTGCGCCCTTTTTATGGCCGGCGGTGCGGGGCAGGCCGCGGCTCTTGGCCCAGCGGCCGTTGCCGTCCATGATGATGCCGATGGACAGTCCCTTCGCAAAATCCTTTGAATGCTCCATGCTCTTCTTCCTCTACGTCTCGTCTGGCAAAAAGTGCCGCGCACCTTCTTTCAGCGCACGGCACCTCCCTGCTTTGCCTGCAGTCGGAATCAGACGGACATGATCTCCTTCTGCTTCTCTTCCACGGCAGCGTCGATGTTCTTCACATACTTGTCGGTCAGCTTCTGGACGTCCTCTTCCATGGTCTTCTGAGTGTCCTCGGTCAGCTCACCGGCCTTCTTCATGGCCTTGGCCTTATCCATGGCGTCACGGCGGACGTTGCGGACGGCGACCTTTGCCTCCTCGCCCATCTTGGAGACTTCCTTGGCCAGCTGCTTGCGGC
>OGKZ01001802.1_pt1 | contig 13111 bp, 10 predicted proteins | sample 1572571 | NCBI WGS metagenome assembly OGKZ01 (sample SAMEA2581906, study PRJEB24529) | metagenome | biome: Human gut stool | place: China | collected 2011 | reverse complement strand
TCAGCGGAAGACGCAGGACAATTATCCGTTGGTACATCAGTATGGCTTAGTGGAGAAGACAAAGGAATATAATCTGGAAAATGCAGCCAAGGGATATTTGCCTCAATTTGCTCTTTCGGCAAAGGCCTCTTATCAGAGTGATGTGACAGAAATTCCGGTAAAACTTCCCGGAGTAGATTTAAAAGGATTGTCCAAAGACCAATATCAGGTCATGTTGGAATTGCAACAGAAGATATGGGACGGGGGAGGAATCCGTATGCAGAAGAAGCAGACGATTGCAGAGGCTGAAGTGGAAAAAGAAAAACTGAATGTAGATATGTATGCGCTGAATAACCGCGTGAATGATCTTTATTTTGGAATTCTCCTGCTGGACGAGCAAATCAAACAAAATACATTGTTGCAAGATGAACTGGAGAGAAATTATCGCCAGATTACTGCTTATGTGGAAAATGGAATAGCCAATCAAGCTGATTTGGATGCAGTGAAAGTGGAGCAGCTGAATACAAAACAGAAAAGAGTGGATTTAGTATCATCACGGACAGCTTATTTGAAAATGCTTTCGCTGTTGGTAGGAGAAGCACTGTCTCCGGAGACAGTGCTGGAGAAGCCTGTACCTCAAAGTATGGTTTCGGCTGTCAGTGAGATTCGTCGGCCGGAGTTGGCTTTGTTTGATGCACAGGGAGCCGGACTGCAAGTGCAGGAGAAGGCTTTGAATGTGCGTCATCTTCCGCAGTTCGGACTGTTTGTGCAGGGGGCATACGGAAATCCCGGATTGGATATGCTGAAGAATGAATTTTCTCCTTATTATATGGCAGGTGTCCGGCTTTCATGGAATTTTGGTAGTCTGTATACTTTGAAAAATGACCGTCGGGTGATCGAGAAGAAAAGACAGCAACTGGATAATAACCGGGATGTATTCCTTTTCAATACAAGACTGGAAATGACGCAGCAGGATCAGGCAAGAGAGCATCGAAACCGGGAAGGTGAATTGTGGCTTAAACCACCAGACATAAAACGGAGCAATCAGTGCACTGACAATCGCTCCCAGCGACGAGTATCCGCTCAATAGCACGGTCAGTAACCAGGTTCCCGCCATTACTCCGGTGAGATCCCAGCCAATTGGTGCGATGGCACCAAAAGCGGTAGCAACGCCTTTTCCTCCTTTAAAACCGAAGAAAACGGGCCAGATGTGTCCAAGACAGGCGGCGATGGCAATTAAGCCTAGCCAGAAGGGGCTGACACCTAATTCATACGCGCCCCAGACGGGCAACATTCCTTTCAGAACGTCGAAAATCAGTACTGCTACGGCTGCTCCCTTGCCACCGATACGTAACACATTGGTTGCGCCTGGATTGCCGGAGCCGCTGGTTCGCGGATCGGGCAGCCCACACAAGCGGCAAACCAGAATGGCACTGGAAATGGAGCCGCAGAGGTACGCGATGAGGATCATTCCAGGCGCGATTGCACTCATAAGCTGTTCCGTTTTGAAAATTCGTGTTCAACGATGAATCTGTGGATAATACGCACATTTCGCCGGAAGTGGTATCCGGTTAGCCAAAAAGCAGGCAGGACGTGATGGATATTGTATTTATAGAGCAACTTTCGGTAATCACCACTATTGGTGTTTACGACTGGGAACAGACCATCGAACAGAAGTTAGTGTTCGATATCGAAATGGCATGGGATAACCGTAAAGCGGCGAAAAGTGATGATGTGGCGGATTGCCTCAGTTACGCTGACATTGCAGAAACGGTGGTCAGCCACGTCGAGGGGGCGCGTTTTGCGCTGGTGGAACGCGTGGCTGAAGAGGTGGCGGAGCTGCTGTTAGCACGCTTCAACTCGCCGTGGGTGCGTATCAAACTCAGCAAGCCAGGCGCAGTGGCGCGGGCGGCGAATGTTGGCGTAATCATTGAGCGTGGCAATAATCTGAAAGAAAATAATTAATTTTACAGCTGTTAAACCAAACGGTTATAACCTGGTCATACGCAGTAGTTCGGACAAGCGGTACATTTTAATAATTTAGGGGTTTATTGATGAGCGATATGCACTCGCTGCTGATAGCGGCAATATTGGGTGTGGTCGAAGGATTGACAGAATTTCTGCCGGTATCCAGCACGGGCCATATGATTATTGTCGGTCACTTGTTGGGGTTTGTGATCCAGTTAGGATCAATTCTGGCGGTAGTAGTGATGTTCTGGCGGCGTCTGTTTGGCCTGATTGGCATCCACTTTGGCCGCCCGTTGCAGCACGAAGGTGAAAGCAAAGGTCGTTTAACGCTGATCCACATTTTGCTGGGGATGATTCCGGCGGTGGTATTGGGGCTGTTGTTCCACGACACGATTAAGTCATTGTTTAACCCGATAAATGTGATGTATGCGCTGGTCGTTGGCGGTTTGTTGCTGATTGCCGCCGAATGCCTGAAGCCGAAAGAGCCGCGTGCGCCGGGTCTTGATGATATGACCTATCGTCAGGCATTTATGATTGGCTGTTTCCAGTGTCTGGCGCTGTGGCCGGGTTTCTCCCGTTCCGGGGCGACCATTTCAGGTGGGATGCTGATGGGGGTGAGCCGTTACGCTGCTTCCGAGTTTTCGTTCCTGCTGGCGGTGCCGATGATGATGGGCGCAACGGCGCTCGATCTCTACAAAAGCTGGGGCTTCCTGACAAGCGGCGATATCCCGATGTTTGCCGTTGGGTTTATCACCGCTTTTGTGGTGGCGCTGATAGCGATTAAAACCTTCCTGCAATTGATTAAGCGCATTTCGTTTATCCCGTTCGCCATTTATCGCTTTATTGTGGCGGCTGCGGTGTATGTCGTGTTCTTTTAATTGAGGAATAGTGTCGGATGCCTGGCGTTGTCAACGATTGCGTAGGCCGGATAAGGCGTTCACGCCGCATCCGGCAATCAACGCCTGATGCGACGCTTGCGCGTCTTATCAGGCCTACAACTGTCGTTGACATGTAGCCGGATAAGGCGTTTACGCCGCATCCGGCAAAATGCCCAATACTCATTCAGGCTTTGGGCAACGTTGTTCCTTCCAGCTGGCTACCGCCGCAATCCGCCGTCGGGTCAGCTCCTCGCGAATCTCCACACCTTTAAATCCCGCTTCAACGACGGCTTTTGTCGGCACTGACTGCGCCACTTCCCAGGCTTCGCGCAACCAGCGGCCTTGCGGGTAGTCCGCTGATTCAAAACCGGTTCTGCCGCGCACGTCAGCCTCGCTGGTCAGCGCCAGTTGCTCGACACGCTGCGGTTTACGCCAGGCATCGATGGAATCAAATAATTTGACGATGGTTTTTGGGTTCAGCATTGGGAAGGTGTGGATGAGATCGTGAAACTCAGCCACCAGTCTGGCTAAATCGCGAATTTCATTTGGCACGCGCAGACGCTGGCATAGTTGTTCCACTAACTTAACACCCGCCGGGCCATGACCATGATGACGCGGCCAGAGTTCTGGCGGCGTCAGCCCTTTACCGAGATCGTGGCATAAAGTTGCGAAACGGACATCGACCTGCGGACTCAGCATCGCCGCCATTGAGAGCGTCATTAAGGTATGAATACCCGTATCGATTTCCGGATGCCACTTGGCAGGGGCCGGAACGCCAAACAGTGCGTCAATTTCCGGGAATAAAACGCGCAGTGCGCCGCAATCGCGCAGTACCTGGAAGAACACCTGTGGATTGCGGGTGGTGAGGGCGCTTTCCGTCTCTTTCCATACCCGTTCAGGCGTCAGGTGTTCCAGTTCACCCGCATGGGTCATCTCGCGCATCAACGCCAGAGTTTCATCGGCAATACGAAAACCGAGGTGGGCATAACGCGCAGCAAAACGCGCCACGCGCAATACGCGTAACGGATCTTCGCCAAAAGCGGGGGAAACATGGCGCAACAGACGATTTTGCAGATCGCCCAGACCGTTGTACGGGTCGATAATCTCGCCGTTATCGTCCTGGGCCAGCGCATTAATGGTCAGATCGCGACGCTTAAGATCATCTTCCAGCGTGACATCCGGTGCGGCATAGCAAGTAAAACCGGTGTAACCGGAACCGGATTTCCGTTCGGTACGTGCCAGCGCATACTCTTCATGCGTTTGCGGATGCAGAAACACAGGAAAATCGCGGCCTACCTGCTGGTAGCCCGCGTCGAGCATCTCCTGTGGCGTACTGCCGACCACCACCCAATCTCTGTCTTTGACCGGTAGCCCTAACAATGCATCCCGAACAGCACCACCGACCAGATAAATCTTCACGCCATCATCCCTTCGTCAAATACACAATTCCTAATAATAAGACAGTGCAACGAAGAAGGCGATTTAGTTCATCCAGCGATCTTTGCGTTTGCGGCTTGGGATCAGGTGCGGCAGTACCAGACCGAGCAGCAAGCCAAGCCCCAGCACGCCACCGCCATACATAAACCATTGCATGATGATGGTGCGCTGTTTGTCATCCAGCTGTACGCTGGCGGCATCGACCTTTTTCTGCGCGACAATCAGCTCGTTTTTCAGTTTCTGATTTTCTTCTTTTAACCCGTTGATCACGCTGTCGCTCTGCGCCACTTTTTGCTGCATTTCTGCGGTGCGCTGATTCCAGGTGTTATCGATATTGGTGAGTTTATCGGTCAGGGTTTTGACCTGATTTTCCAGATCTGGCACACGGGAGCGCAGGCTTGGCTCAGTGCTAAGTTGTTTCAACGGGATCCAGGCGGTACGGCCAGAGCTGTCTTTCACCTGGGCATAATTGGTGTTGGCGTCAGTTTGTAATAAGGTCACTTCCTCGCCGGCGTTAACCGTGCCCACGAGGCGATAATGATCTCCCGGACCGCTGCGGACCCAGGTATTCAGTTCGTCGGAAACATAGCGCGTTTCTTCAGCGTGTGAGACGGCAGTCGCGCTAAGTGCGAGTAAAGTTAATCCGATCAGGCGTAATTTTGGCATCAGGCTGTCGTTATTGTCATGGAAAGTGGAACGATAGTAGTGGCATCAGTGTCGCTACGCAAAGCATTCGACATCAATCGGAATCCTCTGTGTCAGGTCTTGCCACTGCTTCAAACTTTTACGCCCGTCAAATTGCCCGTTGCATGGCAATTTGGCGCAAAATACTATCTACTGACAAAAAAGATCGCATTAAGTTCGCCGTTCATCGTCACTTATGTGACATAACCGATAAGTAAAGGCCATGGCTCAGGAAATCGAATTAAAGTTTATTGTTAATCACAGTGCCGTTGAGGCGTTGCGTGACCATCTCAATACGCTGGGCGGCGAGCACCATGACCCCGTGCAGTTGCTGAATATTTACTACGAAACGCCGGATAACTGGCTGCGTGGGCACGATATGGGCTTACGTATTCGTGGCGAAAACGGTCGCTATGAGATGACCATGAAAGTTGCAGGAAGAGTGACAGGCGGCTTACATCAGCGCCCGGAATATAACGTGGCGTTGAGCGAACCGACGCTCGACCTGGCGCAGTTACCGACGGAAGTCTGGCCGAACGGCGAATTGCCCGCCGATCTCGCCTCCCGCGTGCAGCCGCTGTTCAGCACCGATTTTTATCGCGAAAAATGGCTGGTGGCGGTCGATGGTAGCCAAATTGAAATCGCCCTCGACCAGGGGGAAGTGAAAGCGGGTGAATTTGCTGAACCTATCTGTGAGCTGGAACTGGAACTGCTTAGCGGCGACACGCGCGCGGTGCTGAAACTGGCGAACCAACTGGTATCGCAAACCGGATTACGCCAGGGCAGCCTGAGCAAAGCGGCGCGTGGCTATCATCTGGCGCAGGGCAATCCGGCGCGTGAAATCAAACCGACCACCATTTTGCATGTTGCGGCAAAAGCCGATGTGGAACAGGGGCTGGAAGCGGCGCTCGAGCTGGCGTTAGCGCAATGGCAGTATCATGAAGAACTGTGGGTACGCGGCAACGATGCGGCGAAAGAACAGGTGCTGGCAGCCATTAGCCTGGTCCGTCATACGCTGATGCTGTTCGGTGGTATTGTGCCGCGTAAAGCGAGCACTCACTTACGTGATCTGCTGACTCAATGCGAGGCGACCATTGCTTCTGCGGTGTCTGCCGTGACGGCGGTCTACTCTACCGAAACGGCAATGGCGAAGCTGGCGTTGACCGAATGGTTGGTAAGCAAAGCATGGCAGCCATTTTTAGATGCCAAAGCGCAGGGCAAAATCAGCGACTCCTTCAAACGCTTTGCCGATATCCATCTTTCCCGCCATGCCGCTGAACTGAAAAGCGTTTTCTGCCAGCCGTTAGGCGATCGCTACCGTGACCAGTTGCCACGCCTGACGCGTGATATTGACTCAATACTGTTGCTGGCGGGTTACTATGATCCTGTCGTCGCGCAAGCCTGGCTGGAGAACTGGCAGGGGCTGCATCACGCTATTGCGACCGGGCAACGCATCGAAATTGAACATTTCCGTAATGAGGCAAACAATCAGGAACCGTTCTGGTTGCACAGCGGAAAACGTTAATCAGGCAAGGATAAAATCGCTTATGAAGCCGCTCTCTTCACCGTTACAGCAGTACTGGCAGACCGTTGTTGAGCGGCTGCCAGAGCCTTTAGCCGAGGAATCACTTAGTGCACAGGCGAAGTCAGTACTTACTTTCAGTGATTTTGTGCAGGACAGCATAAGTGCGCATCCAGAGTGGCTGACGGAACTGGAAAGCCAACCGCCGCAGGCCGACGAATGGCAGCATTACGTTGCATGGTTGCAGGAGGCGCTCAGTAATGTGAGTGACGAAGCCGGGTTAATGCGCGAGCTGCGGCTGTTCCGTCGGCGCATCATGGTACGTATCGCCTGGGCGCAAACGCTGGCACTGGTTACTGAAGAGAGCATATTGCAGCAGCTCAGCTATCTGGCGGAGACGCTGATTGTTGCGGCGCGTGACTGGCTATATGACGCCTGCTGCCGCGAGTGGGGAACGCCGTGCAATGCGCAGGGCGAAGCGCAACCGCTGCTGATTTTAGGCATGGGTAAGCTGGGCGGCGGGGAACTGAATTTCTCCTCTGATATCGATCTGATTTTTGCCTGGCCGGAACATGGTTGTACGCAGGGTGGACGCCGGGAACTGGATAACGCGCAGTTTTTTACCCGCATGGGGCAGCGGCTGATTAAAGTGCTGGATCAACCAACGCAGGATGGCTTCGTCTATCGCGTGGATATGCGGCTGCGTCCGTTTGGCGAAAGTGGCCCGCTGGTGCTGAGCTTTGCCGCGTTGGAAGATTATTACCAGGAGCAGGGGCGCGACTGGGAGCGTTACGCGATGGTCAAGGCGCGGATTATGGGCGATAGCGAAGGCGTCTATGCTAACGAGTTGCGTGCGATGCTGCGCCCGTTTGTTTTCCGTCGTTACATCGATTTCAGCGTGATTCAGTCGCTGCGCAACATGAAAGGGATGATTGCCCGTGAAGTGCGTCGACGTGGTTTGACGGACAATATCAAACTCGGCGCAGGCGGCATTCGCGAAATTGAATTTATCGTTCAGGTGTTCCAGCTCATTCGCGGTGGGCGCGAACCGTCGCTGCAGTCGCGCTCTTTACTGCCAACGCTCAGCGTCATTGCTGCGCTGCATCTGCTTTCTGAAAACGATGCTGAACAATTGCGAGTGGCGTATCTGTTCCTGCGGCGTCTGGAAAACCTGCTGCAAAGCATTAACGACGAACAAACCCAGACGCTTCCTTCTGATGAGCTTAATCGTGCGCGGCTGGCGTGGGCGATGGACTTTGCTGACTGGCCGCAACTGACCGGGGCGCTGACCGCACATATGACCAATGTGCGCCGGGTGTTTAATGAATTGATTGGCGACGATGAAAGTGAAACTCAGGAAGAGTCGCTGTCGGAACAGTGGCGTGAGCTGTGGCAGGATGCGTTGCAGGAAGATGACACTACGCCAGTGCTGGCGCATCTTAGCGAGGATGATCGCAAACAGGTGCTAACGCTGATTGCCGATTTCCGCAAAGAGCTGGATAAGCGCACCATCGGGCCGCGAGGACGTCAGGTGCTCGACCATCTGATGCCGCATCTGCTAAGTGATGTCTGTGCGCGTGAAGACGCTGCCGTTACGCTGTCGCGCATTACCGCCTTGCTGGTGGGGATTGTTACCCGCACCACCTATTTAGAATTGCTCAGTGAATTCCCCGCGGCGCTTAAACATTTGATTTCTCTGTGTGCCGCGTCGCCGATGATTGCCAGCCAGCTGGCGCGTTATCCATTATTGCTGGATGAATTGCTCGATCCAAACACCCTTTACCAGCCGACGGCGACCGATGCCTACCGCGATGAGTTGCGCCAGTATTTGCTGCGCGTGCCGGAAGATGACGAAGAGCAACAGCTTGAGGCGCTGCGTCAGTTCAAACAGGCGCAGCTGTTACGCATCGCCGCAGCGGATATCGCCGGTACGCTACCGGTGATGAAAGTGAGCGATCACTTAACCTGGCTGGCGGAAGCCATGATAGATGCCGTCGTTCAGCAGGCGTGGGTTCAAATGGTTGCCCGCTACGGTAAGCCGAATCACCTGAACGAACGCGAAGGGCGTGGTTTTGCGGTGGTCGGCTACGGCAAGCTGGGCGGCTGGGAGTTAGGCTACAGTTCCGATCTTGACCTTATCTTCCTCCATGATTGCCCAATGGATGCGATGACTGACGGTGAGCGGGAAATCGACGGGCGGCAGTTTTATCTGCGTCTGGCGCAACGCATTATGCATCTGTTCAGTACGCGTACCTCTTCCGGCATTTTGTATGAAGTGGATGCTCGACTGCGTCCGTCCGGGGCGGCGGGAATGCTGGTGACATCCGCAGAAGCATTTGCCGATTATCAGAAAAACGAGGCCTGGACGTGGGAACATCAGGCGCTGGTGCGTGCGCGTGTAGTGTACGGCGATCCGCAGCTCACCGCGCACTTTGACGCAGTGCGTCGCGAGATTATGACGCTGCCGCGTGAAGGTAAAACTCTGCAAACGGAAGTGCGGGAAATGCGCGAGAAAATGCGCGCTCATCTCGGCAATAAACATCGCGATCGCTTTGATATCAAAGCTGATGAAGGGGGAATTACCGATATCGAATTTATTACCCAATATCTGGTGTTGCGCTACGCTCATGAAAAACCGAAGTTAACGCGCTGGTCAGACAACGTGCGTATTCTGGAACTACTGGCGCAAAACGACATTATGGAAGAGCAGGAAGCGATGGCGCTGACCCGTGCTTACACTACGCTTCGCGATGAACTTCATCATCTGGCATTACAGGAATTGCCGGGCCATGTGTCGGAGGATTGCTTCACCGCAGAGCGTGAACTGGTGCGGGCAAGCTGGCAGAAGTGGCTGGTGGAAGAATGAAGTATGGTATTATCGCGCGCAAATTTTGAATCTCTCAGGAGACAGGAATGAAAGTAACGCTGCCAGAGTTTGAACGTGCAGGAGTGATGGTGGTTGGTGATGTGATGCTGGATCGTTACTGGTACGGCCCCACCAGTCGTATCTCGCCGGAAGCGCCGGTGCCCGTGGTTAAAGTGAATACCATCGAAGAACGTCCGGGCGGCGCGGCTAACGTGGCGATGAATATCGCTTCTCTCGGTGCTAATGCACGCCTGGTCGGGTTGACGGGCATTGACGATGCAGCGCGCGCGCTGAGTAAATCTCTGGCCGACGTCAACGTCAAATGCGACTTCGTTTCTGTACCGACGCATCCGACCATTACCAAATTACGGGTACTTTCCCGCAACCAACAGCTGATCCGTCTGGATTTTGAAGAAGGTTTCGAAGGTGTTGATCCGCAGCCGCTGCACGAGCGGATTAATCAGGCGCTGAGTTCGATTGGCGCGCTGGTGCTTTCTGACTACGCCAAAGGTGCGCTGGCAAGCGTACAGCAGATGATCCAACTGGCGCGTAAAGCGGGTGTTCCGGTGCTGATTGATCCAAAAGGTACCGATTTTGAGCGCTACCGCGGCGCTACGCTGTTAACGCCGAATTTGAAGCTGTTGTGGGTAAATGTAAGACCGAAGAAGAGATTGTTGAGCGCGGCATGAAACTGATTGCCGATTACGAACTCTCGGCTCTGTTAGTGACCCGTTCCGAACAGGGTATGTCGCTGCTGCAACCGGGTAAAGCGCCGCTGCATATGCCAACCCAGGCGCAGGAAGTGTATGACGTTACCGGTGCGGGCGACACGGTGATTGGCGTCCTGGCGGCAACGCTGGCAGCGGGTAATTCGCTGGAAGAAGCCTGCTTCTTTGCCAATGCGGCGGCTGGCGTGGTGGTCGGCAAACTGGGAACCTCCACGGTTTCGCCGATCGAGCTGGAAAATGCTGTACGTGGACGTGCAGATACAGGCTTTGGCGTGATGACCGAAGAGGAACTGAAGCTGGCCGTAGCGGCAGCGCGTAAACGTGGTGAAAAAGTGGTGATGACCAACGGTGTCTTTGACATCCTGCATCGCGGTCATGTGACTTACCTGGCACAGGCCGCTTCTCTGGGTGCTAGCTTGGTTGTCGCAGTCAACAGCGACGAATCCGTGCGAATGCTCGGCAAAGGACCGGACCGCCCGATTAATTCGGAAAACGACAGAGCCGCTGTCCTTGCTGCTTTGGAAAGTACTGCCTGCGTCGTGATTTTTAAAGACAAGGTTCCGCTGGAAGTCGTAAAAAAAGTCCGCCCCGACATTTACGTCAAGGGCGGAGATTATGAGATCTCTCAGCTTCCTGAAGCCGAGATCGTTCATTCTTACGGCGGAAAGGTTGTGACGGTCGCCTTTGATTACGACCGCAGCACAACCAAACTCCTAAATAAGGTCAGATCTAAATAATTCTGTAGCCTTCTTTGCGAGCGTAGTGAACGGTTGCATTCAGGAAGCCCTGTTTAGAACCGCAGTCAAAGCGCTCGCCGTCGTACTTGCAGGCAACAGTTTTGCCCTTCGGAATTTCGCGTGCGATCGCGTCCGTCAGCTGGATTTCTCCGCCGGCGCCGCGGTCAATCTTGCGCAGACTGTCGAAAATTTCGGGTTCAAGAACATAGCGTCCGATCACGGCCATCGTCGAAGGAGCAACCTGAGGATCCGGTTTTTCAACAATGGAGCGGATCGTCGGGCACTTCTCGTGCTCACCGTTGACTTCAACAATACCGTACTGCTTTGTCAGTTCACGAGGAACGGTTTGTACAGCCAGTACGTTGCCGCCGTTATTCTCTTCACGAGCCTTGATCAGCTGTGCAATCGCAGGCTGTTTAGCATCGATCAAGTCGTCAGCCAGCAAAACGGCAAACGGCTCTTCTCCGACGACCGGCTGGGCGCACAGGACTGCGTGGCCCAGTCCAAGCGGTTCAGGCTGACGGATAAAAATGAAATTAATTCCGGGGGGCACAACTGCTTTCAAAGTCGCCAAAAGAGCATTTTTGTTTTTGCTCTTTAAGTCGCGCTCAAGCTCGGGCGCGCTATCAAAGTGGTCTTCAATGGCGCGTTTATGACGGCCCGTGATGAAGATCATGTCCGTAATACCGGCGGCGGCGGCTTCTTCCACTGCGTACTGGATCAAAGGTTTGTCCACCACAGGAAGCATCTCTTTCGGCATCGCTTTCGTTGCGGGAAGGAAACGAGTGCCGAGACCGGCAACCGGGAATACTGCTTTTCTAACAGGTTTCATTTTCGTCATATAGGTACACAAAACACTACTGCGATAAGTTTAATCGTCTTCGCAAAAAATTCGAACCTTAGCCGTTTGCGATCGCTTTGGCCAAAGCCTCAGCCGCATTCGCATCGTTGGCTATATATTCGTCGCCCCAGATTTCTTGGAGCTTAGCTCTCATGCTCTCCTCACAAATCTTTGCTACTTCGTGGCGCGTGAGATCTTTTGTATTGGTAATCGGTTCCAGAAAGTGAACAACTACTTCGGCGTCTTCCATTGTGACTACATTCCATAAAGAGCCGAACAAAGTGACGTCTCCGGCAAAAGCGGCCCGCTTGGTCGGTTTCCCTTTATTTTTGTAGGAAAGGATCACGGGCTGAACCGTTGCACCGATTTCACAGGCAGGCGCAATAAAGTTGGCTTTAATCGGCAGAAGCTCATTGCCGAAGGTCGTCGTTCCTTCGGCAAAAATCGTCACAGCTTCGCAGTTGCAAAGTGCGCCGCGAATGTCATCGTTGATTCGCAAAATGGCGCGTTTGCTCGAACGATTGATGAAAAGCGTTCCGATCTGCTGAGCAATCAAACCGAAAACCGGCCATTTCGCAATTTCAGCTTTCGCAATAAAGCGACTCGGCAGCTGAGAGTCCAAAGAAAAGATATCGAGCCAGGAAATATGATTGCTTAAGACCATGTAGGCCGGGGGCGTGTCGGTCAGCCCGCATTCATGCAGCAGTTCAGGCACGTTGCCCTCATAGCTACAGCGCACACCGGCAAGCTTCAGTACCTGCGTCGGATAGTAGCGAAGCATTCTGCCTTTTTCTTTGCGGTCTACGCGTTTAAACCGCGTGTACGCCTGAAAAAGACAAACAAAGGTATAACAAATGACTCGGCTGAACCGCCAAATGCCTTTAATGGTTTTCATTGTTTTCTCCGGGAACCTTGTTCAGCCATTGGTCAAGAATAATTGCGGCGGCCTCATCATCGATGGGCTCGTCATCGTCGGCGTCATGGTAGCTTTCCGCCTCTACCGAGCTGTAGCGCTCGTCTTCCCGGACCACGGGAATACCGTACCTGCCTTCAACTTGAAACGCTCGCAGATCGGCGTCATATCGTTCGGTTTACCGTCTTTATGGCGAGGGACGCCCACCACAACGGCTGCAGGCTGCCAATCTGAGAGCACCTGTGTAATTTCCGCCCATTTTTGATCATTCTTTTTCCAATGAATGATTCTCAGAGGGCGTGCGGATTTGGTCAGTAAATTTCCGACGGCTACGCCGATTCTTTTCAGACCATAATCAAAAGCAATGACAATCGAGTCTTCCGAAAGTCTTTCCAGTGCAGATTGCTGAGACATCTTATTTAGGTAACGAAAAAGGGACCGATAAATTGTCTAAAAGCGCCCCTGAAAAACCCTATTTTAATTCGCAAAAACCTTTTTCTTTTCCTTTCTAAAAGCGAAAAGCCTTAATTAGGCTCCTTGTCGCCTAAAATTCGTTCA
>OGKZ01001781.1_pt1 | contig 13265 bp, 7 predicted proteins | sample 1572571 | NCBI WGS metagenome assembly OGKZ01 (sample SAMEA2581906, study PRJEB24529) | metagenome | biome: Human gut stool | place: China | collected 2011 | reverse complement strand
TTTGTGCTTACGCACAAACTTGAGATGCGCAAAAGACAGCGCAAGAATGGAGATTGTTATGAAAATATCAGTAATTATCCCATCACTTAACCCTGATGATAAGCTTGTAAGTGTTGTTGATTCACTTGTTAAGAAGGGATTCGAAGATATTATAATTGTCAATGACGGAAGTGATTCGGCACATTTATGGCCATTTGAGAAAGTTGGCAGTTATAGCCAGTGTACAATACTTACCCACGAGGTTAATAAGGGTAAGGGCAGAGGTTTAAAGACGGCATTTGAATACTGCCTTAAGAACAGACAGGGATATGATGGCGTTGTAACAGTAGATGGAGATAACCAGCATAGGGCAGATGATATATATAACTGTTGTGAGGCTATGGTAAAGAATGACAAGGTTGTTCTCGGAGTAAGACGTTTTGATGGAGAAGATGTTCCATTTAAGAGCCGGTTTGGTAACAATATGACAAGTATGGTATTCAAAGTTATGTGTGGACTTAATATTTCTGATACACAGACGGGCTTGAGGGCTATTCCATACCGTTATCTTGATACATTTTGTAATGTTGAGGGTGAGAGATTCGAGTATGAAACAACTATGCTGCTTGAATTTAAGAAGTCGGATATTCAATTTATGGAAGTGCCAATTGAAACGGTGTATATAGAAGATAATGCTTCAACACATTTCAATCCGGTTAAAGACTCAATAAAGATATATAAGGTTATATTGAAGTATTCATTTTCACCAACAGTTGTTAAATATATATTAAGCTCATTGGCATCGTGGGTTATAGATAATTTAATATTTAATTTACTTGAATTTTTTCTTTTTGCGTTTACAATATCAATAAGACTGTTATTTAGTACGGTAGCCGCAAGAATTATATCGTCAATATTTAATTTCACGATGAACAGACGTCTTGTGTTTAAGTCAGACAAAGATGTCAAGTCATCTATGGTCAGATATTACATATTATGGTTATGCCAGCTTATGGCATCATATCTTCTTGTATACATCTTTACAAGATTATTAGTGCTTGGCAGTGTGGCTGTTGCATTTACAAAGATAATTGTTGATTTATGCTTATTTGTAATAAGCTACAACATACAGAAAAAATGGGTGTTTAAATAATCAGACACGGATTACACCAATAGAAATGAGGATAATAATGAAGAATAACGTACTTAAGTGGCTTGGAAGAGTTGGAGCTACGCTTTTAACTACTATCGTAATTCTTGTAGTTGGTCTTTATCTTGTTATGGCTATGCTTGCGTGGGGACCTTCTACATTTGCTAAGAAGCAGTTTATATTATCGCTTCAGGAGACAGGAGAGCTTGGTTTTATGGCTAACTGGTTCTGTTCACAGGAAGAGATTGATATGATTAAAGAGGAGAATTCAGTTAAGGATACTACTGATATAACTGATTCAAGCCTTGTTGTAATCGGACAGGATTCATCTAGTGATGAAGAAGACCTTTATGTTGTTGATGTAAAGGCTGGAACATATAGCGGTAAGCTTATGATTGTCAAAGATCCTTCAAGATTATTTGTAGGAACAGTACCAGAATTCAAGCTTGAAAAGGGCTGGACAGTTGCTGAGATAGCACAGAGATATGATGCACTAGCAGGTATCAATGGTGGAGAATTCGTTGACTCAACACCACAGACAGCTATGCCAATCGGACTTGTTATGGTAGATGGCAATATATTAAAGGGTGATTCATCTACAATGTACCACGTTACAGGAATAACATTTGATAATAAGCTTGTAATGGGTAATATGACATCAGCTAAGGCTGTAGAGCTTGGAATAAGAGATTGTGTCAATGTAAGCAGTGATATAGGTCCATTTCTTATAATTAACGGTGAACCACAGGACGTTGATGGTGTTGGTGGAGGACTTAATCCACGAACAGCAATAGGACAGAGAGCTGACGGAGCTATTCTTCTTCTTGTCGTAGACGGAAGACAGGCTACAAGCCTTGGTGCATCGTTCTCAGATTTACAGGATATTATGCTTCAGTACGGTGCTGTAAATGCATCAGCTATGGATGGTGGTACATCAACACAGATGTATTATAATGGTGAGGTTATTAATAAGCCATATTCACCAACAGGACCAAGAACACTTCCAACAGCATTTTTGATTAAATAATTACACGGAGATGAGAAGAATGTCAGAGAATAATAATAATGGAAAGAAGAATTTTTTTAAGAGATTATCAGGATTTAAGAAGTTTCTTGTGATATATGCCTCTGTGCTGGTAGTAATTATTGCTGTTGCGTTAGTGCTTTTATACGGGTTATTAAAGGATTACGAGGCGGGCAGGCCAGCCAATACTATGGATAAGCTTGTATCACATATTGAAGCCGGGAATGTAGGCAAATGGATTAAGGATGCAGGTATCCTTGGAGAGTTCGAGACAGAAGATATTGTATCAGATTATTTTAAGGATACATTTGCTGATAAGGAAGTAAGCTATAAGAAGAAGGCAGGAGAATATACAGAGAACAATCCGGTATATATTCTTTATGCTGATGATAAGAAGATAGCCAATGTTACTCTTACAGAGAAGAAAAAGAACGCTCATAAGTTCACAGAGTGGAAGTTGGCTTCTATAGATTTTAATGTAGATTCTAAGACTAAGAATGCAGAACATTCAGTTAAAATTACAGCACCTAAGAATAGTGAAGTGACAATTAACGGAGTTAAGGTATCATCTGATTATATTACAGGTGAGGCAGATGTAAGCCTTTGCAAGCACGTTGGAGATTATGTTACTACACCAGTTGATGATGTATACAATATTAATGGAATGTTTGCCAAGCCAGAGATTAAGGTTACATATAATGGCAAAGAGCTTGATACTGAATATGTTAAAGATGGATATGAGGCATATTATCCATCAGATGATGAGCTTCTTGCAAGCGAGAAGAGTCATATATTAACAGTTGCTGAGAATTACGGCAAATATATGATTAACAGAGGAAGCTTAAGTACTCTTTCAAGCTATATGATTGGTAATGCCAAGGAATATATGAGTGATATTCCGGCTATTGATGTATATCTGATAGGAAGAACTTTTACATATGATATCACTGACGAGAATGTAAGTAACTTTAGAAAATATTCAGATGACTGTTATTCGTGTGATGTAGATTACAATCTTAATGTAAAATGGTCATCAGGAAGCACAACATACAATATTTCTTTAACATATGTGTTTGTTAAGCAGAATGACAAGTGGATGTTAGCTGATTTTTCTATAAGATAATTATAGATAAGATAATTATAAACAACAGACGTATATAGCAGGAAATAACAATGCGCTGTCAGCGCAGGAATGGAGAAAGTTATGTCACAGGATAATAAGCGCAATTTTATATTACATGGTTCCATACTTGCTATGGCTGGAATTTTTGTAAGAATAATTGGAATGGTTTATAGAATTCCGGTGCTTAATATAATTGGAAGTGAAGGTAATGGTATATATGTAACGGCATATAATGTATATAACATAATACTTGTGCTGTCATCATATGGACTTCCGATGGCTGTTTCAAAGCTGATTTCTGCAAGGTTTACTAAAAGAAGATATAAGAATGCGGCGAAGGTATTAAGATGTTCGCTGACAGTTGGTGCGTTTACTGGTGGTGTTGCGGCACTGCTTGTATACTTTGGCGCTGATTTTATAGAAAATGTTATATATGGCGGGGGTGTACCTGGTCTTGCAATACCATTAAGAGTATTAGCCCCAACCATATTTATAGTTGCATTATTAGGTGTATTAAGAGGTTTCTTTCAGGGACAGGGAACTATGATTCCAACGGCTGTTTCACAGATTATAGAACAGCTTGTCAATGCAGGTGTTAGTATAGCTGCAGGTTATATGCTTATGAAAGCATACAGTAGTGCTTCTAATGCTTCTGCTTATGGAGCGGCAGGAAGTACACTTGGTACAGCTATGGGTGCTCTTACTGCACTTGTATTCTTTATATTTCTATATCTTATATACAGACCTACATTTATGCGTATGGTTGCTAAAGATAAGAGTGTTACAAGGCAGGATACTAACAGGTACATTTATAAGACAATTATAATTACAATGGTTCCTATTATATTAAGCCAGACGTTTTATCAGATTAGTGCCTTAATAGATGATGTAATGTTTAGTAATATAATGATGACAAGAAATATATCGAAAAATATATCAATGGATCTTGGTAACTTTGGTTCAAGTTATACACTGCTTATAAGTATACCGCAGGGTATAGCGACAGCGTTATCAGCCTCGATGCTTCCAAGTATTGTAGCATCTTATACAGAAGATGATTATGACAGTATATATTCAAAGATAACAAAGACTCTTAAGACTAATATGTTTATAGCGGTACCATCATTTGTTGGATTTTTTGTGATAGGTGAGCCTATTATTAAACTGCTATTTTCAAGATATGACAGCGTGCAGGGTGGGCTTATGTTAAAAATAGGTGCTATAGCCATTGTATTTTATACATTATCAACAGTTACAAGCTCAGCACTTCAGGCGGTTGACAGAGTTAAGACTCCTATGATTAATTCATTTATATCATTAGTTGTCCATATAATACTTGTGCTTGTATTGCTGGAATTTACTAATCTTGGTATATTCTCACTTGTAATAGGTAATGCTTCATTCCCTGTTATTATATTTGTGCTTAATCTTATAGCACTTTATAAAGATGAGGGATACAGGCTTCCTGTTATATCAATATTTGCAAAGCCGGTTATATGTTCAGCATTAATGGGTATATGTACACTTTTGACATATAATATAATTAATAATATTACAATGTCTAATACAATATCAGTGCTTGTGGCATTGTGTGTTGCAGCAATCACATATTTTGGACCATATGTTCTTCTTATGAAGAAGTTTAAAGATGTATTCTGATAAATGGTATTATTACAAAATAGTCTGGATATATCAGAGAGTGTTAAAATAAAATTTTGATACTCACATCATTATAGATTAATATAATCAGGAAAGAGAGGAAATAAAGTGCAGGATAAGTTTACAGATAAAGCCAAAAAAGTATTGGAACAGGCTGCATTTGCTGCTGCGGTTAATGGACACAGCTATATTGGGTCTGAACATTTGCTTTTAGGACTTATACAGGTTGAAGACAGCCTTGCATACAAGGTTTTACAGAACAATGATGTAACAGAAACTAAAGTGCTTAATCTTATATATCAGCTTATTGCACCGGATAATGCGGTAAGTGTTAAAGAACCGGCAGGCTATACTCCAAGAGTCCGTAAGATTCTTACTAACTCAATAGAGGAAGCTGCAAGATTTAAAGCTGATAAAGTAGGTACAGAACATATTCTTATTGCCATTATGAAGGAAACTGAAAGTGTTGCCTCAAGACTTCTTAATACAATGGGTGTATCAATTAAGAAGATATATACAGAGTTATTAGAGGGAATGGGCGAAGATGTATCACGTCTTAAAGAAGATTTTCAGAATGGCAGAATTAAGGCTAAGGATAAAAAGGCAACAACTATGTTAGACCAGTACAGCAGGGATTTAACAGAGCTTGCCCATAATAAAAAGCTTGACCCTGTTATAGGCAGGGAAGAGGAAATCCAGAGAGTTATCCAGATATTATCAAGAAGAACAAAGAATAATCCGTGCCTTATCGGCGAGCCCGGTGTAGGTAAGACCGCGGTTGTTGAGGGTCTTGCATTAAGAATAGTTGAAGGCGAAGTTCCATCAACTATTAAGGATAAGAGATTAGTAACACTTGATTTATCAGGTATGGTGGCTGGTTCTAAATACAGAGGTGAATTTGAAGAAAGAATTAAAAGGGTAATTGCAGAAGTAAGAAATGCAGGCAACATTTTATTATTCTTAGATGAAATTCACACAATTATTGGTGCTGGTGGTGCAGAAGGAGCCATAGATGCTTCTAACATTCTTAAGCCATCGCTTGCAAGAGGAGAGATCCAGCTTATAGGTGCTACAACTTTAGAAGAATACAGAAAGCATATAGAAAAAGATGCGGCATTAGAAAGAAGATTTCAGCCAGTTAAGGTGGAAGAACCAACAGAAGATGAGGCAATAGATATACTTATGGGACTTAGACCTAAGTATGAGGAACATCATAATGTAGTTATTACAGATGATGCTGTAAGAGCGGCGGTTAAGCTTTCTAAGAGATATATTAATGACAGATTTCTTCCAGATAAGGCAATTGACCTTATAGATGAGGCTTCTTCAAGAACAAGGCTTGAAGCATTTGTTGTGCCAAAGGATATCAAGAAGCTTGAAACACAGATAGATGAACTTTCAGTTAAGAAAGAGCAGGCTATTAAGTCAGAGAAGTATGATGAAGCGGCAGAGCTTAAGAAACAGCAGACAAGAAAGAAGAACAGGCTTGAGAAGCTTCGCACAAGCTGGCAGGAGAGCATAGATGGCAGTGACCTTACTGTTGATGAAGAACAGATAGCAAAGACAGTGTCTATGTGGACTAAGATTCCGGTTGCCAAGATAGCAGAAGCTGAATCAGAGAAGCTTATGAATTTGGAGAAAATGCTTCATAACAGGGTTATAGGACAGGATGAGGCAGTTACAGCAGTAGCTAAGGCTATAAGACGAGGCAGGGTAGGTTTAAAAGACCCTGACAGGCCAATAGGCTCATTCTTATTCTTAGGGCCTACAGGTGTAGGTAAGACAGAACTTTCAAAGGCACTTGCTGACTGTATGTTTGGAACGGATAATTCCCTTATAAGAGTTGATATGTCTGAGTATATGGAAAAGCATACGGTGTCTAAGCTTATTGGCTCACCTCCGGGATATGTAGGATATGATGAGGGTGGACAGTTAAGTGAGAAAGTAAGAAGAAATCCTTATTCGGTTGTGCTTTTTGATGAGGTTGAAAAAGCCCATCCTGATGTATTCAATGTACTTTTACAGGTGCTTGATGATGGGCATATAACAGATTCAACAGGCAGGGTTGTAGACTTTAAGAATACAGTTATTATTATGACTTCCAATGCAGGTGCGGAGAATATTGTAGCACCTAAATCTTTAGGATTTACTTCGGAAACATCAGAGGAAAAAGAGCACGAAGATATGAAGAGCAAAGTAATGGAAGAAGTTAAGAGAATATTCCGTCCGGAATTCATTAACAGAATTGATGACATAATTGTATTCCATATGCTTAAGAAAGAACAGATTGGACAGATTGTTGATATTATGATGAGAACCGTTAATAACAGAATTATGGAGCAGATGAGTCTTTCGGTTGAACTTGATGATGAGGCTAAGGCTTATATTGTTGATAAGGGCTACGATTCTAAATATGGAGCACGTCCATTAAGAAGAACAATACAGAATGAAATAGAAGATGTTATGGCAGAGAAGATACTTGAAGGCAGTATAAAGGCTGGCAACAAAGTATTGGTAACAGTTAAGGATGGTAAACTGAACTTTAGCTGCAAACGAGGTCATAATAGAAATATTCACAAATAATACTACTAAAATACTAGCGTCATTGTACATTATGTTGTATAATGTGTGTATAGATATTCGTAATAAAACATAGGAGGACAATAATATGCCAGTAATTAATGAGTTAATTCGTTCAGAGAAGGATGGAACTCTTAGCTTTGGTAATTATAAGCTGGATACTAAGTCAAAGTTATCAGATTTTGAACATTGTGGAGATTCTTACAAGGTAAAGACATTTAAGGAGATTACAAAGCTCGAACGCAATGGTTCATTTGTATATGAATCTGTTCCTGGAACAGCTGTTATGAATTTTAAGGCTGCAGATACAGGCTTATCATTTACTGTAGAAGGAAGCGATGATGCACAGATAACAGTTGAGCTTGAAGAAGGCGCTTCTTATAATGTAACAATCAATGGAGTATCTGAGGGAACTATGGCTACTAATATGGGTGGCAAGATTGTACTTTCAGTAAGCCTTGAAGAAGGTAAGAGTGTTAGTGTAGAAGTTGTTAAAGCATAATAATACTACAATCTTTAACATTAACAGGTGTCATAATTGTAAATTTTAATAAATGCTGTGCCTGGCATAAAGTCATATATAGACCAATGCGGGGTGCAGCTTTTTTATATTTGGTATCAGAAAGAGAGGAGAAGAGAAGTGGCAAAAGCAAAGAATACGGCATTTTTTTGCAGTGAGTGTGGATATGAGTCAGCAAAATGGTTCGGGCAGTGTCCGGCGTGCAAGGCGTGGAATACATTTGTTGAAGAACCAATAGCATCTAAGTTATCGGCTAAGGGTATATCAGCAGTCAGGAAAGAAAGCACCTATAAGGACAACCATCCGGTGAGCTTAAAAGAGATTAATTCTGAAGAGAAGGAGAGAACATCAACAGGAATAGGCGAACTTGACAGAGTTCTTGGTGGTGGAATTGTGCAGGGTTCACTGGTGCTTGTAGGTGGAGATCCCGGTATTGGAAAGTCAACACTTTTGTTACAGATGTGCTATTACCTATCAGATGCAGGCAATAAGGTGCTGTATATATCTGGAGAGGAGTCATTAAGACAGATTAAGCTAAGAGCTGAAAGGATAGGTGAATGTAACGATAACCTTAAGACGTTCTGCGAGACTAATCTTGATATTATAGAAGAGGTTCTGAAAAAAGAAATGCCACAGGTGGTTATAATTGACTCTATACAGACTATGTACAGGGAAGAAATATCTGCGGCACCGGGAAGCGTGTCACAGGTAAGGGAAAGTACATCTATTCTTATGCAGTTAGCCAAGGGACTTAATATAACGATATTTATTGTAGGACACGTTACCAAGGAAGGTGTTGTTGCAGGGCCGAGAGTACTTGAGCATATGGTTGATACAGTGCTTTATTTTGAAGGGGACAGATATGCTTCATACAGAATATTAAGAAGTGTAAAGAACAGATTTGGGTCTACCAATGAAATTGGGGTGTTCGAGATGAGGCAGGACGGTTTAAGTGAGGTCGCCAATCCATCGGAGTATATGTTGTCTGGAAGACCAGAGGGGGCGTCAGGCTCAGTTGTAGTATGTCTTATTGAAGGTACGCGACCTCTTATGGTTGAAGTTCAGGCACTTGTGTGTGACTCTAACTTTGGTATGCCAAGGCGTACTGCTGCGGGAACGGATTATAACAGGGTTAATCTGTTGATGGCAGTCCTTGAAAAAAGGGCGGGGATGAGAATGTCCTCAAGCGATGCCTATCTTAATGTGGCAGGTGGAATAAAGGTATCTGAACCAGCACTTGATTTAGGGATAGTTATAGCACTTGTCAGTAGTTTTAAGAATAAAGAAGTTGACAGCAGGACAGTTATATTTGGTGAAGTCGGATTGTCAGGCGAGGTAAGAGCCGTAACACAAGCACAGCAGAGGGTGAATGAAGCTGTTAAGCTAGGGTTCACAACCTGCATATTACCATATGTATGCTTGAAAAATATTAAAAATAATGATAAAATTAATCTTATTGGTATACATAATGTTAACGAAGCAATTGACTTAATATAAATATACAAGAATAATATACATATTTGGAGGAAGAATATGGATAACAGTAAATTAGTAAGCGACCTGTCAGGAATTCTTGAAGGATTGGATTCATCACAGGAGCAGTTAGAAAAAGATGCTTTTGATGTAATTAATTCATCAGATACATCACTTAATCTCGTGAAAGAAAGTATATCAAGTGTTGAGGAAATTCTTAAGATGATAACTGAACTTAATGAGATAGCAGAAGAATCAGCGGCAAGAATTAAGGAACTTGAAAAGCTTTCTAAAGACATTGAACAGTTTGCAGGTGTTATAGCATCAATATCAAGCAGAACCAATATACTTTCGCTTAATGCTTCTATTGAGGCTGCAAGGGCAGGTGAGCACGGAAGAGGCTTTGCAGTTGTTGCAAGTGAGGTAAGGAATCTTGCTGCACAGTCGGCCAAGTCATCAAAGGAGATTACAGATACAATCAATATGGTACAGCAGTCAGTTGATAAGACAGTTGGCTCTATGAAGAACATATATGAGAATTCTAACCAGCAGAAAGAAAAGGCAGATGAGATTGGTAATGTGCTTAATAAAGTTGTAGATGCGGCATACACTGCTAATGAGGTTGCAAGAAATATCGAGAACGAAATTGCATATCAGAGAGAGATTACAGATAAGGCTAAGAATGCTTTGATGTAGCTATATTCGGGTAAGCGGATTTTTTATTTACATATTATTATATGAGGGAGGATTAATATATGTATCAGTGTCCGGGTTGTGGTGGAAGGTTAGTCTTTGACATACCATCACAGCAGTTGATGTGCGACCATTGCAGTACGAAGTATGACCCATATGCAATCAGTAAGGAACAGGATGCAGAGGAAAGTCAGGAATATGACGTTACTGTATTCAAATGTCCGAACTGTGGTGGAGAGATATTAAGTACTGATAATACTGCAGCTAATTTTTGCAGCTTTTGTGGAGCATCAACAATTCTGACAAGCAGAGTATCAAAACAGCAAAGACCAGGATATATAATACCGTTTTCCAAGACTAAGGAAGACTGTAAGCAGGCTTATAAGAAAATGGTACGCCACGCGTGGTTTGCCCCTAAGGAATTAAAAGATGAGAAGTTTATAGATGGTTTCAGAGGTATATATATGCCTTATTGGACGTATTATATAACCCAGAAAGGACCAATGTGTCTAAGCGGTTCTAAAAGCCATAGACGGGGAGATTACATTTATACAGACTATTATGATATAACTGGCGATTTGGATTGCCAGTATAAGGGTCTGTCATATGATGCTTCATCGTCATTTGATGACAGTATAAGTGAGGCGATAGCACCATATGACGTTAAGAATATGAATCCATTTACTCCATCAATGCTTAGTGGATTCTATGCAGATACAGCAGATGTTGCACCGGATGTATACAGGGCTGATGCGAAAAATGTAGCTGTTGACGAGACATATTCCTATGTCAAAAGGTCAGCACATCTTGGGTCAGTGCAACTTGATAATTATCAGGGGGATATTGAGAGAAGACTTTCGACAAAGGTAGTAGCACAGGATAGAACAATGTTTCCGGTGTGGTTCTTATCATACCGTAATAAAGACAGAGTTGCATATGCGACAGTTAATGGACAGACAGGGAAGGTGGCAGCAGATCTGCCAGTATCACTTATGAGGTATTTTATAGGTTCGGTTATTCTTGCAATACCTATATTTTTAATGCTTAACAGTTCATTTACATTAAGACCTAAGACTACATTGGGGATTGCATCGATTATAGCGTTATTTACAATAATTCTTTATGTATTAGAATTAAAGAAAATATACAAGAAAGACCAGCAGTTAGATGACAAGGGCAGAATGTATGCAGGTTCAGCTATTAATGCCAATGAATCACCAGGGGCAAGGCGTAAGCGTGAAGACCAGCTTGCAGGCGATATAGCTGATGTTATAGACAAAGGCAGGCGTGAAGCAAGGTCATATGGACGTAAGAATAAAAGAAGAACAACAAGAACTAATATGGCAGTGGTAACTATGATAATTTCATTGGTGTGTTGTGTATTTCCTATGTTGTATGTCTATCTTCAGATGATGTCTATATTCTATGGCTCTGGAGATATTGGGGCGGGATTTTCTATAAGTGTTATATGTCTTATAACAGGTATAGTGCTTACTCTTGTTAATCATAAGACATTTAAAATAATAACTAATAAGAAGATATCAGGTAATATAGGTTCACTTGCAGCGATGGCAATAGCCTCCATAGTGCTGTGGATTAATCCTGTATCGGATCTATATTACTATGGTGCTGTTATAGCTGAATTAATTGCAATAATGTATACTATTATGGATTTAATCAGATATTACAATGTTCTTGCAACTAGAAAGCTTCCACAGTTTGATAATTATAGTGGAGGTGATGATAATGCATAATAGAAGTATTATATGTGCTATAGATAGAAAATATACTGTTAAAGACATACATAGATGTATTCACGCAGTTATGGCGTTAACAGCAGTTGTTCTATTGCTATTAGTATTTGCGGCTTCTTCTTTACTACAGGTAAAAGCTGATGAAGAGAAGTATCAATATAATAATGTTGATACAGGATATGAGGCTGTTATAGAAGATGACGCAGACATTATAGATGAGAGTAATTATTCTTCATTGTTAGACATTATGAAACAGATAACAGTGTATGGTAATGTAATGTTAAAGACTATAGATACCAACAGCACCACTACTGAAAGTTATGTAAGAAGCCTGTACAGGGAAAAATATGGCACTGATAGTGGGACGATATTTATAATTGATATGTATAACCGTAATATCTGGATACATAGCAATGGTAAGATATACAGTACAGTTACAAGCTCATACGCAGATACAATAACTGATAATGTATACAGATATGCTTCATCAAAAGACTATTATATGTGTGCATATAAGGTGTATGAGCAGGAACTTGCACTTCTTAAAGGCAGAAGAATATCACAACCAATGAAGTATATAAGCAATGCACTTCTTGCTGTTGTAGCGGCATTAATTATTAATTATGGAATTGTAAGACTATATTTAAGGAAGAAGGCACCATCAAGAAAAGATATAATGAAAGGTATATTTGCTGGAAAGGCTATTAATAATTGTCAGGTTACATACCGTTATCAGACCAGGACATATTCACCAGTACAGACAGACTCAGGCAGCAGTTCTTCAGGAGGCTCATCAGGGGGCTCGTCTTCCGGTGGTTCGTCAGGTGGTGGAGGCGGAGGTGGCGGAGGCCACAGCTTCTAATATCACATTGGTGTTGTTTTATTAACAGATGTTATTGATATACTGGTTTTCGGAGTTAGAGGTTAAAACTAACAACTGGAAACCGGTATTTTTATACCTATAACTAAATGGATTTTGTACTATGGTTGGTATTGTGGCAAGGAATATTAAGAAAAAAATGACTTAATTAAAAGCATTTTATAAACAAATATCGTCTAATAGCTGTCAAAATCAGTATTTATATTGCTTGGAAATGCCGTATTTTAGGGGGTTTTTAAAAAAATTGGAAAAAATTCAAAAAAATTGAAAAAAGTTGTTGACATAATACCTGGTAGGTGCTATTATAATCAAGTCGCCACGAGAGATGAGCGACACAAAAGCTTCTCAAACATAGATAAATACTGAGTTTGAAAGCAATGAACTTTGATAACTGAACAGAAAGACAACCTTGAAAATTCTTTTTAGAATT
>OGKZ01001776.1_pt1 | contig 13285 bp, 8 predicted proteins | sample 1572571 | NCBI WGS metagenome assembly OGKZ01 (sample SAMEA2581906, study PRJEB24529) | metagenome | biome: Human gut stool | place: China | collected 2011 | reverse complement strand
AGAGCGGCGATTTCAGCGTCGACCAGCAGATCGCGGCCGTCTCGCCCTACGACGCCTATTTCGGAATCGGCGTAACCGCCCAGCAAAGCGACTGGGGCGAGGAGTACCTCGACAGCAAACGCGACCATGCGCTGCGGCTCGTCCTGCTCGACGCCCGGGGCCGCCCCGCGACGGGCACGGAGGAGGCGACCGTGACGGTTTACAGGATGAGTTCCTACTGGTGGTGGGACGCCTCAACGCCCAATTCCCAGGCGCACTACGCCAAAAATGCGCTCAATTCGAATTACAAGACCCTCCAGGCAACCCTTTCGAACGGCACGGGACAGGCCACGATGCGCTGGAGCACGGGCGATTACGGCTATTACATGATCCGCGTCACGAGCCCGAACCGGGCACACTCGGCGACCCGGATCGTATGCGTGTCCTCGTCCGACTGGCGGGGCGACGTCACTTCGGTGACGGATGCCGCCACGCGGCTCGCCCTCACCCGCGACAAAGCCAAATACGTCCCGGGGGACAAGGCCAGGGTCACCATCCCCTCGTCGCCGGGCGCACGGGCGCTGGTCGGCATCGAAAGCGGCAGCGTCGTGCGGGAAAGCTTCTGGGTGGAGTGCACCGGCAAGCAAACCGACATCGAAATCCCCGTCAAGGAGGGGATGGCCCCCAACATCTATGTCTCGGTAACACTCGTCCAGCCCCACAACTCGACGCTCAACGACGCACCGATCCGCCTGTTCGGCGTAACGCGGCTCGACGTCGAGGATGCCGCGCGAAGGCTCACCCCCGTGGTCGAGATGCCCGAAACAGTAAAACCCGAATCGGAGGTGACGATAAAAGTCCGGGAGAAAAACGGCCGGAAAATGAGCTACGTGCTGGCGCTCGTCGACGAGGGACTGCTGGGGCTGACACGCTTCAAGACCCCCGATCCCTACGGTTATTTCAACGCGACCGAGGCACTGGGCGTCCGCACGTGGGACATGTTCGACTATGTCATCGGCGCCTACGGCGGCAGGATCGAACAGATGTTCGCCATCGGCGGCGACGCCGAGCAGCCGAACACGGGGGCGCTCAAGGCACAGCGGTTCAAGCCCGTCGTACGGTTCATCGACGCACAGAAACTGGGCACCGGGAAGACGAACACGCACAAAATCACGCTTCCGCCCTACTTCGGCGAGGTTCGGGTGATGGTCATCGCCTCGAACGGCCGGGCGTTCGGCGCCGCGGAGAAGGATGTCGCGGTGAAAAAACCGCTGCTGGTGCAGGCCACCATGCCCCGCGTAGTTTCCACCGACGAAGAGGTCGAGGTTCCGGTCACGGTCTTTGCCCTCGAAGACGGGGTCGGGAAAGTCGACGTGAAAATCGCCGCGAACGAATCGTTCTCGCCCGTCGGGCCGTCCAGCAAGAGCATCACGCTCGGCCGGAGCGGCGAGGAGGTCGTATCGTTCCGCCTGAAGGTCAACAAGCGAACCGGCATCGGGAAGGTACGGGTCACGGCTGCGTCGTCGGGCGACAGCTCCGCGTCGGAAATCGAGCTGGACGTCCGGGAACCGAACCCCTATGTGACCCTGTCGAAGGACTATGTCATCGACCCGGGCAAGACAATGGCGGTAAAACCGCTCAAGGAGAACGGCAAGGCGAAGCTGGAACTTTCGTCGATCCCGCCCATAGACCTTTCTCGGCGCCTCGAATACCTGGTGAGATATCCCCACGGCTGCATCGAGCAGATCACCTCGGGCGCCTTCCCGCAACTCTACCTGCCTTCGGTCGTGGAGTGCGACGCGAACATGTTGCAGGACATCGACCGCAACGTCAAGAGCGTGCTTTCGCGCCTGGGCAGCTACCAGCTCTCCGACGGCGCATTCGCCTACTGGAGCGGCAATACGTCGAGATCAGAATGGGGGACGGTTTACGCGACGCACTTCCTGATCGAGGCTGCGAAACACGGCTACGGCGTGGACAGGGCGATGCTCGACCGGGCGCTCAAATACCTGCGCAGCAACCCCTCGGACTACTACCTGACCCAGGCCTATACCCAGTATGTGCTGGCGCTGAACGGGACTCCGACCCGGGGTGCCATGAACCAGCTCCGGGAAAAGGCCGCCTCGCTAAGTAGCGACGCCAAGTGGCTGCTGGCGGCGGCATACGCTTTGGACGGCAACAGGAAAGTCGCCGAAGGGCTGATCTCGCTCTGCGTGGACAACGCGGAAAAGGCCAACCCCTACGACGGCACCTACAACAGCGACGAACGCCGGATGTCGATCTCGCTCATGACGCTCACGATACTCGGACGCCGCGAAGAGGCTTTCCGCATGGCGCTGAAGATGTCGGACATCCTCAAGAAGGACAGGTGGCTCAGCACCCAGTCGACGGCATGGATGCTCAGCACCCTTTCCAATTTCGCCGTAGCGGGACAGAACGGCATCGACGCCACTGCGGGCAGGGAGCTCGTCAAGACCGACAAATCCATCGCGAGCATGCCCCTGGCCGCACCGACCGAGGTGAGGAACAATGGTTCGGGCAGCCTCTATGCGGTCGTCAGCCAGAGTTATACCCCCGGCAAGGGCGAGGAAACCGAAGCTGCGAACGGCATCCGGATCGACGTGCGTTACACGAATATGGACGGTGCCGCCATCGACCCGGCCTCGATCCGGGTATCGACCGATTTCTACGCCATCGTGACCGTCTCTAACACCAGCGGCCACGAACGGTACGCCGACCTTGCGCTGACCCACATCTTCCCGGCAGGATGGGAGATCACCTCCGAACGGGACTTGTCGTCGCTCACCTACCAGGATATCCGCGACGACCGGGTGCTGAGCTACTTCGACCTGAGCCGGGGCGAAAGCAAGGAGATCCCCGTCAAGCTGACGGCAACCTACAAGGGGCGCTACTACCTGCCTTCGGTCTACTGCGAAGCGATGTACGACAACGCCGTCCGCGCCCTGAAAAAGGGACAGTGGGTCGAGGTGGTCGATTAATGCCGCTTCGTCAGCCGGGAAAACACAGCGCAACCGGCAACAGGTTCCGGCAACACCTGAAAATATTATGGCAAAACGGCTTCGGGCATCCGGAGCCGTTTTTATTTCCGGATTCGTACTCCCGGAGGGAAAACGCCGCTAAATTCGGGTATAAGAGGCACTTTCCTCCGGTAAAATAGGAATTTGGAAAATATTTTTAATATATTTGTTGCCAAGGTTAGTTAGATTAGTCATATTATGTGCGAGAAACTGTTTATTTTCGACACCACGCTCCGTGATGGCGAGCAGGTGCCGGGCTGCCAATTGAACACCACCGAGAAGATCGAAGTCGCCAAGTTGCTGGAAAGCCTCGGCGTGGACGTCATCGAAGCGGGGTTCCCGATTTCCAGCCCCGGAGACTTCAACTCCGTACTCGAGATTTCGAAGGCCGTTTCGGCCCCGACGATTTGTGCGCTGACCCGCGCCGTGAAAAAAGACATCGACGTGGCCGCCGATGCCCTGCGACTGGCCAGGCACAAGCGCATCCACACGGGTATAGGCGTTTCGCCCCAGCACATTTACGACAAACTGCGCTCGACGCCCGAGAAAATCCTCGAACAGGCCGTCGAAGCCGTGAAATACGCCAAAAGCTATGTCGAGGACGTGGAGTTCTACGCCGAAGACGCCGGGCGCGCCGATCCTCAATACCTCGCCCGCGTGGTCGAGGCCGCCATTGCGGCCGGGGCTACGGTGGTCAACATTCCCGACACCACGGGCTACTGCCTGCCCCACGAATACGGCGCGAAGATCAAATACCTGGTCGACCACGTATCCAACATCGACAAGGCGATCATCTCGACCCACTGCCACAACGACCTGGGCATGGCTACGGCCAACACCCTGAGCGGCATCCTCAACGGTGCGCGGCAGGCCGAGGTGACAATCAACGGCATCGGCGAACGCGCAGGCAACACCTCGCTCGAAGAGGTGGTGATGACGCTGCGCTGCCACAAGGAGATCGCCGTCGACACCGGCATTGACGCACGCCTGATCACCAAAGCATCGCACCTAGTGTCGAGCCTAATGAACATGCCCGTGCAGCCCAACAAGGCGATCGTCGGCCGCAACGCCTTCGCCCACTCGTCGGGCATCCACCAGGACGGCGTGCTGAAAGACCGCCAGACCTACGAGATCATCGACCCGCAGGACATCGGCCTCAACGAGTCGGTCATCGCCCTGACGGCCCGCAGCGGCCGCGCGGCGCTCGTACACAGGCTCGAACTGCTCGGCTACGACCTCACGCAGGAAGAGCTGGACGCAACCTACGCCAAGTTCCTCGAGCTTGCCGACAAGAAAAAGGAGATCCACGACTACGACCTGTTATACCTGGTAGGCGACATCGACCGCATGAAACAGCAGTCCGTATCGCTCAAATTCCTGCAGGTGACCACCGGCACGCTCGTCCCGACGGCGACCGTGGTGCTGAAGTTCGGCGACCACGAGCGCATGGCCATCGCCACGGGCAACGGCCCGGTGGATGCCGCCGTGTCGGCGATCAAGACCCTGATCAACGAGAAGGTCGTGCTCATGGAGTTCCTCATGCAGGCCATCACCCGCGGTTCGAACGACGTGGGGCGCGTACACGTACAGGTACAGTGCGGCAGCCGCACCGTCCACGGCTTCGCCGCACACACCGACACCACACGGGCGTCGATCGAGGCGTTCCTCGACGCGCTGCGCGTACTGAACGTAACCGAACGCAAGGAAAAGGAGGAGTAAGATGGGCAGGACACTTCTGGACAAGATATGGGATGCGCACACCGTGCGCACCGAAGACGGCGGACGCTCGGTGCTCTACATCGACCGCCAGTACATCCACGAGGTGACGTCGCCCGTGGCTTTCGCAGGCCTGGAACGGCGCGGCATCGGCGTGGCACGCCCGGCACAAATCACCGCCACGGCCGACCACAACATCCCGACCGTCGACCAGCACCTGCCGATCGCCGAGACCGAATCGCGGCGCCAGGTCGAGGCGCTGGAGGCCAACTGCGCCAAATTCGGCATCGAACATTTCGGCGTGGGAAACCCGCGCCAGGGCATCGTGCACATCATCGGCCCCGAACTGGGATTCACACAGCCGGGCATGACCATCGTCTGCGGCGACAGCCACACCTCGACGCACGGGGCACTGGGCGCCGTGGCATTCGGCGTCGGCACCTCGGAGGTCGAGATGGTCTTCGCCAGCCAGTGCATCATCCAGTCCAAGCCGCGGAGCATGCGCATCACGGTCGACGGGACACTGCGCCCGGGCGTCGAAGCCAAGGATGTCGTGCTCTACATCATCTCGCAACTCACCGCCTCGGGCGGCACGGGCTATTTCATCGAGTTCGCCGGCGAAGCGATCCGTTCGCTCTCGATGGAAGGGCGCATGACCGTCTGCAACATGAGCATCGAGTGCGGGGCGCGGGGCGGCATGATCGCACCCGACCGGACGACGTTCGACTACCTGCGCGGGCGCGAACGTGCGCCGCAGGGAGCGGCGTTCGACCAGGCCGTCGCCCGCTGGGAGGCGCTTTACAGCGATGCCGACGCCGTATTCGACAAGGAGTACCGGTTCGATGCTGCCGACATCGCCCCGATGATTACCTACGGCACCAACCCCGGCATGGGCATGGCCGTCGATGCGCAGATCCCGGCCGAGGCCGACCCCAAGGCATTGGAGTACATGGGATTCAAAGCCGGGGAAAAGCTGCTCGGCAAACCCGTCGACTATGTCTTCGTGGGCAGCTGCACCAACGGCCGCATCGAAGACCTGCGGCGCTTCGCCAAGCTGGTCGAAGGCCGGCGCAAGGCCCAGGGCGTGACGGCATGGATCGTCCCCGGTTCGAAAGGCGTCGAAGCCGCCGCACGGGCCGAAGGGCTCGACAAAGTGCTCGCCGCCGCCGGGTTCGAGCTCCGGCAGCCGGGCTGCTCGGCGTGCCTGGCGATGAACGCCGACAAGATCCCGGCAGGCAAATACAGCGTTTCGACCTCGAACCGCAACTTCGAAGGGCGCCAGGGGCCCGGTGCGCGCACCATGCTTGCAGGCATTGCGGTAGCCGCCGCGGCCGCGGTATGCGGCAGGATCGAGGATCCGCGCAAGGTGTTTGAAATGTAAAAATTTTTAACTTCGGTTTGGATCGGCCGGTCGTTGCCGCCGCCTTCGGCGTCGTTTATAATTCCGGCCCCCCCCCAACCCCCCGCCTCAGGCAGGGGCTTACATGCCGCTTTGCGGCAAAATGGCCGCTGCCGAATGCCGGAAAAAACAAAACCAATATGTCCATACCCAAATTCGAAACCTTCACCTCGGGGGCCGTGCCCGTGAGCACGGAGAACATAGATACCGACCAGATCATCCCGGCACGTTTCCTGAAAGCCACCCAGCGCAAAGGATTCGGCGACAACCTCTTCCGCGACTGGCGCTACGACGCCCGGGGGCAGCGGATCGCCTCGTTCCCGCTCAACGACAGCCGTTATGGGGGCAAAATCCTCGTCGCAGGCCGCAATTTCGGCTGCGGCAGTTCGCGCGAGCACGCCGCATGGGCCATCGCCGACTACGGGTTCCGCGTCGTGGTGTCGAGCTTCTTCGCCGACATCTTCCGCAACAATGCCCTCAACAACGGGCTGCTGCCGATCACCGTGAGCGGGGAGTTCCTCGCGGCGGTCTTCGCGGCGATCGACGGCGACCCTGCGACGCAATTCACCGTAGACCTGGACAACCAGACGCTGATGATCTGCGCCACGGGCCGCAGCGAGCACTTCGAGATCGACGCATACAAGAAGCGGTGCCTGCTGAACGGCTACGACGACGTGGACTACCTGCGCAGCATCGCGCCCCAGATCGAAGCGTTCGAACAGGCGCATAAATAGCCGCGCGATGTATCCCCGCGTAGAGATAATGGATACCACGCTGCGCGACGGCGAGCAGACGTCGGGGGTTTCGTTCAACGCCCGCGAAAAACTCTCCATCGCCCGGCTGTTGCTGGAAGAACTGTGCGTGAGCCGCATCGAGATAGCCTCGGCGCGGGTTTCGCAGGGCGAGCAGGAGGCCGTGCGCCGCATCGCCGAATGGGCTGCCGCGAAGGGTTATACCGACCGCATCGAGGCGTTGGGATTCATCGACGGCGGCGTGTCGCTCGACTGGCTCGGCCAGGCCGGGTGCCGCGTGGTGAACCTGCTGGCGAAGGGGTCGCTCAAACACTGCCGCGAACAGTTGCGCCGCACCCCGCAGGAGCACCTCTGCGACATCCGCGCCACGATCGGCGGGGCCGTCGCACGGGGCATGAAGGTGAACGTCTACCTCGAAGACTGGTCGAACGGTATGCTGCATTCGCCCGGGTACGTCTACACGATACTCGACGGGCTGGCCGACGCCCCCGTGCAGCGCTTCATGTGCCCCGACACGCTGGGCATCCTCGACCCCTATGCCACCGAACGGTTTTGCCGCGACATGGTGACACGCTATCCGCAGCTTAGGTTCGACTTCCATGCCCATAACGATTACGACCTGGCCGTGGCCAACACCGCAGCTGCGGTCAAAGCCGGGTTCCACGGGGTTCACGTAACCATAAACGGGCTGGGCGAACGCGCAGGAAACGCACCCCTGTCGAGCACGGTGGCCGTGCTGCACGACCGGCTGCACTGCCTCACGGGCATCGACGAAACGAAGATCAACCACGTCAGCCGCATGGTCGAGACCTACACGGGCATCCGGATCCCGGGCAACCGCCCGATCGTCGGCGAGAACGTCTTTACGCAGTGTGCCGGCATCCATGCCGACGGCGACAACAAGAACAACCTCTATTTCAACGAGCTGCTGCCCGAACGCTTCGGACGCGTACGCGAATACGCCCTGGGCAAGACCTCGGGCAAGGCCAACATCCTGAAGAACCTCGAAGCGCTGGGCATCGAGCTCGACGAAGCCTCGATGCGCAAGGTAACCGAACGGGTGGTCGAGCTGAGCGACAAGAAGGAGCTGGTGACGGCCGAAGACCTGCCCTACATCATCGCCGACGTACTGCGCTACGACCAGGTCGAAAACCCCGTGCGGATACTCAATTACAGCCTGTCGCTGGCACAGGGGCTGCACCCGGCCGCTACGCTCAAGATCGAGATCAACGGCTGCGAATACGAGCAGACCTCGGTCGGCGACGGCCAGTACGACGCCTTCATGCGGGCGCTCAGGCAGATCTACAAGCACCAGCTCGGCCGCGAGTTCCCGATGCTGCGCAACTACACCGTCTCGATCCCGCCCGGCGGACGAACCGATGCCTTCGTGCAGACGATCATCACGTGGGAGACGGGCGGCAAGGAGTTCAAGACCCGCGGGCTGGATGCCGACCAAACCGAAGCCGCCATCAAGGCGACGATCAAAATGCTGAACATAATCGAACCAACATACAACGACCATGGATGTTAACATAGCCCTTTTAGCCGGCGACGGCATCGGCCCCGAGATCATTGCCGAGGCCACGAAAGTACTCGACCGCGTGGCGGCGAAATTCGGACACCGATTCGACTACCGCGAGGCGTTAGTGGGCGCCTGCGCCATCGACGCCACGGGCGACCCCTATCCCGACGAGACGCACGCCATCTGCCAGGCTGCCGACGCCGTATTGTTCGGTGCCATCGGCGACCCCAAGTACGACAACGACCCCAAGGCCCCGGTACGTCCCGAACAGGGACTGCTGCGCATGCGCAAATCGCTGGGACTGTTCGCCAACCTGCGCCCCGTGGCGCTGTTCGACGCCCTGGCCGACCGTTCGCCGCTCAAGGCGGAGGTGGTCCGCGGCACGGATTTCATCTGCGTGCGCGAACTGACGAGCGGCATCTATTTCGGCCGGCCGCAGGGGCGCAACGAAGCCGGGACGGAGGCTTTCGACACCTGCACCTACACGCGCACGGAGATCGAACGCGTGCTGGACGTCGCATTCCGGCTCGCCATGAGCCGCCGGCGGCGCCTGACGGTCGTGGACAAGGCCAACGTGCTCGAAACCTCGCGCCTGTGGCGGGAGGTCGCGCAGGATATGGCGCCCCGGTACCCCGAAGTGGAGCTGGAATTCATGTTCGTGGACAACGCCGCGATGCAGATCGTACGCCAGCCGACCCATTTCGACGTGATCGTCACCGAGAACATGTTCGGCGACATCCTCACCGACGAGGCCAGCGTCATCAGCGGCTCGCTCGGCATGCTCCCCTCGGCGAGCGTCGGGTCGGAAGTGGCGCTCTTCGAGCCGATCCACGGCTCCTATCCGCAGGCTGCGGGGAAGAACATCGCCAACCCGATGGCCACGATCCTCTCGGCCGCCATGCTGCTCGAACACCTGGGGCTCGACACGGAGGGCAGCGCCGTGCGGGCCGCCGTAGACCGGGCACTCACCGAAGGTGTCGTCACCGAAGACCTCGCCGCACAGGGCGAACGCCGCTACTCGACCTCCGAGGTCGGGGACTTCATCGCCGCGCATATTTAGGCACGCCCCGCTCCGGGGGCTCCTATCCGCAAAAAAGGGGTTGCAACCGCAAAGGTTGCAACCCCTTTTTCCGTGCAGGCCACGAGGCGCACCCCGCCCGGACAGCAACGCCACGGCCCGGCAGCCGGTTTATATCCCGGCCACGAATTGCTCGAGTGCCCCCAGGTCGGCCGCCATAGGCTCCGAAACCCGGGGCAGGCAGGCGAGCCGGGCCAGCCGCGGAGGCAGCGGAACCGCAGCCCCCGTGACGGGGGAGATGACCTCCCCGAATTTGGCGGGATGCGCCGTAGAGAGGTAAAATCCCGGTTTCCCGCACGCTACGGAAGCGGCATATCCGATGGCGCTGTGCGGGTCGGAAAGGTATCCGTAATTGCGGTGCAGCCCGTCGATCGTACGGCGGATCATGGCATCGTCGCAGCGGAATCCCTCCAGTTCATCACGCAGGGCATCCGGCTCACCGCCGCAGAGCCACAGCATACGTTCGAAATTGCTCGGCGCTCCGACGTCCATCGCATTGGCCGGCGTCCGCACCGACGGCCTCGGACGGTACTCGCCGCTGCGCAGGAACTCGGGCACCACGTCGTTCCGGTTCGAAGCCGCGACGAATCCGCCGAGGGGGAGCCCCATGCGGCGGGCGAGCATCCCGGCCGAGAGGTTTCCGTAGTTACCGCTCGGCACCACGACCACAGGCCGTCCGCCGCCCGTCTGCTGCCGCCACAGGCAATAGCCGTAGAAATAATAGAATGCCTGCGGTATCCAGCGCAGCAGGTTGATCGAATTGGCCGACGACACGCGGTGCCCCGCACGGAATTTTGCGTCGGCAAACAGCCCCTTGACCAGCCGCTGGCAGTCGTCGAACGTCCCGGCCACACGCAGCGGGTGGATATTGCCGCCGAGCGTGGTCATCTGGCACTCCTGCAGCCGGCTGATCTTCCCTTCGGGATAGAGCAGCACCACCTCGACGCCCGGCACGCCGTAAAACCCGTGCGCCACGGCGCTGCCCGTGTCGCCCGACGTAGCCGTCAGAATCACCAGTTTTTCGCCGGCACCGCCCATCAGACCGATCATCCGCCCCATGAAGCCCGCACCGTAATCCTTGAATGCGAACGTCGGGCCGTGGAAGAGCTCCAGCGTATAGCGGCTGCCGACACGGCGAAGCGGCAGCGGAAAGTCGTAGATCCGCTCCATCTCCCGCCGCAGGAGACCGGGGTCGATGTCGTCACCGAAAAAAAGTTCCGCCAGGTATCCGGCCAGCGCGGCATAGGACTCCCCGGCCAGCCGCTCCGCGACGGCCATATCGGCCTGCGGGATACGTTCCGGGACGAACAACCCGCCGTCGGGTGCCAGCCCCGCCTGCACGGCCTCGCGAAGCGAAAAGGCGCGTGCGCATGCTTTGTCTTTCGTGCTATAATATTTCATCTGTTTGTCGTTTTATACTATTCCACAATCCTTGCCCCGCAGTTCGACACGCGGCCCGCATATATCTTGCAGCCGATACCGGGGCGGGCGAAATGCGCCCGCATCCGCTGCGCGACCCGCTGCGCGACGGCCTCATCGGCGGCCAGGGCGAAGATCGAAGGCCCCGACCCGGCAATGTTCATCGCCAGGGCGCCTTCGGCGAGCACCCCTTCCTTCAGCACATCGTAACCCGGAATGAACCCCTTGCGGTAAGGCTCCGCCACCACGTCGTGCATCGACCGACCGATCAGCGCCACGTCGCCCAGGGCGAACCCGGCCACCAGCCCGCCGACATTGCCCCACTGCGTCACGGCATCGTGCAGGGGTACCTCGCGGGGAAGCACTTCGCGCGCCTGCTTGGTACTGACCACGATGTCGGGATGCACCACGGCATAGAAAAAGCCCTCGGGGACAGGCAGGCGCACGATGTCCAGCGGTTCGTACCCCCGGATCAGCACCACGCCGCCCAGCACGATGCCGCCGCCCAATACGCGGTCCAGCTCCGAGATACCGGTCAGGATGCGGCTTTTTTCCTCCGTGGTGCTGATCTCTGACAGCCGCCGGGCGGTCAGGGTGGTCACGCCCTCCTGACGAGCCGCGGCAGCCTGACGGGCGGCAGGAGTCCCCGCCTTTGGCGCTTCAGCAACAACATCCTCGTTCATGGTATTCCAGCTGCCGCAGCTGGGGCAGCGCCCCATCCAGCGGGGGCTTGTCTCTCCGCAATTGGAGCATACATAGACGGATTTCAATTTCATGTCTGTCCCTCATTTATTATGGTCTTTTGTTATTGTAACACACTGTGCCAAAACCCGCAAGAAAAGGATGCTGTTCACAGGCGACTGCCAAGATACGAAAGCCCTGCTGCCGCACCGCACAGCGGCAGCAGCACCACCATGGTCAGCAGATATTGTCCCAACAGTGCCTGTACCCCGGGGCGGGCTTGTCCGCCGGGATGCCTGCGGAAGGAGTAGGCGTGGATCCGGCTGCTGACCTGCAAAGCACAAGCCCCGAAAAAGCACAGACAGCCGCTTGCTGCTGCCGCCGGCAGGCCTGTCCACAGCAGCGCCAGAAGTACCGTTTTCCACCCGCCTGCTGTGCATAGCTGTACCATAAGCAGCCCGCTGCCCAAGCCGTACAACATCATATTGCCAAAGATCATTACAGGGCCAAGGGCAGACAGCCCCAATACCAGAAATAGGCTGACCACAAGGCCGAGTGTCAGGTATTCCATGCCGAAAAGCTGTACCGCTCCTTGCATACTGCCCGGCGCAAACAGCCTTTGCCACGCTTCCAGATAATACTGCAGCAGTTCTGTCTGCCGGGCATCGCATACGGCCTGCAATACACCGGCTGCCGTACACCCCAGCAGAAACGCCGCAGCCAGCAGCCAGCAATCTCGGGTGGCGTGGCGCTTTGCCGGGGTGCAGGGCTCTTTTTGCGTCAATTGTTCTGCCGGTTCAGCTGCCTGTGCCGGCGCGGGCGACAGGGCAGACTCTGCTGTTTGCACCGGTAGGCCGACCGTCTGCGGCAGCAAAGAAAAGTTTTCTTCTGATTTTGTCTGTTCATAGATCCACATACGCTGTTTTCTCCCTCTGATGGATTCGATTTGCCGGATCGATCAACGAAGCGTGTGTCTGCGACTGCGCAGGGTGACTCCAAGAAGCCCACCAATGCAACCGCAGAGTAGCACCGCCAGAAGGCGGCATACCACAGCAGGCTCAGCGGCTGTGCCGTTCCATATAGCAGAAAGCGCCAGCGGCACTGCCAGAAATGTACTTTGGAGCAGTCCGGTCAGCAGACCGCGCGCCTTTTTACGAAACGCTGCCGTCAGTGCACACAGCAGGCTGCCCATGCACACGGCTGTTGTGGCAAGTATCGGCACTATACTGCCGGAGCAGCCCTGCCCGGCCATCAGCTGCGCAAAACATGCCAAAGCTGCCGCCGTTACAGCTACCCCCAGCACCCCGAAAAGCAGAAACGAAAGAAGCTCCGCCGGGAAACCTCGAGACTCAGACATAACAAAACCGCCTCCCTGCACATAGTCTATGCAGGGAGGCGGTTCATGTATGCACGGTGTAAACGCTTACTTCTTGTCGGCAGGAGCCTTGTCCATGTTCAGCTTTTCGACCGAAGAGATCGCAGACTTGGTGAAGCGGATCTTCACGCGGTCAGCGCCGGTCTCCAGAACAAAGGTGTCATCCTTGATGGCGACAACGCGGCCAATGACACCACCGATGGTGGTGACCTGATCGCCGATCTCCAGACTGCTGCGCATAGCGGCATCCTTCTTTTCCTGCTTCTTCTGAGGACGGTAGATCATGAAGTACAGCAGGACCAGCATCAGTGCCAGCGTGAAGAACA
>OGKZ01001768.1_pt1 | contig 13357 bp, 10 predicted proteins | sample 1572571 | NCBI WGS metagenome assembly OGKZ01 (sample SAMEA2581906, study PRJEB24529) | metagenome | biome: Human gut stool | place: China | collected 2011 | reverse complement strand
GTCACTATCTTTTCTACGTCAATCGGAGGGCTTACGTCCACTTATAGCATATACCAACAATGATTGTTGCCTGATCCGAATTATCTCTAAAGCCTCTCTCTAAAGTTGAAACAAACAGATTCGCCAATTCGTTATATATAAAAGAGTAATTTAAAACAATTATAAAGCATAAATTTATGGACTGGGAAAATCATCTTATAAAGCACCTGCAATGGTCGGACTCCATTATCAACCGGGAAGCCAAAGAACACGTAGCCCGTGAAATTGCCGCCACGGCAAAAGACGGAGATGTGATAGGAGCCGGCTCCGGCTCTACAGTCTATCTAACTCTGTTCGAACTGGCGCGACGGATTCGTGAAGAGCACTTGCATATTGAAGTGATTCCCGCCTCTCAAGAAATCTCGATGACTTGCATACAGCTAGGCATTCCACAAACTACCCTTTGGAACAAGCGCCCCGACTGGACATTTGACGGAGCGGACGAAGTTGACCCGCAGCGAAACTTGATTAAAGGACGTGGCGGAGCTATGTTCAAAGAAAAACTGCTCATTAGAAACAGCCGCAAAACGTTCATCATCATCGACCCCAGCAAGCGCGTCAATCAGTTGGGAAATAAATTTCCCATTCCGGTAGAGGTCTTTCCGGACTCACTAACTTATGTAGAGCATGAGCTGCAACGACTAGGTGCATCAGAAATCGTCCTGCGTCCAGCCCACGGCAAAGACGGGCCTGTCTTTACAGAAAATGGGAATTTCATCCTCGACACTCGTTTTAACTATATTGATTCTTCGCTCGAAGAACAACTCAAAACCATTACCGGTGTCATAGAGAGCGGCCTTTTCATAGGTTATGATGTCGAAGTTATCATGGCAGAGTAAAACAACGTAAACTGGAAAATCGCATTTTGTAGAAATATGAATTAAATTGTTCTAGTACAAATAAATATAGTATAGCTCTGTATCTATTTCATTTAGCAGAATTGAGTTGTACGACACCCGGGTGTCGTACAAGTTATTATTACAGTATCTTGCATTCTTCTTTACTATAAGTCATAACTCCAATCACTGTCAGACTATAGCATTTAATTTATAACCCTTAAAACACAGATATTAAAACGTCATCAAACATATTTTTATTCAAAGCCGAAGATAGTTGAAAAAATAGGGAAAATACCGGGAAATTCATTAAAAATTCGGGTAGAATATTACCCCCCATCTCAAAATCAATGAGAAAAAGAGACTACTAAATAAACAAGAACAGATAAAGGAAATTTCAATAAAAGAAACCGGAAGAACCGGACAATTTGCGAAAATAGAAACAAAATAACTGAAAAACAATAAGATAGAAGAAGAAAACACGAAAAAACAGGAAGAAAAAAGATCAATAAGTCTTAGCAGAACTTGGTACATTTGCGATTGTAAACTTACCGTCAATATCAGTGATAGTACCAAGGGTAGTGCCATTCACCAATATTGAAGCACCTACGACAGGTTGCCCATCTTCTTCAGAGGTAACCAAACCGGTAACTCTGGATGTTTGCGCTGTCACTAGACCTATACCTATAAAAAGGAAGGTCATTAAGAACATCAATTTTCTTTTCATAAATTCTCTCTTAAATTTAACCTATAAACAGATTTTTTGTCTCTAACAGGTTGCAAAGATAACACGAATTATGACAAATCGAAAAAAGTGTTACGTATTTAACTAAAAAGTATTATTTTGCAAGCTCCCATCTAGTAAAAACCAACAAACTATAACTAGAAATATTCAATTTAATATATTTTAAAATAGAATTTCTATCATAAAGATAGCGTCTAAAAAGATGTTTTCAAGATAAAAAGAACATTATTTCCTCCCAAATGGTATCTTTTTATCATTTTACATCTCCCAAAAGACTAAAGAACTATTAACAATGATGAAAACTGAAACGACCATGTACCAAGTTCTGCTAAAACTTTGCGCATTTCTTATGTAGGAATGATTTCGCAGGACGTTTCCATCAAACCGGGAGTGATAAAAGTTGTTTTGAAAAGCGACGCGAAAGCACTGGATGAGGTTGTAGTGACAGCCATGGGTATCTCGCGTGAAAAGAAAGCACTGGGTTACGCCGTTCAGGACGTAAAATCAGATCAGCTGACGCAGGCTGCCAACTCCAATCTGGCAGGAGCACTGCAAGGTAAAGTATCCGGTTTGGACGTTAAGCCTTCAAGTGGTATGCCAGGAGCTTCTTCACAGATCACCATCCGTGGTGCACGTTCCTTCTCGGGTGACAACACTCCGCTTTACGTTATCGACGGAATGCCGGTAACCAGTACGCCGGACGTTAGCACAGACATTCAGAACAATGGTAGTGTGAGCGGAGCCGACTTCGCCAACCGTGCGGTAGATATCGACCCTAATGATATTGAAAGTATCAACATTTTGAAAGGACAGGCTGCTTCTGCACTTTATGGTATCCGTGCTTCCAATGGTGTGATTATCATCACAACCAAGAGTGGTAAAGGATTGGAAAAAGGCAAACCACAGGTTAGCTTCTCTTCTAATGTCAGCTTCGATGTAGTCGGTCGTCTGCCGGAATTCCAGAAAACATACGCACAAGGTTCGGGTGGAGTATTCAGCACTACTTCGGGAACGTCTTGGGGACCTAAGATTTCCGAACTTCCAAACGACGCAACGTATGGAGGTAACACGGATAACGAATACACGCAGAAGTTCGGTAAGCAACAGGGAAAATATTATGTTCCCCAACGTGCAGCAGCCGGTCTTGACCCGTGGGCTACTCCACAGGCGTATGACAATGCAAAAGACTTCTTCGACACAGGAATCACCTGGAGCAATTCATTGAATGTAGCGCAGATGCTCGACAAAAGCTCCTACTCTATCTCATTGGGAAATACACATCAGGACGGTATTATCTCAAGCACTGGTATGGACAGATATAATGTAAAGGTTAGCGCCGACACCAAACTGACTAACAACTGGAGTTCCGGATTTACAGCTAACTATATCACTACTTCTATCGACAAGGCAGTGACTTCCGGTAACGGTCTATTGAGAACGGTTTACGCAGCTCCTCCCAGCTATGATCTTGCAGGGATTCCAAGTCACGTAGACGGTAACCAGTACACACAGAATTCTTTCCGTGGTAGCTTTGACAACGCTTATTGGGCGATGGACAACAACAAATTCACAGAAGATACCAACCGTTTCTTCGGAAATGTATACGCAAGCTATCAGACTGATTTCGGTACAACTAACCACAAGTTGAACGCAAAATACATGGTCGGCGTGGATGCTTACACCACTCACTATGTAGACAGCTACGGATACGGTAGTAACACGGGTGGCGGTCGCGGACAAATCGAAAACTACGGTTGGACGAACGCTACATACAACTCTTTGCTGACCATCAACTACGACTGGCACATCAATGAGGACTGGGGACTGAACGCCGTATTGGGTAATGAAATTATCCAAAGCAACAGAAAGAAGTATTATGAATATGGTACGAACTACAACTTCCCGGGATGGAACCACATCAACAACGCCACTACTCAACAGACAGAGGAAGAGACGTGGAAAAACCGCACAGTGGGATTCTTCGGTAACGTATCGGCTTCTTACAAAAATATGCTTTATCTGACCCTCACCGGACGTCAGGACTACGTATCTAATATGCCACGCAACAACCGCTCGTTCTTCTATCCTTCTATTTCAGCAGGTTTTATCCTGACGGAACTGGATGCATTGAAAAACAATGTTGTTAATCACGCTAAATTGAGAGTATCTTATGCGGAAGTAGGACAAGCAGGAGATTTCCTCGAAAACTACTACTCAACTCCGACATACGGAGGTGGTTTCTATATGCTGACTCCAATCATGTATCCGATGAAAGGTACTACCGCCTATACTCCGTACTACACGATTTTTGACCCGAAACTGAAACCACAGAACACACGTTCGTACGAAGTGGGTGCTGATGTGAACTTCCTCGATAACTTAATCACATTCAGTTATACGTACTCACGCCAGAATGTGAAAGACCAGATTTTTGAAGTGCCTTTGGCTTCTTCTACCGGTGCCAGCAAACTGCTCACCAACGGTGGTAAGATTCATACCAACACGCACGAATTCACTCTTGGCTTCAACCCCATCCGGACGAAAAATATCAACTGGGATTTTGCATTCAACTGGACGAAGATCGACAACTACGTAGATGAACTGGCACCGGGTGTAGAAAATATCTCTCTGGGTGGTTATGTTACTCCGCAGGTACGTGCTTCGGCAGGTGAGAAATTCCCTGTAATCTATGGTGTAGGTTTCAAGAGAGATGAAAACGGTAATCGTCTGGTAGACGAAAACGGTTTACCTATCGCTGGTGAAGCACAGGTTATCGGTAAGGTTTCTCCGGACTTCCTGATGGGATTCAACACCACATTACGCTTATGGAAGTGTACAATCAGCGCAGTACTCGACTGGAAACAGGGTGGTCAGATGTACAGCAGAACAACCGGACTGGCAGACTACTACGGTGTCAGCAAGAGAACGGAAAACCGCGAAGGTACCATCATCTTCGACGGATACAAAACCGATGGAACTAAAAATGATATCGCTATCACAGGTGCAAACGCACAACAGGTATTTTACAGCCGCCTGAACGATATTGACGAATCTTCTGTATATGACAATTCTTTCATCAAACTGCGTGAAGTGGCTGTCAACTACAAAATTCTTCAAAAACGTTCGATTGAACTTTCTGTAAACGCATTTGCCAGAAACATTCTGATCTGGGCACAATTGCCTGACCTCGATCCGGAAGCCAGTCAGGGTAACAACAACATGGCAGGAGCATTTGAAGATTATTCAATGCCGCAAACAGCTAGTTTCGGCTTTGGTTTCAACATTAAATTTTAATCTGCAAGACAATGAAAAAATATAAATCAATAGGAAAATTGCTGGCAGTTTCTTTCTTGACTGCTGCCATTGCTTCTGCTTGTACGGAAGATGCAATGGATAAAATCAATGAAAACCCTAACAATCCGCTGGATGCGCCCGCTAAGTTTTTGATTACAGACTTAGGTGTAAACACTGGATTCAGCACTGTGGGAGGGGATTTTTCACTCTATTCCTCTGTTTACATAGAACATGAAACGGGTATATCAAACCAGCTTTACCGTGCGGAAGTACGTAGCGGAGAGCCTACAACGGCTACTACTTACAATAACGCATGGATCAACGTCTACGCAAATATCAAGAACGCTAAAATCGTTATCAAGAAGTGCGAAGAAGATCCCTCGGAAAAAGGAAATGTAGTGACGGAAGCAATTGCTAAAATCTTGCTCGCCTACAACGGAGCTGTGGCAGCCGATGTATTTGGAAATACACCGTACAGCCAGACTGGTATCCTTAATCCGGACGGCACACCAATGTATATGCAGCCTAAAATAGATACGCAGGAAAGCATTTACCAGGAAGTGATGCAGAATCTGGATGATGCTATCACTCTACTGAATAACGGTACTGCCAAAGATACAGGCTTGTCCGGTGCAGTCGGTTCTAAAGACTTGATCTATGGTTCAAACACCAGTACACAAGCAAGTATGTGGCTCAAGACAGCTTATGCGTTAAAAGCACGCTATACAATGCGTCTGCTCAATAAAAGTGCCAATAAGACAACTGATCTTCAGAACATTCTTACTTATGTGAGCAAATCATTTGCTAATGCAAGTGAAGAATGTAAACTAGCTGTTTATGACGCTGATTCACAGTTGAATCCGCTTTGGTCATTCAGCTATAGCCGTAACAGTTTGGCAGCCAGTGCCAGTCTGATTGAAAAGTTTGTTGAGCGCAATGACCCCAGAGCACCGCAAGCATTTCTGGAGCCCGATCCCACCGGCTATATTGCTTATGGATACGGAGGTACGCAAGCTACAGACATCGCAGGTATCAAAGCGGCTCCTAACGGAACTCCGCAAGAGTTGCAGAACAATTATGGTATGTCAATGATATCATGGGCAATGTCGGCTCCTACTCTTTTAATCAGTTATCACGAAGTGAAATTCCTCGAAGCAGAAGCATTATGCCGTTTGGGAGGCAGACTGGGTGAAGCTAAGAGTGCTTTAAAAGCTGCAATCACTGCCGGATTCGAGAATCTGGAAAACTCAATTATAGATGCCGCTGACACTTGGGTAGCTGATGGCGACAGTGATTTGGGTGCAGATGTAGCAGAAACCTATTTCACGGATGAAGTAGAACCGTTATTCGATGCCAACCCTCTGCAAGAGACAATGATACAGAAGTATCTCGCCTTCTTCGGCGCATCCGGCGAATCACTGGAAGCCTATAACGACTACCGTCGTTTGAAAGGTGCAGGAGAAAACTTCATTGTACTGAAGAACCCGCTGAACAGCAGTAAATTCCCATTACGCTTCGGTTATGGAGCAGACGATGTATTGGCAAATCCAGAAGTGAAAGCTGCTTTCGGTGATGGCCAGTATGTATATAGCGAAGCTGTCTGGTGGGCCGACGGAAACAAATAATGAACTTAAAATCTCTCAAAGGAGAGACTTTACATAGAGTCGTTTCTGTACTCTAACAAATTAACAGAGGCGAACAAAAATAGGCCAACCGTGAGGTTCGCCTATTTTATTTTATCCAAATGCATTAGATGAAGTTAGAGCAATACCATTTTTCTACCCAATCATACTTCTTTTCCATGCTTTTACGTTTTTAACGCTTAAGCACTTTTTGGATAAATTAAAAAAAATCTCGTAAGAATCAATCTTACCACTGCAAATCGGGTAAATATTTACTCAACGTGGTGCGGAGAATACCCAAGGTGATAGGTTTCACCAATACTTCAGTTGCTCCTGCATTCATTGCATTTTCCTTATCCGAGCTAAAAGCATAAGCCGTCTGCATGATAATAGGAATTTCAGTATTAGACTCACGAATTATCTTCGTTGCCTCCAACCCGTTCATCACCGGCATCTTGATATCCATCAGCATTGCTTTGGTTCTTTCCTGATGCTGTTGAAACAACTCCACCATTTCCTGCCCATTTTTAGCCCACTCGATATCACACTTTTTGCCTATGATAGCCTTGATTAATTTAAAGTTGCTGTCATCGTCTTCAGCTACTAAAATTAAGGGTCTGAATTCATTCATTTGTTCGCTTTCCATATCGCTTATATATTGTTTTTTTATCTGTTTTTGGGGATTAATCTCCCTTTTCAGCCCGCAAGTTATAAAAAAGATTCATATATTTCGCTATCTTTGCGCCTCAATTTAAAAGAATAGTATGATTTCTGTTGACGGACTAGCCGTAGAGTTTGGCGGCACTACTTTATTTAGTGATATTTCTTTCGTAATTAATGAAAAAGACCGCATCGCACTGATGGGTAAAAATGGGGCGGGAAAAAGTACGCTGCTGAAAATTTTGGCAGGCGCACGACAACCGACACGTGGAAAAGTTTCCGCGCCCAAAGATTGCGTAGTAGCCTATCTGCCTCAACATCTGATGACGGAAGACGGAAGAACAGTGTTTGACGAAACGGCACAGGCTTTTTCACATCTGCATGAAATGGAAGCGCAGATTGAAAAACTGAACAAAGAGCTCGAGACACGGACGGACTACGAGAGCGACAGTTACATGGCGCTGATTGAAGAAGTGTCTGCCTTGAGTGAGAAGTTTTATTCGATTGACGCAACTAATTATGAAGAGGATGTGGAAAAGGCATTGCTCGGATTAGGATTCACCCGAAGCGATTTTCAACGCCAGACGAGTGATTTTAGCGGTGGATGGCGGATGCGCATCGAGCTCGCTAAGTTGCTGTTACAGAAACCGGACGTACTCTTGCTCGATGAGCCGACGAATCATCTGGATATTGAATCTATTCAATGGTTGGAAGATTTCCTTATTAATAACGGGAAAGCAGTTATCGTAATCAGCCACGACCGCAAATTCGTGGATAATATTACAACACGTACCATCGAAGTGACGATGGGACGTATTTATGATTATAAGGTGAATTATTCACAATATCTGCAACTGCGCAAGGATCGCCGCGAACAGCAGCAGAAGGCATACGACGAGCAGCAGAAGTTTATTGCTGAAACGAAGGAGTTCATCGAACGATTCAAAGGAACATATTCAAAGACGTTGCAGGTACAGAGTCGCGTCAAAATGCTGGAAAAGCTGGAATTGCTCGAAGTCGATGAGGAGGATACTTCTGCATTGCGACTGAAATTCCCGCCTTCCCCCCGTTCGGGCAGTTATCCGGTTATCATGGAGGGTGTTGGAAAGACATACGGAGAGAAAGAGGTGTTCCGCAACGCCAATCTGACGATTGAGCGTGGTGATAAAGTAGCTTTTGTCGGTAAAAACGGTGAAGGTAAATCTACACTCGTGAAATGTATCATGAAGGAAATCGAACATGACGGTACACTGACTCTAGGACATAATGTACAAATCGGATACTTCGCTCAAAATCAGGCTTCGTTGATGGATGAAAACCTGACGGTTTTCCAAACGATTGACGATGTAGCCAAGGGGGATATCCGAAACAAGATTCGTGATTTACTGGGTGCTTTCATGTTTGGTGGTCCCGAGGAATCAATGAAGAAGGTGAAAGTACTTTCGGGTGGGGAGCGTACCCGCCTTGCCATGATTAAATTGCTGTTGGAACCTGTCAACCTCCTGATCCTGGATGAGCCGACGAATCATCTGGACATGAAAACGAAAGATATCCTGAAACAGGCATTGCTGGATTTTGACGGCACACTGATTGTTGTTTCACACGACCGTGACTTCCTCGACGGACTGGTAAGCAAGGTGTATGAGTTCGGTAATCAAAAGGTGACGGAACATCTTTGCGGCATCTACGAGTTCCTCGAAAAGAAAAAAATGGATTCGTTGCAAGAACTGGAAAAGAAATAATAAATAATAAAAAGAGGGTATCGGCTGCAGGCACAATAAAAGTATTTGTATATTTGCAACATCATTTATAACAGGCAGTTAGAAAAAAATGGATGAAACAAGGCAGTTATACATTATAAGCGGATGTAACGGAGCTGGTAAAACAACAGCTTCCTACACTGTACTGCCTGAAATTTTATTATGTAAAGAGTTCGTTAATGCGGATGAAATCGCCAAAGGTTTATCACCGTTCAATCCGGAAAGTATGGCTATAGAAGCCGGCCGTCTGATGTTGAAACGTATTAATGAACTATTAGCTGCTAAAGTAAGTTTCTCTATTGAAACAACATTGGCAACCCGTTCATACACCCGGCTCATTCAAAGAGCACAAAATGCTGGATATAAAGTCAGCTTGATTTATTTCTGGCTGAATTCTCCGGAACTTGCCGTCAACCGTGTGTTACAACGGGTCAATGAAGGGGGACATAATGTACCGATAGACGTTATCTACCGCCGATATCAGGCGGGCATTAACAATCTGTTTCAGATTTATATGCCGCGTGTAGACTATTGGCTGTTAGCCGATAATAGTATTTCTCCTCGAGTAATTGTAGCCGAAGGTTACCAACATGGCGAGGATCGAATATATGAACTTGAACTTTTTAAATGCATCAAGAATTATGTCAAATAATGAAATGCAAGAATTGAGCGATAAATTACGACGCGGCCTTCAGCTGGCAGAAAAACGATTGCTGGAAAAAAATGCTCGCAATGGTAAACTCCTTAGTCAGGGAACACCAGATGGAAAAGTAATTTATGTATCAGCAACAGAATTGCTGGAACGTTTGCAAGAAAAAGAAAAGGAATCAATAAAAAAATAAATTCTCTAAAAGAAAGGATGAAAGGGAAGAAACGAATTATAGTAACTCTGCTGTTTTTTATCAACATTATTATGTTGGTGGCAGCGGTTATTCCCCATCATCATCACCCCAACGGAATGATTTGCATGAAGCAGGACTTGCCTGTAGAACAGCAATGTCCCACGCATCATCATCACCCGGGAAACGATTCATGTTGCAGCAGCGAATGTATGACTCGTTTCTACTCTCCCACTCCATCCATACATACGGATAGCGGACCGGATTACGTATTCATCGCTACCTTATTCACGGATGTAATCATCGAGCATTTATTACGACCGCAAGAGAAACGGATTAAAAACTATTACGTTTACCGAGACTCTCTGCATGGTACGGATACTCATCGTACCACTTCTCTTCGTGCCCCTCCCTACTCTGTTTTTGCGTAAAAGCGTAAATGCAAATTAGTTGCATCTGCGCTACCTTATCTTTGTAGCGTAAAAAGAAAACAGTAAAATTTAGTAGGAAAATATCATTATGAAAAAACTTATTTTCGTAGGAATCCTAGGCTTATTCGTGCTGGGTTCCTGTAATAATAGTACCGTCACACACACACACAATGAACACGATCATGCCACGGAAGGACATAATCACGAGGCAGAGGGTTCCGATCATTCTCATGAAGGCGAATGTAGCGGAGAACACAACCATGAAGCGGCCGATGGACATAACGAGTCTGCCGAAGCGCACAGTGATGAAATCATCCTTCCGAAGGCAAAAGCTGAAGCAGCCGGTGTCAAGGTGAGCGTTATCGAACCTGCACCTTTCCAGCAAGTGATTAAAACCAGCGGACAGGTGCTGGCTGCCCAAGGTGATGAATCGGTTGCCGTAGCTACAGTGGCCGGCGTTGTATCTTTCCGTGGAAAAGTAACAGAAGGTATGAGCGTCGGCAGCGGCACTCCGCTAGTCACTATTTCTTCAAAGAATATCGCCGATGGTGATCCGGTGCAACGTGCCCGCATTGCCTACGAGGTATCCAAGAAGGAATACGAACGTATGAAGGAGCTTGTTAAAAACAAAATCGTATCCGACAAGGATTTTGCACAAGCGGAGCAAAGTTACGAAAACGCCCGTCTTAGTTACGAAGCTCTTTCCAAGAATCATTCGGCTATCGGCCAAAGCATTACGGCTCCTATTGCCGGATATGTGAAAAGTATTCTCGTGAAAGAAGGTGACTATGTGACAATCGGACAACCGCTGGTAAGCGTGACGCAGAACCGTCGTCTTTTCCTCCGTGCCGAAGTGTCGGAAAAGTATTACCCGTATCTCCGCACCATCAGTTCCGCCAATTTCCAGACTCCTTATAATAATCAGGTTTACGAGCTGAAAGCATTGAACGGCAAACTTCTCTCTTTTGGAAAAGCTGCCGGAGACAACTCTTTTTATGTGCCTGTCACTTTTGAGTTCGACAACAAAGGAGAAGTGATCCCCGGATCATTCGTGGAGGTATTCTTGCTTTCTTCAACGATGGAAAACGTACTGTCTCTCCCACGCACGGCACTGACAGAGGAACAAGGAATCTTCTTTATCTACCTGCAACTGGACGAAGAGGGTTATAAAAAACAGGAAGTAACGATAGGAGCCGACAACGGTAAAAGTGTTCAGATCCTGACCGGAGTGAAGGCTGGCGACCGTGTAGTGACCGAAGGTGCTTATCAGGTTCGACTGGCAAGCGCAAGCAATGCAATCCCGGCACACAGCCACGAACACTAAAGAGACTAGGCGTCGCAACCGTTTTTTTTTGTGCGGCGCATCTATCAAGTTATTTATAACTCTCAATTAATGAAATATCATGCTTAATAAAATTATACATTACTCCCTACACAACCGGCTGGTGGTAGTTTGTGCGGCCATCCTCCTGCTTATTGCGGGAACGTATACCGCCATGCATACGGAAGTAGACGTATTCCCCGACCTAAATGCACCTACGGTAGTAATCATGACCGAAGCGAACGGTATGGCTGCGGAAGAAGTTGAACAACTCGTTACTTTTCCTGTTGAAACTGCCGTAAACGGAGCTACGGGTGTACGCCGTGTCCGCTCTTCCTCTACTAACGGATTTTCCGTTGTTTGGGTAGAATTTGATTGGGGAACGGATATTTATCTCGCTCGTCAGATTGTTAGTGAGAAATTAGCGGTGGTCAGCGAATCGCTGCCGGTCAATGTCGGCAAACCGACTCTTGGACCACAGTCTTCTATCTTAGGCGAAATGCTCATCGTCGGTCTGACTGCCGACTCCACTTCGATGCTCGATCTTCGTACGATTGCGGACTGGACTATCCGTCCCCGTCTATTGTCTACCGGAGGAGTGGCACAGGTTGCCGTGCTCGGAGGAGATATCAAAGAATATCAGATTCAGCTGGATCCCGAACGGATGCGTCATTACGGCATTTCAATGGGAGAAGTGATGGCTGTGACACAGGATATGAACCTGAACGCAAACGGAGGTGTGCTCTATGAATTTGGAAATGAATATATTGTACGCGGTGTACTTTCTACTTCTAAAACAGAACAACTTGGCAAAGCGGTAGTAAAGACAGTGAACAACTTCCCTGTCACGCTGGAAGATATTGCGGACGTAACCATCGGACCGAAAGCCCCGAAACTGGGAACTGCTTCAGAGCGTGGAAAATCTGCCGTACTGATGACTATTACCAAACAGCCGGCTACCAGTACGCTGGAACTGACGGATAAATTGGAAGCATCTTTGAAAGACCTGCAAAAGAACCTGCCACCGGACGTAAAAGTTTCAACAGACATATTCCGTCAAAGCCGTTTTATCGAAAGTTCCATCGGCAATGTGAAGAAATCACTCTTTGAAGGAGGTATTTTTGTAGTAATCGTACTCTTCCTGTTCCTGGCAAATGTGCGCACTACATTGATTTCATTGGTAACACTGCCTCTTTCTCTGCTTGTTTCGATTCTGACGCTGCATTACATGGGACTGACAATCAACACCATGAGTTTAGGAGGTATGGCGATAGCCATCGGCTCATTGGTAGACGACGCCATCGTCGATGTGGAAAACGTGTATAAACGACTGCGGGAGAACCGTCAGAAAGCAAAAGCGGAAAGGTTAAGTACACTCGAGGTGGTATTCAATGCTTCGAAAGAAGTGCGGATGCCTATACTTAATTCTACGCTGATTATCGTTGTCAGCTTTGTACCGTTGTTCTTCCTTAGCGGAATGGAAGGCAGAATGTTGGTTCCGCTGGGCGTTGCCTTTATCGTGGCATTGTTCGCGTCGACAGTAGTTGCTCTGACGCTGACTCCGGTGCTCTGTTCTTATCTATTAGGAAGCAATAAGACGAACAAGGAACTGAAAGAAGCTCCCCTTGCCCGTTGGATGAAAGGGATTTATGAAAAGGCACTGACTTGGGTGCTGGCACACAAACGAGTGACACTTGGAAGTACAATCGCACTCTTTGTGGTTGCGCTCGGAGTGTTCTTTACACTCGGACGCAGTTTCCTTCCTTCCTTTAATGAAGGATCGTTCACCATCAATATTAGTTCTCTACCG
>OGKZ01001754.1_pt1 | contig 13456 bp, 10 predicted proteins | sample 1572571 | NCBI WGS metagenome assembly OGKZ01 (sample SAMEA2581906, study PRJEB24529) | metagenome | biome: Human gut stool | place: China | collected 2011 | reverse complement strand
GCATAAATATAACTAGTTATACACTCATACACTAAATTAGCATGTTTTGACACCCTAATCTTAATAGGAAATTTCATTGAAATTCGCTCTTATATAAAAAAGCCATTTGGGCAGGAATGCATCGTGATGCAAATGAATTATGCAAAGCAAAAATTTTTTTTATATTAGTAAGTAAAGTTTCTTTGTAAGATATTTATAATACAATTATGAAGGAAAGTGCGAAAAAAGAAACATCATATCTCCTTAGTCTTGAAAGGAATGAGGGGTGAGTTGACGAGACACTTTTTTATGGAAATAAGAAAACATCTTAATTACATTATGTTTTATGGTGTATAATGTAAATAGAACATAGTAAATGGGGATGATAATAATAAATAACTCATATTATATCTTTTTGGATATAGATGGCGTATTAAATAGAGAACGTGACTAGAAAAGAGGACTATATTCTTTAAATGCTGAATGTGTAAATTTTTTCTTAGCGTATTTGGAAAAATTAAAAAATCCGAGAGTGGTACTTATATCAACTTGGAGAAATGGCGATGGAATAAAAGAGTTAGAGCTGTATTTTTCGATATACGATAGGACTCCGAATAGTGATAATGGGCGGCAATCGGAAATAGAATATTATATAAGACGCAATGAAGTAAAGGAATATATTATAATAGACGATGATGCATCTTTATATTACGCCCCGGAAAAAGTAAAAATTTATATACCTGATTATAAAACAGGATTAACTCAAAAGGATGTAAAGATATTATTGAGAAGCACAAAATAAGGAACACAAAATAAGAAACGAAAAAATATAAACACAAAATAAGAAAAGTAAAATAAGAAATAATGTTAAAATTATAGAATGAAGTCAAAAGTAAATTTCACTGGTAATAAAGTATGGCAAATTTTTGATTTATAGTTATAATATTATTGGTATTAAGCGAAATAGCTATAAAAGCATATTATATTTAATGTATTATTTTAAGAAAATATGGATATGGGGAGCGGATGAATGTATAAAATATTATTAGTCGAGGATGATGCAGGAATTGCAAAGGAGATTGCTGATTATGCATCCGGATGGGGACTTGATGTACATATTGCAAAGAATTTTGAGAATATAATGGCAGAATTTGCAAGTGTGCAGCCGCATCTGGTTCTGCTTGATATATCACTGCCTTATTTTGATGGGTATTACTGGTGCAGTCAGATTAGAAATGTGTCCAAAATACCGATTATATTTCTCTCATCGGCATCTGATAACATGAACATACTCATGGCAATGAATATGGGAGCGGATGATTTTATCGCAAAGCCGTTTGACCGGAATGTGCTTATTGCAAAGCTGTCGGCGATGCTTAGAAGAAGCTATGATTTTGCTGCATCCGTAAGCATTATAGAGCACAAGGGAGCAATACTTAACACTGCGGACAATACTCTGACGTATAATGGAAATAATATAGAGCTTAGCAAGAATGAATATAGAATACTTCTCACTCTTATGGAGAACAGAGGCAAGGTTGTCAGCCGTGAGAGCCTTATGGAAAGATTGTGGGAGAGCGACAGCTTTGTGGATGAAAATACGCTGACAGTGAATGTGAACAGGCTGAGAAAGAAGCTTGAAAATGCAGGGCTTAAGGATTATATAGGAACTAAGTTCGGTGTTGGATATATAGTTTAATATGGCTGCTTTATGTCAATTAAATAATTTATTTCATACAGAGATTTTACCTATTAATTGACACATAATTTACAAACAAATAGTGCAATTTACAGGTGTTTGTTTATTTGTCACAAATATTATGTTATTAAATGATATTGAAGTTTTTATGAGGGTTGTTATGGATGGAAAAAGCAGATTTGTATTTAAATATATTAGGAGCAAGAACAAGTCATTCCTGATGCTTTTTACATGCTGTGCCATTTTTGCGTTTACATTCCGGATGTATGGAATAACGATTGAGGCTGTGTTATATCCGTTTCTGGTATGCGCAGTGATTATGACAACTGCGTTTATTATTGCCGGGTGTTTAGAATACAGAAGATGGAAGAATTTGCATGATATATTCCAGAGGACTGTAGAAGATGACAAAGAATTTATAAAAATATTGGATGCGGATGATATAAGAAAACAAGCAAACTCGTTAGATATGCTGCAGGAAGAACTTTTAAGCATTATAGACCGTCTTAAAAGCGGTGGAATGAAGCTTAACGATTCGATGAGCATGAAATATGAGGATATGGTGGATTACTATACAATGTGGGTGCATCAGATTAAGACACCGATTGCTTCAATGCATTTGATATTGCAGAAAGAGGACTCGGAAGATTCAAGAAGATTAAGGTTCGAGCTTTTGAGAGTTGAGCAGTATGTTGAGATGGTGCTGTGCTTTCTGAGGCTTGATTCGGATTTCACGGACTATGTTATTAAGGAATACAGGATTGATGACATTATTCGCCCGGCGGTTCGGAAACTTGCGCCACAGTTCATAATGAAGAAGCTTGTGCTTAAGTATGAGCAGACGGATGCAGTTGTATTAAGTGATGGTAAATGGCTGGGTTTTGTAGTGGAACAGATATTATCAAATGCCATAAAGTACACAGCATCGGGAAGCATCAGTATAAAATGTGATAGCGATAGGCTTGTCATAAGTGATACAGGAATAGGCATTGCGGCAGAGGATCTGCCAAGGATATTTGATAAAGGATATACAGGCTTTAATGGGAGAGCTGACAGAAAGGCGAGCGGGATAGGGCTTTATCTGTGCAGGCGTATATGCGATAACCTCGGACACAGTATTAGGGCAGAATCTGTTCAGGGTAAAGGAACTGCCATAACTATCGGGCTTGACAGATATAAGCTTGAGGTTGAATGATGCGTATATATTAAAACTGATATCTTACATAAATGTAAGTTTTGAATAAGGAAATGTAAGCCGATTAGATGGAGGTACATTTCCTTTTTTGTTATAGTAATTGCATGAGGGAGGAAAATCAAATCGGATAGCGGTTCCGGGTGGGATAAGAAGAATTTCATCAAAGGGCAGAAGGATGTCTGATGTCAGTTTAAGTGACATTGGAATATTTAAATGATTATAATAGTCAGAATGGAGGAGAAAATGAGTTTATTAGAGGTAGCGAATATCAAAAAGACATATACAACAAGATTCGGCGGAAATAAGGTTGAGGCGTTAAAAAATGTGTCTTTTTCTGTGGAGAAGGGCGAATATGTGGCTGTTATGGGAGAGTCCGGTTCAGGTAAGACAACACTTCTCAATATTTTAGCGGCACTTGATAAGCCGACAGGAGGACGAATAAGACTTGACGGACAGGATTTGTCTGAGCTTAGCGAAAAAGAGATATCACAGCTAAGACGTGATAAGCTGGGATTCGTATTTCAGGATTTTAATCTGCTTGACACATTTACATTGGAGGACAATATATATCTTCCGCTTGTGCTTGCCGGTGAGAAGCATGCCGAGATGAAGAGGAGGATTATACCGCTTGCAGTGCAGCTTGGAATTGAACCATTGTTAAAAAAATATCCATATGAGGTGTCCGGAGGCCAGAAGCAGAGAGCGGCGGTTGCGAGAGCGTTGATAATCAATCCGAGCATTATTCTTGCAGATGAGCCCACAGGAGCACTTGACTCTAAGTCTACGGATGAACTGTTGAGGCTTTTTGGGGAGATTAATGAGAAAGGGCAGACTATTCTCATGGTGACACATTCGGCTAAAGCGGCAAGCCATGCAGGGAGAGTATTATTCATAAAGGATGGGGAAGTGTTTCATCAGATTTATCGAGGGAATGATACCAAGGACGAATTTTATTGTAAGATAGCAGATACGCTCACAGTGCTTGCGACAGGAAAGAAGGATGCAAGTGACTGATGTTTAAATGAGGGTTATAAGCATTATGAAATACATGCGAAGATGAAAAAATAGGCTAAGGATTTTTCAAAGAAAAATGTGCGAATTACGAATGTTTTTGAGAATTGTGGGAGCACGCAGTGCGGAGCAATTCGATATCATAGATATCATAGATATCATAGAGGCCAAAATACCTTTTGATATCAACATCATTTTATGGATTTGAATAAGCATGTTTTGATATCCGAATCATAAGCATAGTAAAATAAAATTCTGTTTTATATCGTGATAAGGCAATGAACTTTTGCAAAGAATGGAGACAAGTTTGAAAATTTTATTTTCAAACTATTTATTGGTGGCAATACTGCAGGCAATGCCTTCAGTATACAGGAGGATAAAAATGGGAATAGGTTTTTACCCGCATCTTGCGTGGGACAGTATAAGAAAAAATAGGAGACTCTACCTTCCGTACATACTGACATGTACCGGAATGGTGATGATGTTCTATATAATTGCATTTTTAGCAGGAGATCCGCTGCTAAAAACAATCAGAGGTGGTTCGTTTATGGCGGAAATGCTTGGATTGGGCACTTACGTCATAATAATTTTTGCAGTGCTGTTCCTTTTTTACACGAACTCATTTCTGATGAAGAGAAGGAAAAAGGAATTCGGTCTGTATAATGTGCTAGGTATGGGAAAGGGCAATCTGGCGAGAATTTTATTCTGGGAGAGCGTTCAGATTGCGTTTATATCGTTTGGCGTCGGACTTGTGTTCGGCATGGTGTTTGCGAAGCTTGGTGAGCTTGCCATGATGTATGCAATCAAGGGGGAGAATAATTATAATATAACAGTGAACACGGAAGCGCTGTTTATGACATTGAAGGTTTTTGGCGTAATATATGCACTTCTTTTTGTCAACATGGTGAGACAGGTCAGAATGTCAAAGCCGGTTGACATGTTAAGGAGCGAGAACAGGGGAGAGAAGCCTCCTAAGGCGAACTGGTTTATTGCACTGTGCGGTGTAGTTATCCTCGCAGGAGCGTACTACATTGCCGTGACGATAGATGATCCGCTGAGCGCTCTAAGCATGTTTTTTGTGGCAGTTATAATGGTAATAATAGCCACATATCTGCTGTTCATAGCAGGCTCGGTGACAATGTGCCGTCTGCTGCAGAAGAACAAGCGCTACTACTATAAGACTAATCATTTTGTGTCGGTGTCATCGATGCTATATCGAATGAAGAGAAACGGCGCAGGTCTTGCCTCAATATGTGTGCTGTGCACTATGGTGCTTGTCATGCTCTCGGCTACGGTATGTCTCTACGCCGGTGAGGAGAGTGTTGTGAGAAACAGGTATCCGAGGGATATTAATCTCACGACAGTTTTTAACAGCTATCCGGATATGGAAAATTATATGGGTGATATGAAGGAATCCGTAAAGAGCTGTGTGGGCGCTGCGGGTGAGGAGATTGTGGATTTAACCGATTATACGGCGGCTATATTTACATGTGCCTATGTGAACGGAAAAATTAATTACACAGATTATGAGACCACAGATTACTACAGTGCCGGATTGTCGCCGACCATATATCAGATGTTTGCAATCTCATTGGATGATTACAACCGCCTGATGGATGAGAAGGTGGAGCTTGATGATGATGAGGCGCTTGTATGCTTCACGAAGGGAATGGGAAGCTCTAAGAATGTCTCACCTGATGAGCTGGTTCTAGGGGACGATGGACCGCACTATAAGGTAAAAAATATTATCGAAAAGTTCATAGCCAATGGAACGGAAGCATACAATGTGCTTCCGGGAATGTATATTATTGTGAACAACCCAAAGGATATAGTGCTTCCTATAATCAATACGCCGGGCAGCAGCGGAGTGATAATATCATGGTTCTATAATTTTGACATGACAGGCAGTGCGGCAGGAAAAATCGCCGCTGCGAATGAGCTTAACAGCATGTTCAACCGGGAATATAAGGAAAATGAGGCGTACCTTGCCGGGATTACCCATGTGAATGTTGAGGGCAGGGATGCACAGAGAGACAATTTCTACACAATGTTCGGTGCACTCCTGTTCCTTGCGATTTTCCTTGGAATAATATTTGTGCTTGCCACTGTACTTATCATATATTATAAGCAGGTTACGGAAGGCTATGAGGACTGCGGACGCTTTGAGATTATGAAAAAGCTTGGAATGACTAAGAAGGATATCAAGTCGAGTATCAACTCACAGATGCTTACGGTTTTCTTTCTTCCTATTATAGTCGCATGCATCCATCTTGCATTCGCATTTCCGATTGTGAATAAGCTCTTACTTTGCTTCGGCTTCAATGATAAGGGATTTTTTGCACTGGTCAATCTAATATGTGTACTTATTTTTACAATATTTTATGTCATTGTGTACAGAATCACATCCAAATCATACTACAATATTGTGAATGAATAGTCAAAAGTTTCTTGAATTTTGGCATGCATGCAGGTATAATAGACATGTACTTGTCAATATACTGTAGGAAAAATAAGGATAGTGTATGCCATGAGAATTTGGGAATTTTTTGAAAACATGAACGAATGTGTATATGCTTCGGACATAGATACAGATGAACTGGTATATATGAATAAAAAAGCACTAAGAATGTACGGCATTCATTCGTTGGATGAAATATTGGGAAAGAAATGTTATGAGGTGCTGCAGCAATGCTCAGCACCTTGTGTTGCGTGCAATAATCATCAGCTTTGCGAAGGTCAATTTATTGAATGGCGGCATTATAATCCTCTGTTGGACAAAGATTTCGCAATAAAGGATACCTTGGTCGTCTACGATGGTAAAAGATACAGAGTGGAGCTTGCGATTGATGCGGATTCAGTAGGACATGATCATGAGTGTGAAGAAGCAAGCAGGTATAAGAATATTGAGGCTATGTCGAATGAGGCACTTAGAATTGCACTTCAGGCTCCTACACCGGATATGTCATTACAGGTTGTACTTGAGTATATAGGTAAGGCTCTCAAGGGCGAGAGGACATATATATTCGAGCAGAATGAGCATGGAGGGGATGACAATACCTACGAATGGACAGCAGTCGGGGTGGAGCCGCAGAAGGACACCCTGCAGAATGTTTCGGCAGATGTATGCGCTGAATGGTACAGAAATTTTGCTGAGAACAGGCATATAATGATTGCAGATCTGGAGGACATTAAGGAGAGTGACCCGCTTCAGTATGAGAACCTCAGGAGGCAGGATATACATTCGCTGGTTGTTGTCCCTCTTTATGATAATAAGCAGGCGATAGGCTTCTATGGCATTGATAATCCGCCGGAGAAGGTACTTAGATATGCATCTAATATTTTGCACATACTTGGTCACTTCATAATTTCATGCATAAGGAGAAGAAATCTTATGAAAGAGCTGGAGGTTATGAGCTATAATGACCAGCTTACCGGGCTTGGAAACAGATATGCACTCAACAAATATATGAGTACTGTTGATTCAAGCAGGAGCATAGGTATTGTCTATTGTGATGTAACAGGGCTTAAGAAGGTTAATGATACTGAAGGGCATGAGATGGGTGACAGGCTGCTTAAGAATGCCTGTGAGTGTCTTAGAAGAGTGTTCAGCGATTGTGGGCTTTTCAGAATTGGCGGAGATGAATTTTTAGCTGCCGTTAACGGCGTGACAAGAGAAGAGCTTAATGAACGTGTACGGCTTTTGAAGAATGACATGAAGGAGCACAATGTCAATATGGCTGTCGGAGAAGTGTGGACTGATAAGCCGCCTGAAAATCCGGATGTGCTTCTTACAGAGGCAGAGAAGCTTATGTATCAGGATAAGGCTGATTATTATAAGAGAACAGGAATTGACAGAAGAAAATATTAATATCTAAATAGAAAGCAGAGAGTAATTATTTTAATGGAAAAAACTAAAACAGAAAACATGACAAATGCTGTAGAGGAGATTATGAACGCTGATAGTACAAGTGATGCTGTCAGATATGAGGATGCACCTATTGAAGAGAGAATAATACGTGCAGTGCAGGAGATGGGCTTTGAGGTGATGACACCGATACAGCAGCAGGCTATACCGGCACTCCTTGACGGACGTGACGTGCTTGGCCAGGCACAGACCGGAACAGGCAAGACTGCGGCGTTTGGAATACCGATGATACAGAGAATTGACCCGGATATAGAAGGAGTGCAGTGTATCATACTTTGTCCTACAAGAGAGCTTGCAATCCAGGCGGCAGAAGAGCTTCGCAAGTTTGCAAAGTTCATGCATGGAATCAAGATTCTTCCTATATATGGCGGACAGGATATAACTAAGCAGATACGTTCACTCAAGGGAAATGTATCAATTATTGTCGGAACTCCGGGACGCGTCATGGACCACATGAGAAGACATACACTGCGTCTTGAGAACATCAAGGCTATTGTGCTTGATGAAGCGGATGAGATGCTTAATATGGGCTTCCGTGAAGATATTGAGACTATTCTTAAAGAAATTCCTGAGAACCACCAGACTGCATTGTTTTCGGCGACAATGCCTAAGCCTATCCTTGATATAACACATACCTACCAGAAGGATGCTGTGCATGTTAAGGTTGCTGCCAAGGAGGTGACAATTCCTCTTGTAAAGCAGTACTATTATGAGGTTCAGCGTCAGAATAAGGCTGAGGTAACAGCAAGACTTTTAGATTATTACAATCCTAAGCGCTCGCTTATCTTCTGTAATACTAAGAAGATGGTTGACGACCTCACAGAGGAGCTCAAGGGAAGAGGATATTTTGCTGAAGGACTTCATGGAGATATGTCACAGTTCCAGCGAGATAAGGTTATGAACGGATTCAGAAATGGTACGGTTGAGATTCTTATTGCGACGGATGTTGCAGCGAGAGGAATAGATGTTGATGATGTTGAAGCTGTATTTAACTACGACGTACCGCAGGATATAGAATATTATGTCCATAGAATAGGGCGTACAGGAAGGGCAGGAAGGACAGGACGTTCCTTCACACTCGTTGTCGGCAGAGAGATATACAAGATAAGAGAAATTGAGAATGTGTGCCATACTAAGATTAAGGCGCGCACAATACCTTCGGCGGCAGATATCACGGCAGTGAAGGCTCAGAAGATTCTCTCTAAGGTTATGGAAATCCGCAATGAGAAGGATCTTACCAAGATGACTAAAATCATCACAGACAAGATGAATGATGATGATGTCACAGCCATTGAACTTGCAGCAGCATTCCTTAAGATGCATATGGGTGAGGAGCTTGAGGACATTCCAGTTGAGGTATATAAGCCTAGACGTGCACGTCATTTTGAAGACGAGAAGGGACGCAAAGGTGGACGTGGACGCAGGGACGGCAAGGATGACAGACGCAGAGGAGATTCCGACAGGGAAGAGCGCAGATATAAGGGCAATAAGTCTGAAAAGGATGCTCACCATGACAGGGGCGGGAAATCCGTAAAAGAAGAACGCCGCAAGAAAGAGCGCATCGGACGTGACGGCAATGCGAAAAACGAGAAGGGAAGAGTCGATTTCGGAGTTGAGCGCCGTTTAAGAGAGAAGCGCGAGAAGCAGAAGAGTAAGAAGAAGGATTAAGTGAATAAAAAGCGGCTGTAAAATAAGCTGTTGATAAAGAAACGTCGTTCCGGCAGAATGTCGGTTACGGCGTTTTTTTAATGCCGGGACACAGGTGTCAGACCCCAATGTCCCGGCATTTGGGACATTGGGGTCTGACACCTGTGTCCCACAAATATGGTATTGATTTTTAAATGAGAGTAATGTATACTGATTACAGAGGTTAGTTGAAACTAACTCACACACATAAAATGTATATGTATCAGTGATGCAGCAATGATTAAGTAACAGCATATAATAGCATAGCAGGCAGTTAAGACCGCCGGAAAAGGAGGATATTATGAAAAGCATAATTTTAGCAGCAGTGATAATTGTTGTGTGCAGGGCAGTTAAGGTCATGGTAAGAAGAGAGTTAAAAAAATTCAGGGATATGAATAATAATAATTTAAAAGGGGCGGTAGGAGTATGATGGAAATATTGTCAGGGCTTATCATACCATTTGCTGGTACATCACTTGGCGCAGCGTGTGTTCTTTTTGTAAAAAAAGAGATGGATGTCAGACTACAGAGGGCTCTGACCGGATTTGCAGCCGGAGTTATGGTGGCAGCATCGGTGTGGAGCCTTTTGCTTCCGGCACTTAGTCAGGCATCAAATATGGGAAAGTGGTCATTTGTTCCGGCTGTGGCCGGATTCTGGGCAGGTATTTTGTTCCTGCTCCTGTTAGATAATGTTATTCCGCATCTTCATTCGGATACAGAAAAGGCGGAGGGACCGAAGGCAAATCTAAAAAAAACGACCATGCTTGTCCTTGCTGTGACGCTTCACAATATTCCTGAGGGAATGGCGGTTGGAGCGGTATATGCAGGCTATATAAGCGGCAATTCAGGCATCACATTAATGTCTGCGATGGCACTTGCAGTCGGAATAGCTATACAGAATGTCCCGGAGGGTGCGATTATATCCATGCCGTTGAGAAGCCGCAGAGTCGGCAGAGGCAGATCCTTTTTATATGGTGTGCTTTCGGGGGCTGTTGAGCCGGTTGGAGCACTGCTTACAATTATGGCAGCAGGCATAGTTGTTCCTGTACTGCCATACCTTTTAAGCTTTGCTGCAGGTGCAATGCTTTATGTTGTGGTAGAGGAGCTTATACCGGAGATGGCGGAGGGAAAAGGCAAACAAAGTGATATAGGAACATTGCTATTTTCTGCCGGATTTACTATAATGATGACACTGGATGTTGTATTTGGGTAAATTCGTGCAGGGGGATAAAAATGGAGAACATATTGAGAGGACCTGAGCTTATAGTGCTTGAGAATGCGCATACTCAGGACAGTGTTGCAATTTTGTGGGAAAAAGTCAGCGGTGCAGCTGGTTATGAAGTGTTCGTTGAGGATGAGTTTTATGCAACGACAGAGAATACTGATTATACGATAGAAGGGCTTGAACCTGACGGAGAGTATGAGGTGTATATCATTGCCATAGGTGATGACGGTCAGAGAATGAAAAGCAGAGCAGTTGTGCTTCACACAGCCGGATGCGGCAGAGTGCTTGATATAACCGATTATGGAGCTGTGCCATGTGAGATTGACAATCCTGTTATGGCGGACACACAGAAGCTTTTTGACTGCACAAAAGCGATACAGAGTGCGATAGATACCTGCGGCGCGGGAGATATAGTGTATGTTCCGCAGGGAACATATGTCACCGGAGCTTTATTTTTGAAAAGCGATATGACATTAAAGGTTGATGGCAGGCTTTTTGGCAGCAGCAGATTAAGTGACTACCCTGTGATGAGATACCGCTTTGAGGGACGGGAATGCGACGGCTATGCTTCACTTATCAATACTTTAGATGGTGGGCATAACAACATCACTATATGCGGCAGTGGTTCAATAGATGCTAACGGACGCAAGCTTTTTATGGAAGAGATGAAAGAGAAGAAGGCTGTGCGCGGAAGGGCTGTATGCATAAGAAATACATACGGCCTGTACATAAAGGATATAACAATAAGACAGTCACCGGCGTGGTGTCTTCACACGATATATTGCAGGAATGTTGTGCTTAACAATGTCAGGATATTTACAAAATATGCCGAAGACGGAAGACGTTACGAGGATATATTTAACGGCGACGGCTTTGACCCTGATTCGTGCAGCAATGTGTATGTGTTTAACTGCCTGATAGGAAGCCAGGATGACTGCATCGCGATAAAATCGGGGCGTGATGCAGAAGGCAGAGCAGTCGGAATTCCATCGGAGGATATCAGGATAACGAATTGCTCATTTACAAGCGGCTTTGGCGTTGCAGTTGGAAGTGAGACATCCGGGGATGTAAGGAGAGTGCTGGTACAGGATTGTGTATTTAAAGATACATACAGCCTTGCGAGTGTCAAGTCACCGAGAGGGCGTGGCAGTATGGTAGAAGATATCACATATGAGAACTGCATACATGAGAATACATCAACAGAGCACCATGATTGTAAGTGGTTTCGTGGAGCACTGTATGTTGATGAGTTCTACAGTGTTGATGAATTTGATGAGAACAGTGCAGAGCCGGTTAACGAGGGGACACCGCATATGAAAAATATTCATTTTAAGAATATAGACACTAAGACAGTGGCAGGGAATGCCATTTTCATCACAGGTCTTGTCGAGAGCCCATTGGAAAATATTACACTGGAAAATGTTAGCGCCGTAGGTCTGTATGGAATGAAGGCAAATAATGTTGACGGATTGACCCTCAAAGCGGTGCATGTAAAGGGTTTGAAGGATTCGGACTATATATTTAATAATGTAAAAATTAAGTAATGTTTTGAAAAAAATAATGTATATCATTTTAAAAACATTATAAAAACTATTGAAAAAAGTATGCGTCAATGCTACATTATATCCGTGCGAATTCGGGAAACCCGAAATGCAGGAATATAATGTAGCTTTTTTATTCACTGTATATTAATGCACAAAGGAGAGCCTTATTATGAAAAAGGGTTTTGTAAAGGGTGCTGCTGTCATGATGGCAGCAATGACAATGCTTACCGGATGTGGTAGCAAGACAACAGACAGTACACGAACAACAAGCGCAGCAGGCACAACTGCAGAGGGTACATCAACAACAGAAGCAGCCTCAGCAGATACTACAACATCTGCTGCTGCAACAGAAGAAGTTAAGCAGAGCTTTGATAAGCTCACACTTGAGTTCGTTCCTTCTAAGGACGCTGATGTTATCATCACAGGTACAGCAGAGCTTCCACAGCTTGTTAAGGATGAGATGGCTAAGCTGGGATATGATATCGGGGAAGTAGATATCTCAGTTGGTACAAGCTATGATGCAACAGGAGAGGCTATGTCAGCAGGAACAATCGATGTAGGCTGGTTACCGGGCGGTACATACGCACTTTATTCAGATGACGTTGATGTACTTTTGACAGCTACACGTAACGGTCTCTCTAACGACAGTGAGAATCCGGCAGACTGGAATGGTGATGCTAATGCAACACAGAAGAACGGTCCACAGGTTACTTACTACCGTTCACTTATCTACGCTACACCTTCAGAGTACGGCAAGCAGTTAGCTGAGAAGGTTAACAACGGTGAAGCACTTACGTGGGATGACTTAAACAATGCTACATGGGCAGTTCAGAAGACTTCATCATCAGCAGGTTATATCTATCCTACAATGTGGCTTATGAAGAACTATGACGGCAAGAAGATAAGCGATCTTGCTAATGTTATTCCTCTTGATTCAGGTTATGGTACCGCATTCTCATATGCAGCAGCCGAGAGCGTTGATATCATTGTATGCTACGCTGACGGACGTAACGATTATGAGGAGAGCTGGATGCTTGCTACAGATAAGCAGGATTCAACAGGTAAGCAGGGTATGGGAAGAAGCGATTCTATCTGGAATGAGCTTAATGTAATCGGTGTAACAGATGGTATCTACAATGATACAGTTGCTATTTCAAAGAGAAGCCCATATTATACAGATGAGCTTAAGGAAG
>OGKZ01001750.1_pt1 | contig 13467 bp, 10 predicted proteins | sample 1572571 | NCBI WGS metagenome assembly OGKZ01 (sample SAMEA2581906, study PRJEB24529) | metagenome | biome: Human gut stool | place: China | collected 2011 | reverse complement strand
ACGGCTGCAAGCGCTGGCTGGTGCTGCCGGGGCTGGGCACTCTGCAGCCCAGCGAGATCGCCAAATTTGCGGTGGTGCTGGTGTTTGCCCACATCATCTCCCTCAACCACAGCCGGATGGAGAGCTTTGCGGTGGGGGTGGTACCCTTTGCGCTGGTACTGGGCGCGGTGGCGGTGCTCATGCTGCTGGAGCCGCACCTGTCCGGCACGGTGCTGATCCTGGGCATCGGGGCAGTGCTCATGTTCGTGGGCGGCACCGGGCTGCGGTGGTTCGTGCTGGCCGGTGTGGGCGGAGCGGGTGCCATCGGGGCGGCCATCGTCATCATGCCGGATCTGGTGCCTTATGCGGCCAGCCGCCTGAGCTCCTGGCTAGACCCCTTTGCCGACCCGCTGGGCGACGGCCACCAGACCATCCAGAGCCTGTACGCCATCGGCTCCGGCGGGGCCGTGGGGCTGGGGCTGGGCAACAGCCGCCAGAAGCACCTGTTCGTGCCGGAACCCCAGAACGACTTCATCTTTTCCATCCTGTGCGAGGAGCTGGGGTTTGTGGGGGCCTGCGCGGTGATCTTGCTGTTCAGTCTGCTGCTGCTGCGGGGCGTCACGCTGGCGGCCCACGCGCCGGACCGCTTCGGGGCACTGCTGGTGGTGGGGTTCGTGGTGCAGGTGGCCTTGCAGGCGGTGCTGAACATCGCCGTGGTCACCAACACCATCCCGAACACCGGCATCAGCCTGCCCTTCTTTTCCTCCGGCGGCACCAGCCTGATGATGCTACTGGGCGAGATGGGCATCGTGCTGTCCGTCTCCCGCGGGGAAACGTAAAGGCGGCCATTTCTGCCGCAAAATGGGATGTTTGCCCCGCAAAAGACGCAAAAAACAGACAAACGACCGGACAAATGCGTTTTGCGGTGTCCGGGTACAAAACAGGGAACCGACGGCCCTCGTTCTGCATACCATGGGGTATCTTTGGCAGAACGGGGGTCTTTGCATGGCAGGGGATTACATCATCACGGGCGGGCGGCCGCTGAATGGAACGGTACGGGTCCCGGCGGCCAAGAACAGTGTGCTGCCGCTGCTGGCAGCGTCCCTGCTGTGCAGCGGGCCAGTGCGGCTGTGCGGGGTGCCGGAGCTGGCCGATGTGGCCGAGAGCCTTGCCCTGCTGCGCAGTGCAGGCTGCACAGCGGAGCGGCAGGGGGCGGATGTACGGGTGGACGGGGTGCCCGGCAGCGGGACGCTGGCGGCAGGCCCGGCGGGCCGGATGCGGGCATCCATCCTGTTCTGCGCCCCGCTGCTGGCCCGGCTGGGCCGGGCACAGACCGTGCTGCCCGGGGGCTGCCGCATCGGAGCGCGGCCCATTGATCTGCATCTGGCGGGCCTTGTGCAGATGGGAGCCTGCCCGCAGCTGGAAGGCGAACGCCTGCTGCTCACGGCTCCGGCGGGGCTGCACGGAGCGGACATCACCCTGCGGTTCCCCAGCGTGGGGGCCACCGAGACCCTGCTGCTGGCGGCGGCGCTGGCACAGGGGGAGACGACCCTGCGGGGTGCGGCCCGGGAGCCGGAGATCGAAGATCTGGCGGCATTCCTGAACCGGTGCGGCGGCCGGGTGCAGGGCGCGGGCACCGGCACGGTGCGGGTGCAGGGGGTGCGGCGGCTGCACGGATGCAGCTTTGCGCCCCTGCCGGACCGGATCACGGCAGCCACCTTTGCCTGTGCCTGCGCAGCGGCTGGGGGACGGGTGGAGCTGGCAGGCTGCGCGCCCCGGCTGTATGCGCCGGTGCTGGAAATTCTGGAACAAATGGGGTGCGGCATTGTGCGCCGGAGCGATGCTGCCGTTATTACCCGGTTCGGGCGGCTGTACGGGCCGGGGCGGGTGTTCACCGGGGCATATCCGGCGCTGGCCACCGACGCGGCCCCGCTGCTGGCGGCGGTGCTGCTCTGCGCGGAGGGACCCGGCAGCATCGAGGATGTGATCTTTGAGCGGCGGTTCGGCTGCGCGGCAGGCTTTGCGGCGCTGGGCGGCCGGGTGCGGGTGGAGGGCCGCACCCTGTACGCGGAACCCGGCGGCACCCTGCAGGGAACAGTGCTGGAAGCGCCCGACCTGCGGGGCGGGGCAGCGCTGGTGATCGCGGCGCTGGCGGCACAGGGCAGCAGCCGCATCACCCATACGGAGTTCATTGACCGCGGCTATGCCGATTTTGCACAGAAACTGACGGCTCTGGGTGGGCAAATTGCACGAGAAACCCCGCACGGGGCAGACTGCCCGAAAAAAAGAACTTCAAAAACGTAAATTTGACTTGCATTCACGGCAAAAAGATGATACGATACAGTTATATAAGTGTAGGTTGATATTTCTGTGCGTTCTGCACAGTTCTACGATAAAATCCGGATGGAGGACAAAGTTATGGCATTGATGCTCGATGAAGAAATGGACGAAAATGTTACGACGATCAAGGTGATCGGTGTTGGCGGCGGCGGCGGCAACGCCGTGAACCGCATGGTCAGCGATGGTCTGCAGGGCGTGGAGTTCATTGCGATGAACACGGACCAGCAGGCGCTGGCCAAGAACCATGCCACCGTCAAGGTCCAGCTGGGCTCCAAGCTCACCAAGGGCCGCGGCGCAGGTGCCGACCCTGAGATCGGCCAGCGTGCCGCTGAAGAAAGCAAGGACGAGATCGCAAACGCGCTCAAGGGCTCCCAGATGGTGTTCATCACCGCCGGTATGGGCGGCGGCACCGGCACCGGTGCGGCTCCTGTGGTGGCTGAGGTGGCACACGACCTGGGCATCCTGACCGTGGGCATCGTCACCAAGCCCTTCTCTTTTGAGGGCAAGCGCAAGATGGGCCTGGCTGAGCAGGGCATTGCCAACCTGCTGATGCATGTGGACAGCCTGATCGTGATCCCGAATGAGCGCCTGAAGATGATCAGCCAGGAGAAAATCACCCTGATGAACGCCTTCCAGGCTGCCGACAACGTGCTGCGTCAGGGCGTCGAGTCCATTTCCGCCCTGATCAACGTGCCCGCCTTCATCAATCTGGACTTCGCCGACGTGCGCTCCATCATGAAGGATGCCGGTTACGCACACATGGGCGTGGGCAGCGCCAAGGGTGCCGGCAAGGCCGAGAACGCCGCCAAGGCTGCCATTTCCAGCCCGCTGCTGGAGACCAGCATTGCCGGTGCACACGGTGTTATCATCAACATCACTTCCAGCCCCGACATCGGCCTGGAGGACGTGGAGACCGCAGCCGGCCTCATCACCCAGAGCGCTCATCCGGATGCGAACATCATCTGGGGTACTGCGTTTGACGAGAACCTGTCCGACGAGATGCGCGTGACCGTCGTTGCTACCGGCTTCGACAACAAGAGTGCCAGCGACCTGCGCAGCAGCATCAACAACGCCATGGGCGGTGCCCAGTCGGTGCCGTCGGCAGTGTTCAGCAGCGATACCGGCAGCGCAGCCACTGCTGCTGCTCCGGCAGCAGCCCCGGCCGCTCCGGCAGCTGCCGCAAAGCCCGTGGAAGAGGAAAGCAGCGACAACCGTTACTACGACGAGCTGCTGGCCATCCTGAACAAGCGGAAGTAAGGCTGGCAAATAATAAAAACGCATCGTGGCACAGCGCCCGTGAGGAGGGCGGGTCTCTTGCGCGCAAGCGGAGGGAGGCAATGCAATGCTGAAACAGGACGTTCCGCTGCGGACCGGATGGTTCGGGTACCGGAAACTGGATGTTGAAAATTGTATTGCGCACATCCGCGCAGCGTATGCGGCAGAACTCCGCCTTGCCCGGCAGACGCAGCAGGGAATGGAGGAGACCATGGCGCAACTCAGGCAGGAGAACAAAGCTCTGCGGCAGCGCTTTGCCCAGCAGGCGGCGGCGCAGGCCGCAGCATCGGTGCGGGCAGAGGGCAGCGACAAACTGCAGCAGCTGACCCGCAAGCTGGAAGCGGCCCACGCCGAGATCCGCCGCTACCAGACCCGGCTGTTTGCCTGCGAGCGCCAGATGATCGCTCTGCGGCGGGAAAATGCCGACCTCGAAGCGGCCTGTGAGCAGGCCCGGGAGGAGCTGCAGATGGCCGTGGCCCGTGCCGAAAAGGCAGAGCAGCAGGCTGCCCGGACGCCTGCCTGTCCGGAAGTGCCGGTGCAGGCCCCGACGCCGAAACCGCCCGAAGAAGCTGTGGCCTGCTGTGCAAGACCGGCCGCACAGCCTGCGGCGCAGCCGGAACCCGTGTGGCAGCCGGAAACGGAGCTGGAGAAGCTTTCGGTGGAGCTGCTGCGCCGGTTTGATGAAATGATGCAAGAATGATTCGACAAGCTGCTGCGCCGGCATGGGCTGGTGCAGCAGCTTTTTGTGTGAACAGGGGATTTTTGCTGCGGCAAGGCAGCACATTGCCAGATGGGGATGGCGAGGAGCAAGGCACATGAATGTGAAACAGAAGATCCTGATCGCAGACGATTCTGAGATCAACCGCGCGCTGCTGATGGAGATCCTGGGCGACGGGTATGAGTATCTGGAAGCGGAAAACGGTGTCCGGGCGGTGGAGCTTTTGCGCGAGCACACGGACATCGCACTGGTGCTGCTGGACATCATGATGCCGCAGATGGACGGCTTTGACGTGCTGAAGGTCATGCGCTGCTATTCCTGGCTGGACGAGATCCCGGTGATCATGATCTCGGCGGCAAAGGACACGGCCAACATCGAGCGTGCCTACGACCTGGGTGTGGCCGACTACATGCGCCGCCCCTTTGAGCGGGTCATGGTGCTGCGCCAGGTGCAGAACGTGCTCATGCTGTATGCCAAGCAGAAGCGCCTGACCCGGCTGGTGACCGATCAGGTGTACGAAAAAGAGCACAACAGCGTGCTGATGATCAGCATCCTGAGCCATGTGGTGGAGTTCCGCAACAGCGAGAGCGGCCTGCATGTGCTGCACATCCGCACCCTGACTGACCTATTGCTGCACCAGCTGGTGAACAAGACCGACCGCTACCAGCTGGACGAGAGCGACATTTCGCTCATCAGCACGGCATCGGCCCTGCACGACCTGGGCAAGATCGTGATCCCCACCGAGATCCTCAACAAGCCCGGCCGCCTGACCGCCGAAGAATACGCGGTGATCAAGACCCACACGGTGAAGGGTGCCCGCATCCTGCGGGACCTGAGCAACACCATCGGCGAGGAAAACGAGCCCCTGCTGCAGGTGGCCTATGCCATCTGCCGCTGGCACCATGAGCGCTGGGACGGCGGCGGCTACCCGGACAAGCTGAAGGGCGATGCGATCCCCATCGCAGCACAGGTGGTGGCACTGGCAGATGTGTACGACGCCCTGACCAGCGACCGCTGCTATAAACCGGCCTACGACCACGACACGGCCCTGCGCATGATCCTGAACGGCGAGTGCGGGGCCTTCAATCCGCTGCTGCTGGAATGCCTGAATGAGTCGTCGGAGCTGCTGCGGCAGGAGCTGCAGCGCAACGAGTGGGACCGCAGCTTCCACCAGGACACCCACCGCTTGTCGGAGGAGATCCTGCACCGGGAAGCCCTCCCGCGGGAGGACCGCAGCCAGCGGCTGCTCAACCTGGAACGCGAGCGCACCCAGTTCTATGCGGACCAGTGCGGCGGCATCCAGTTCGACTACGACCTGCTCAGCGGCCGGGTGACGGTGACCAACCACTACGCCAGCGCCGCCGAGCGCACCCAGGTGCTGGACTTTGACCATGGCGAAGGGCTGAACTTCCTTTCCCTGAAGGACCGCCGCCGCCTGTTGGAAGCGCTGGAAAAGGCAACTCCGGAGATCCCGCAGGCCAGCTTCCCCGTGGAGGTGCAGACCGGCGGCGGATACCAGCCGCACCGGCTGGTGCTGCGCACCCAGTGGAGCCGCGGCGGGCAGCGCCGCTGTGTGAGCGTGGTGGGCCAGCTGCTGCCGGAGCAGACCGAGGATGCAAAGGCGCAGCCGGATGTGCTGCTGCACAGCTCCGGAGGCTCGATGGCGGCTGTCCTGCAGCAGCTGCAGGGCGTGTTTGACCTGGTGCGTCTGGTGGACCCGGAGCGCGCCAAGGTGCTCACCCTGCACCCGGACGGCACGCTGGAAGAGCAGGCCGGTCACTGCCATGTGGTGTGGAACAAGGCCGGCCGGTGCGAGAACTGCATCTCGGCCAAGGTGTTCACCAGCAAAAAGACCCTGAACAAGATCGAATTCAATGGCGAGGACGCCTATTTTGTGCTGTCGCGCTATGTGGAGATCAACGGCCGCGGCTGCGTGCTGGAAATGGTTTCCAAGCTGTCCAACGGACGCTGGCTGGACATGGGCGGCCGCCGCATGCTGCTGGACCGCAGCGAGGACTTTGACAACAGTGCCTTCATCGATCCGCTCACCGGGGCCTACTCCCGCCGGTACTTTGAAAAGTTCCTGGCCGACAGTGAGCAGATCAACGGTGTGGTGGTCATTGACGTGGACCGCTTCAAGGCCGTGAACGACAGCTACGGCCATCTGGTGGGCGACAAGGCGCTGGAGAGCGTCTCTGCGGCGGTGCAGGCCTGCCTGCGGGAGAGCGACATTCTGGTGCGCTACGGCGGCGACGAATTCCTGCTGCTGATGCCGCAGCTGCGGCCGGAGGGGCTGCCGCTGGTGATGGACCGCATCCAGGAAGCGGTGCGGCAGGCCCGGGTGGAGAGCCACCCGGAGATCCGCCTGTCCATCAGCGTGGGCGGTGTGTGCGGCGTGCACCCGCTGCGGGAGGCCATCCGGCAGGCAGATGACCGGATGTACCAGAACAAGGCCCGCAACAAGGAATAAAAAACAGGACCCGGACACAGGGCAGGCACAAAAAGGTGCTGCCGGTATCCGGGTCTTTTTTGGTATCGGGATAAAATATGCTCAGTGCACGGCGCTGGTGCGGTGCTCCATAAGATAGGTGGCTTCCAGATCCGCGATGTGCAGTTTGACGGCAAGGGGGTACTTGTCGTAGGCTTCCGAGATGGCAAAGCAGCCGCCCCGGGCCGCATCGTCAAAGCCGCCCATGTGCCAGCGGATGGCCACGGCCTCTTCCACCTTGAGCTTCATGAAGCGCTCAATGAGGAACACGCTTTTTTCACCGTGGCCGTAGGGAAACAGGTCCTCCACGCTGTAGCTGGGCACCTTTTCCCACTGACCGGTGGTCTCGTTCTTCACGTTGCGGGTGCCGGCCTTGTAGTAGTTGGCCTTGCACAGATCGTGCAGCAGTGCGCAGATGGCAAAGCTCTCCTCACTCTCGCCCTCGGTAAAAAAGGTGTCGTGCAGGGCGTGGTAGACGTTCAGGCTGTGCATGCACAGCCCGCCGGTGCAGGCACCGTGGAACCGGGTGGACGCCGGAGCCGAAAAGAAATCGGTCTTGTGGTCCAGCCAGTCCAGCAGCTTTTCGCTGCCGGGGCGGGTGACATGCTGCCGGAAGATCTGCAAAAACTCCTCGCGGTCGGTCATGCTCACAGCTCCATATCTTCCAGGATGCCCTTGAGGATGGCCAGCTCGTCGTGGCTCAGGGAGATGCCCTTGCCCATGCGGGTGCCGTCCGGGGACCAGTCGCGGATGTCGTACTTGGGTTCGCCTTCGTTCCAGCTGATGAGGTTGAGCTGGCGCTCCCAGCCGCGGGGACGCTCTCCGAGGACTGCGATGCGTTCAACGATCTCGTATTTGATTTCTGCCATAGTGCATTACCTGCCTTTGCTTTGTTTGCTACCATAATAAAAGAAGCGCGCGAAGATTTCAACAGGTAATTGGAAAATAATTTCTGAATTTTACATCTCTTTCAACCGTAAGGCGCTTCTTCGCGCCACTCTACCAGCTGTAAAACGCCGCTCTTGTCTTCGTCGGGCGCAGGTTCGCGGCTGTGAAGATGCTGCTCGGCCCCGAAAAGCCCGCCGCCGTACTGCGTCATTACCCCCGGCGACCGCCCGGCCAGATACTCGGCGGCATTCTTCTGCCGACAGGCCGCAGGGGTGCCGTCGGTCATGGGGATGCCGCAGTCCGGACGGGGCTGCGGGACTTCCGGCGGCGGGAGCTGCACATCCGGGCCGTCCGGCTGCGACGGCGGCTGCTGGGAGCCGCGACCCGGTTTTGGCGGTTCCGTGACGGGCGGCTGACCGGGTTCCGCGCCCAAAGGCGGGCTGACCACGCTGCTCGTCTCCTCCGGCGGGCCGCTCGGCCCGGGAGCATCCTCAAGCTCATGGCGGATGAAGGGCGTCAGAGATTCCATAAAAAACACCTCCGCACCTAGGGTGTGCGGAGGCGGCGGGGAATATACGTTTATAAACTTTCTGCATTTGGGTTGACTTTTTTGCAAGACAGCATATAATAAAAGTGCAGAGATAAACATATTTATGGTGGTTCACCAAAGCGAAAAGAAAACCCCCTCACGGAGCTGCAACTCCGAAAGGGGGTCTTCTTTATTTAGTGCTTACGGCCCGAAAACCATCCGTCAAGCCACTTGCAAATGTAGTACGAAATTACATTTGCTGCGACGGACAGAAGCAGAGATAAAAATAAATCCATGGCGGTTCACCTCCCTCCCACTTAAAATGGGCGGACGAGGCCGCAAAATAAGTATAGCATATTTTGCGACAAAAGAACAGGAGCTTTTCCAGTCAGAAAAGCCCCCTGTTCTTTTTTTACGCCTTTTCCCACAACTTTTTGACTGTTTTCTCAAAAAGGTTGACTTTTTGAACAAGACAAACTACATTGAGTTGTAGATACCGAAGGAAAATACAAAGAAGGAAAGGAAGGAAAGAGGATTGACCGAAAAGAAACACCGCAGCGTTATCTTATTTGGCGAGTGGCAGCGCCCGCTGGGGGCGTTGTCGCTGGAGCAGAAGGGGATGCTCCTGGACGCACTGCTGGCCTATCCCGAAGGGAAGCGGCCCGATTTCACCGACCCGATGCTCCGGATGGCGTGGACCTTTATGGAAGGGGGCCTCGACGAGAACGCCCGCAAGTGGGAGGAGACCCGCCAGCGCCGGGCCGAGGCGGGGACAAAGGGGGCCGAGAGCCGCTGGCACAGCGAAGAGCGTGGCAAAAATAGCAAATGCCATGCGCCGATGGCAAAGATGGCTGTATCTGGTTCTGATTCCGTCTCTGATACTGGTTCTGCATCTGATTCTGAGCCTGATATTGTCCTCCCGGATGGGGAGGCTGACTGCGCTGACGCGCCCCTCCCGCCTCCGGACGAGCCCGATTTTTGTCCGCCGGACGAGGGAAAAGTCCGGGACTACTTTATCCGGAAGAGCGGAACGGAGGCTCAGGCCGACCGGTTCCGGGCGTTCTATGCCATCCGCCCGCCTGAGCAGGCAAAAGACTTTCTGAAAGATGCGGCCCTGAGAAGGCAGGCGATGCGGAAGAGAAGGAAAGCGGTCACACAATGACCTCCACCGTGCTCCCCCCGCTGCGGGCCTTTTTTACGACCACCTGTTTGTCGATGCGCTCCTTGAGCGCGGCGACGTGGGAGATGATGCCCACGAGGCGGTCGCCCTCGGTGAGGCCGGCGAGGACCCGGATGGCCTGCTCAAGGCTCTCGTCGTCCAGCGAGCCGAAGCCTTCATCGAGGAAGAGGGTGTCCAGCCGGATGCCGCCCGCCGCGCTCTGGACCTCGTCCGAGAGGCCCAGAGCCAGCGCCAGTGAGGCTTTGAAGCTCTCGCCGCCCGAGAGGGTCTTGACGCTGCGGCGGGTGCCGTTGTAGTGGTCGATGACGCCGAGGTCGAGGCCGGACTGGCTGCGCTGGTTCTCGGCACCCACCCGCTCCAGCTCGTACTGCCCGGCGGTCATCTGCATAAGGCGGGTGTTGGCGTGGACGAGGATGGCGTCGAGGTAGTTCATCTGGATGTAAGCCTCGAGGCGTATCTTCTGTTTGCTGCTGAGGGTGCCGCCCGCCGTGGAGGCGAGAGCGTTCACCCACTGCCAGCGGCGTTCCAGCTCCGCCCGGGCGGCGGCGTGCTGACGGTAGAGGTCAGCGGCCTTCCGGTTGGGCAGGAGGCGGGCCGTCAGGGCCTTTTCCTGAGCCGCGAGAGCGGTGCGCCGGGCCGTCAGGGCGTCCCGCTGGGATTCGAGGGCGGGCAGGTCGGCGGCTTCGTCCGCCTCCGTCTGCTGGGCCGTCAGAGCCGTGACTGCGGCCTTGGCAGCGGCGTAGTCCTGCCGGGCCCTGGCCAGAGCCGACGCGGCGGCGTCCATTCCGGCCCGGAGGGCACAGCGCTCGTTTTCCAGCCCGGCCAGCGCCCGGCGGGCTTCTTCCCGGTCGGCGGCGGGCAGAGCGGCCCGGGCCTCGGCACACTGGGCCTCCAGAGCCTTGGCGGAGGCAGACTGCCGGGCGGCTTCCTCAGCGGAAGCCCGTGCCTCGGCCTCGAGGGCAGAGCGCTGGGCGGTCTTTTTCTGCCGCTCGTCCTCCTGCCGGGCCTTGGCGGCGAGGGCGGCGGCATTCTGCTTCTGCGCCTTGTCGAGGGCTTCCTGTGCGGCGTGCAGGGCCTCGCTTTCTTCGGCCAGAGCCGTCTTCAGAAGCGAGACGGTCAGCTTCACCGGCCCCTCCGGTGAGGTGAACCGCTCCGGCAGCAGGGCCTCGGCGTCCCGGCGGAGGGTGGCTTTGGCCTCCCGGTCTGCGGCCACGGCCTTGGCGGCGGCCGCACTGGCTTCCTGTGCGGCGCGGTCGGCCTCATCGGCGGACTGTCTGGCCGCGTCTACCCGGGCCTGCGTGGGGGCTTCGGCGGGCAGAACGGCCCGCTTCGGATGATGGGTGCTGCCGCAGACGGGGCAGGGGGTGCCGTCCGTCAGCCCTTCGGCCAGCAGGCCCGCCTGCGCGTTGAGAAAGGCCCGCTCGAGGTGGTCGCGGAGGGCGTGGGCGCGCTCCTTTGCGCCGTCGGCGAGAAGATAACGCTCCTGCGCCTGCCGTGCGGCCTGCCCCCGGCGCTGCCCCTCGGCGAGGCTCTGGGCCAGCTGCGCGAGGGCCGTTTCCCGCCGGGCCAGCTGTTCGGCCCGGGCCTTGAGGCTCACGTTCTCGGCCTCCGCGCCCCCAAGGGCGGCGAGGCTCTGCTCCAAAGCGGTCAGTTCTCCGTCCAGCTGCCCGAGGGCGGCGCGGCGCTTTTCAGCTCTGGCGTTCTCGAGGGCGGCGGCGTCCCGGGCGGCAGAAAGCTTCTTTTCGAGGCTGTCCAGCCCGTCGAAGGCCGCGAGGTTGGATTTCGCCCGCTCGAGCTTTCCGGCCAGCGCGTCCAGCGCGGCGGAATCCCCGGCGTGGCGGGCCGCTTCGGCCTCGGCGGCGTCCAGAACGGGCCGCAGAGCGTCCTGCCGGGTCTGCGCGGCGGTCAGCTCGAGGCGGAGCTTCTCGGCCTGTTCGGCCCGGCCCAGCGTCTGCTGGAGCTTGTCCAGCTCTGCCTCGGCCTCAGTCCGGGCGGCGGTGGCGGCGCTCAGCGCCTGCTCCTGCCCGGCCAGCAGGGCGTCCAGAAGGGGCAGCACCGCTTCCGGAGACGCCTGCCCGCCCGCCTCGCAGAGGGGGGCCAGCTCGTCCAGAACGGCTTCGTCGGCGTCCCCTTCGGCCCAGCTCAGGCCGGAGAGCAGCTGCCCGATGCGGACGCTCTGCTCCTCCCGCTGGCGGGTGAGGGCGGCGTTCTCGGCCTGCAGCCGCTCCTGGAGACGCTGGTAGGGCTGGGTGCGGAACAGCTTGCGGAAGATCTTGCTCCGCTCCTCGGTGGAAGCGTTGAGCAGCCGGGTGAACTGCCCCTGGGCGATCATGGCAATCTGGGAGAACTGGTTGTAATCCAGCCCGATGATGTCCACCACGGCGGCGGTGACGTCCTTGGCCCGGGTGACGGGCGGGCGGCCGTCGGCGTAGGTGAGGCAGGAGTCGGCCTTTTCGGTGGTGAAGCCCTCGCCCCGGGCTTTCGGGCGGAGGTATTCGGGGTTGCGGCGGACGGTGCAGCGCTGCCCCCGCACCTCAAATTCCAGCTCCACGAAGGTGGGGGTGCCGGGCTCGGCGTACTTGCTGCGGAGCATGGCCCCTTCCCGGACGCCGCCGCTGGAATGGTCGTAGAGGGCGTAGGTGATGGCGTCGAAGAGGGTGGTCTTGCCCGCGCCGGTGTCGCCGGTGACGAGGTAGAGCCCGCCTCTGCCCAGCTGGGCGAGGTCCAGAACGGTCTCGGCGGCATAAGGCCCGAAGGCCGACAGGGTCAGTTTCAGGGGCCTCATGCTTCGTCCTCCTTCCAGATGTCCTCGATGAGCGATTGGCAGAACGCCGCCTGTTCGTCGGAGAGGGGCTGGCCGTTCTGGGCTTCGTAAAAGGCCGCAAAGTGCTCGAGGGGCGTTTTGCTCTCGGCTCGGGCAGCGGCGTCGGGCGTCTCGGCGGCCCGGGTGCGGCGGTTGTCGTAGTCCAGCCGCATGAGGTTCGGGTAGATGACCCGCAGCCGGGCCAGCGCGTCGGGGACGTCCTGCTCGTCGGTGAGGGTGATGTGGAGGTAGTCGTCTGTCGGCGTGCCGTCGTAGGCCCGGCGGTCGGTGAGCTCCATGTAATTGCCCCGCAGCTCCCGCAGATCGTGCCGGGGGGTGAGAGGCGCGGCCTCGAAGCGGACGCTGCCCTTTTCGCCCAGGGTGACGAAGAGGGCGGCTTTGTACTGATGGGCCTCGGAGAAGGAATATTTGAGGGGACTGCCTGCGTAGCGGACGGTGTCCCGCCCCACCTTCTGGGGACTGTGGAGGTGGCCCAGAGCCACATAGTCGAAGCCCTCGAAGAGGGAGACGTCGATGCTGTCCACCCCGCCCACGCTGGGCTCTTCGCTCTCGCAGACCGCCGCCCCGGCCACGAACTGGTGGGCCACCAGCACGTTCCGGCGGGCGGGGTCGGGTGCGCAGGCGTTCAGCACGCAGCCGATGGCGTCGTTGTAGCTCTCGATCTTCTCGTCCGGGAAGACGTGCCGCACGGCGGCGGGCTTCAAAAAGGGCAGGAGCCAGATGTCCACCGGGCCGTATTCGTCCGTCAGGGTGATGGGCGCGGGCGGTGCGGCAAAGACCGGGCTGACGTACACCCGGCTCCCCGCCAGCAGCTGTGCGCCGAAGGCGACGCGGTCTGCCGAGTCATGGTTGCCGCTGACGGCAAAAACGGGCAGTTCCCGCGCCGCAAGCTCGGTGAGGAACCAGTCCAGCAGCCGCACCGCCTCGGCGGGCGGCACGGGCTTGTCGTAGAGGTCGCCTGCCAGCAGAACGCCGTCCACGGGCCGGGCGTCCAGCAGGGAGAGGACCTGCTCTAAAATGTAGCGCTGGTCGTCCAGCATGGAGAACTCGCAGACCCGCTTGCCCAGATGCAGGTCGGAGAGGTGTAGGAAACGCATGGGGACACCGCCTTTCGTTGGGATGACTTTATTATAGGAGAGTTGGGGGCGTTTGTCGAGGGGGTGAACCTCTCAGTCTGCTTCGCAGCCAAGGCCGGGTTGCGGCTCCCAGCGTCTGCTGCGCTGTCGCTTGCATCCTGCTGGCCGCG
>OGKZ01001749.1_pt1 | contig 13472 bp, 10 predicted proteins | sample 1572571 | NCBI WGS metagenome assembly OGKZ01 (sample SAMEA2581906, study PRJEB24529) | metagenome | biome: Human gut stool | place: China | collected 2011 | reverse complement strand
TTTCAATGGTCGTATTTTTCTTTGTAAATAAGATCATTTTCCCGGAAGGGGAAGCAAAAAAAGCGGAAGCTTAAGATTTATGGAGCTGCTGTACTGAGAAATTGGTACGTAGCTCTTTTTATGTAGATTTTATTTTTGATTGTGGGTGTTGTTTTTGCTGTGTCAGCAGCAAAATTAATAAAAATTTTATTTGTTTCATAGTCTTTTTTATGATATTGTAAATTTACAATTCATTGAGATATGTGTGGCGTATCTTCTATATGGATTCAAAAATTCTTTAAAGTTTTCAATATGAATGGTTTCCCTCCTAATCGTACATTGGCAATTGAATAGGAACTTTACATTATGCTATAATATCACCAGCGAAAGGCGGTGATGGAAAGTGAATGAGGAATATATGCCAACAGATGTACAATTCAAGTATGAATTAAGAAAACACTTAACAGAACTGGAAAGAAAGCTTGAACTGCTTCGGAACGAAGAGTATGAAAAGCTTGAAAAAGAGTATTTGAAGGAAATACAGGATATTCAGACAAGTTTGGAAGATTAACAGAAAACAATATAAAAAAGAAGGTGTAAAGTCGTGATAGAAAAAGGGCTTTGCACCTTTTTCAATTGAATAGGAACTTTACATTATGTTATAATATCACCAACGAAAGGCGGTGATAGCATGGAGGATAATGGAATGACAAGAGAAGAACTTATCAGTTTGACAATTGACAAATATACGGATCTGCAGCGCATTAAAAAATCCAATGGCGGTGTGGAGAACAAAGAACTTGATTATCAGATTAAGGTCACACTTGCAAAGTTATCTTCACTTGGTATATCCGTCGAAGATATTACATTGTAGATTGTGAAAAATTTATCAGGGTGTGGAGCCAAAACTATGGCTTCGCACTCTTCTCATCTGGGAGAAGGTTATGTTAAAAATAGCAATCGTAGAGGATGAACGTGAGTGTCAGGAAGCACTCATCGAGCATCTGAGAAAATATGAAAAAGAGAAAAACGAAGCATTTATCGTAAGAATTTTTAATGACGGCATAGATATTCTGGATGACTATTCTGCGGACTATGACCTGATTTTTCTGGATATCCATATGAAATATCAGGATGGAATGACAACCGCAAAGAGAATCCGCGAAGTGGATGCGGACGCACAGATCGTGTTCATCACGGCGCTGGCGCAGTATGCAATAGAGGGCTACAAGGTAAATGCGCTGGATTTTATTTTAAAACCGGTTGTTTATGAGCAGCTTGCGATGACCATGGACAAAGTGCTGGCAGTAACGTCAAAGTACCACAAGGAAAAACAGCTTCTGGTTGCAGAAGGGGAACGAAAATGCAAGATATCTACCGAGGATATTTTATATATTGAGGTTGTGGGACATGATATGTTCTTCCACACAAAAGATAAGGTGTATTCAAAACACGGAATCCCTTTAAAAACAATGGCAGATGAACTGGCGGAATATTATTTTGTCAAAAGCGGGCAGTCACAGCTTGTGAATCTGCGGCACGTGGATGAGGTGAAGAAAGATACTGTTTATGTGGGCGGAACGCAGATATTTTTAAGCCGGAGCAGGAAAAAAGAGTTCTTAGAGGCATTTGCCGATTACGTCGGAATGGAGATTTGAGATGGAAGTGACAAGTTTTAATTTCCTATACATGTTAGAAATGCTGCTTCCGGCGATCGGACTTTGTATACCATTGAAAAAAAGAAAACATGGCATGGGAAAAGCGATGACAATCATAATTGTGGGTACCTGTCTGCTTGGTGTCTTACCCATTTTTTACATAAAATACTACGGGACGGAAATGCAGCAGGGGATTTTGTGGGTGGAATCCGTCATTCTTATGTTTGTGTGGTTTGTTTTGATATGGGCGATACTGATTTTTTCAATCTATTTCTGTACGGAAAGCAGTATCTATGAGGCGATGTACATTTTTGCCTTAAGTTATGGTGTGGAACATATTTTTTACTGTATTCGGGTTCTCGTGGAACATTTTACAGGTGGAATCATAGGAAACAAACATCCGCTTGTATACATTCCGTGTCTTGCAGGCTCTTTTCTTCTGGCGTATTTCTGGTTTGCAAAAGGAACCGTGTATGAGGGAAAATACCCGATCGGGGCGATTTCCGCGACTACAACATCCGTTGTTTTAATGGGAATTGTGTGGGGACTTAGCATTGTGATGGACTATCTGGGGTATGCGCATATACATAGCATTTATGCAATCCTGTGTTGTCTGTTTATTCTGACGAATCAGCGGGAACAGATGAAAAGGGAGACAGAGCGCATCGAATTTTCACAGAAAGAACAGCTCTGGGAAAAGACAAAGCTGCGTTACGAGATGTCAAAGGAGAGTATCGCAGTTGTCAACCAGCATTATCATGACATGAAACATCAGCTCATGATTTTATCGACGATGAGTGATGAGGATAAGCGCAAGGCAAAGTTACAGGATATGGAGAGTAAAATTGCTGCTTATGATGCGGTGGTCCGAACCGGAAATGAATATCTGGATACCGTTTTAACCGAGAAAAAACTGACCTGTCAGAGTAATCAGATTTCCATGAGTTGTATTGCAGATGGGAGCCAGCTTGCGTTTATGGATGAGCTTGACCTATATACTTTATTCGGCAATGCCCTTGATAATGCGATCGAGGCAAACCGGAAAATTTCAAACGTACATGAACGCTGGATATCTGTGCAGATACAGAACAAAAAAGGAATCCTTCTGGTGGAGATTGTGAATCCTTATGAGGGAAGTCTGGTCTATGACAGTAACCATATGCCGGTTACGTCCAAGCAGGATACAGGAAGTCACGGATTTGGAACAAAAAGCATGAAGAACATTGTCGAGCATTACGGCGGTCAGATGGTCATAAAGACCGAACAGAACAAATATCTGCTCCGCATGATTTTCCAAAATCCGCATGGACGATAAAAACATATGGGAACCCGTACAATATCGGATTTTACAAAAAACAACGGAATATGTCTCTCAAAATGCAGGTTACGTCCAAACCTGCATTTTTCTTTTCTTTCGTGTTATTTTTATGGTAAATAGAAGCAGCAAAACCTTTCATAGTCTTGAGTTTTGCTGCCGGAAGTGAATTTTTTAAGAGGAGGAAACTATGAGTAAAGCCAGAAAAATAATAGGAACAACAATACGTTCTGTGCTGATCATTTTATTTGCAGTGATCATCGCAGTCGTAAACACCATCCTTCCGAATTATGCGAGAATGATGGACAGTATGATCGGGGGGATCAACACACAGATTGATAATTCCGACGTAGATACAACAGGTCTTGATCTTACGTATAACAAAGCAGATTATACGACGGACAGTATCAAAGAAGCAGAGGCAGCGCTTCATCAGCAGATCGCAGATGAGGGGACGGTGCTTTTGAGTAATGAGGGAATCCTGCCAATGGCACAGGATACGGAGTTCAGCTTTTTCAGTGTAAATTCAGCAACTGTTTCCGCCAGTGATTCTATGCTGGGAGGAAGAAATCTGACACAGATTTTCGAGGACGCAGGAGCAAAAATCAATACAACTTTAATGGATTTTTATTCAGAGCAGTCGAAAGAATACGGACTCAGCTCCGGTTCGATCAGTTTTGGTGACGCAGAAGATTTTGCAATCCATGAAGTTCCGTTATCCGTATTACAGGAGAACACAGAGGTCATGGATTCGGTAAAGAATACCGTGCCGGTTTATTTCTTAAAGAGAGTGGCAGGCGAAGGCCGTGACATGCCGCGTTCCATGTACAATCATGCGGAGAGTGAGGAAGATAAGGCAAAAAGTTATCTGGAGCCTGATTCCACAGAGCTGGAAATTATTTCTTATTTAAATGACAACTTTGATAATGTGATTCTTGTAACCAATTCCAACGCTGCATTAGAGCTTGGTTGGGTAAAAGATTACGAGAATGTCAAAGCAGTGCTTTCCTGCACCGCAATCGAGTCCATTCCATACATTCTGACCGGACAGGTAAACCCATCCGGAAGAACGGTAGATACGTTTGCAGCAGATGCATCCAAATCTCCGGCTGCACAGAATTTTGGCGATTATCAGTATGTGGATGAGAACGGAGAACTGACAAAATATAACTATGTGACTTACGAAGAGGGAATTTATGTAGGTTACAAATATTATGAGACACGTTATGAGGATGCCGTTTTAAATCAGGGAAATGCAGGAGATTATGATTACACAGAGGAAGTGGTCTATCCATTTGGTTATGGTCTTTCCTACACAACCTTTGACTGGTCGAATATGCAGACAACATGGTCTGGTGACGAGTGCACCGTGACTGTTGATGTGGAAAACACCGGAGATATGGCAGGAAAAGATGTCGTAGAAATCTACGCACAGTCCCCATATACCGAGTACGACAAAGCAAACGGAGTAGAGAAAGCTTCCGTACAGCTTGTAGCCTACGGCAAGACAAGCGAACTTGCACCGGGCGAGAAAGAGACGGTAACCTGTACATTCTCCAAAGAGCAGTTAAAAGCTTATGATGAAAACGGAGCAGAGACATATATTTTTGACGCAGGTGATTATTACATCACAGCAGCTGCTAACGCACATGCAGCAATTAACAATATTCTTGCGGCGAAATCTGAGAAGCCAGCTCAAAAAGCAGAATTTGTATCTGTATACACACCAGAGAACACAGACACCGATGTGACAACCTACGCAACAGATTCTTACTCGGGTGTGACAATCACAAACCAGTTACAGGATTGCAAGGCAGACGTAACTTATCTGACAAGATCAGATTGGGAGGGAACTTTCCCGACACATGACGGAGAGGCAGGAACTCAGATCAGTACCTGGGGAAATGAGATCAATGGTGAAGATGGAGTTTCCTATACATATGTGAAAACAGCGTCCGATGGTCTGATCGCAGAGCTTGACAGCTTTTCAAGCGGTACAGATGTCGCGCCGGAGACACTTGCAGACACACAGATTGTCTATGGTGCAGATAATGGATTAACATTGATTAACATGAGGGGACTTGATTTTGATGATCCGCTCTGGGATGACCTTTTAGATGAACTGACTGCAGATGAAATTTATAATACGATCGGCGTGTCCGGTTATGGTATTGAATACATTGATTCTGTAGAAAAACCTTTTAATATTGATGCGGACACCGCAGCAGGATTGCTTTATGGTGGTACAGGAGCAATGTTCCCAAACGCAATGACGCTTGCACAGACATGGAACTTAGACCTTGCCAGTGAATATGGAACAATGATCGGAAATGAAGGATTGCTCGGAGGAGCTGATGGCTGGTATGCACCATCCATGAATATCCACAGAACACCATATTCCGGTCGTAACGGAGAGTACTATTCCGAAGATGCATTCCTCTCAGGAGCCGTTGCCTCCAGAGAAGTTTACGGAGCTGCTTCCAAAGGTATGTATACTTACATCAAGCATTTTGCATTCAACGATCAGGAAAACCATCGTGGTGACCGTGACGGACAATTCAGTGTTGCCACCTGGTTTAATGAGCAGTCTGCAAGAGAGATTTATCTTGTACCATTTGAGATGTGCATGAAAGTCGGCGACGTTACCTTAAATTATGTCGAGAAACAAGAAGATGGAAGCTATGCGAACGCATCAAAATCAATCCGTGCTTCACAGGGTGTTATGACTTCCTTCAACAGAGCCGGTGCAACCTGGGCAGGCGGTGACTATGGACTGATCACAGGAATCCTTCGTAACGAGTGGGCATTTGATGGAATCGTTATGACAGACAATGCCAATACCGGTGTATTTATGGATGGCTACCAGATGACGGAGGCGGGGGCAGATGTGAAACTGACAAGCCTTCCGGCATCTGCAAGATACAATTTTGACAAGAGTGATCCTGCAACTTACTACTATGCAAGACAGGCAATGCACCGTGTACTTTACACGATCGCAAACAGCAAGAGCATGAATGGCGCAATGCCGGGTTCCCAGATCAAAGACGGAATGAGAATTTCAGACAAAATCAAACTGGCAATTGATATTATCTTTGGTCTGCTGATCGTTCTGGAAGTTTACAGGATTTTCCGGTTGTTCAGACCGACAAAGAAAAAACTTGCAAAGCTTCAGGCAAAAGCTGAGAAAAAAGCACAGAAAAAACAGATGTAAAAGTGACACGACTTCTTTACATCAATGTAAAATTTATGTAAAATAGTAAATACAAAAAGAGCAGAACTGCGATCATATTTGAAGTAGTTTTGCTCTTTATTTTTACTGGAAAATATGAGGCGATGGGAGACAGTGTATTTTTCGGGGAATAGCAAAGGAGAGAAAAATATGAGAAAAAACTGGGCAGCATTGGCACTCACAGGCATGTTATGTCTGACAACTTTTGCAGGAACACAGACTGTTTCTGCTGAGACTGCAGATTCCGCAAAACAGGTGGATATTGTATTCACACATGATACACATTCCCACCTCAACACATTTACGACAATTGTAGATGAAGCGGAAAAAGAAGTGGGAGGATTTGCGAGAATCAACACCTTGATCCAGGAGCAGAAAGCGAAAAATCCTGACACGCTGGTGATCGATGGCGGTGATTTTTCCATGGGAACCCTGATCCAGACTGTTTTTGAGACGCAGGCGGCAGAAATCCGCATGTTAGGCTATATGGGATGCGATGTGACCACACTCGGAAACCACGAATTCGATTACCGCTCCAAAGGACTTGCAAATATGTTGAACAGTGCGACGGAGTCCGGGGATGATCTTCCGGCACTGGTTGTCTGCAATGTGGATTTGGAATCCATGGAGGCAGCAGGCTTAAGTGAGGGACAACAGCTGATCAGAGACGCATTTGATGAGTACGGGGTCAGTGACTATGTTGTATTGGAAAAAGGGGATACAGACATAGCTGTCGTAGGCGTTTTTGGTAAAGATGCACTTGCCTGTGCGCCGACCTGTGAACTTTTATTCAAAGATCCAATCGAGGCGGTAAAAGAAACGGTCGAAGAGATCAGGGAGAACGAGGATGTTGATATGATCGTCTGCGTTTCCCACAGCGGAACCTGGGAGGACGAGAGTAAATCAGAGGATGAAAATCTGGCAAAAGCAGTGCCGGATCTCGATCTGATTTTAAGCGGCCATACACATACAACACTGGAAGAGCCAATTGTCCATGGAGATACCTATGTGGTATCCTGCGGTGAATATGGTAAGAATCTCGGCGAACTTTCCATGACACAGAAAGCAGATGGACGCTGGGAGATGACTTCTTACGAAATTGTGCCGGTCACAACAGACATTGATCAGGATGCAGAGACACAGAACGCTATTGATCAGTTTATGGATACTGTGGACACCGACTATCTGGCACAGTTTGGCTATACCAAAGATCAGGTGTTAACGGAAAATGACGTGGATTTCTCCACACAGAAGGATCTGGAAAATATCCATGAAGAACACAATCTTGGTGATATCATGTCAGATGCCTATGTGTATGCGGTGGAAAATGCAGCAGATTTTGACGGTGTCCCGGTGGATGTGGCAGTTGTTCCAAGTGGCACTGTCCGTGACACCTATGCAAAAGGCGATATTACCGTGGAGCAGGTATTTAATTCGTTTTCCCTCGGAATCGGGGCAGACGGAGTGCCTGGATATCCGCTCATCAGTGTGTATCTGACGGGAAAAGAGTTAAAGACAGCAGCAGAGATCGATGCATCCGTTTCTGATTTTATGACAACAGCAAGACTTTATAGCAGCGGACTTAATTTTACATACAATCCAAACCGCATGATTTTAAACAAAGTCACAGATGTATACTTAGATGACGGAAATGGCGGCAGGATCGAACTTGAGGACGACAAGCTTTACCGCGTGGTCGCAGACCTTTACAGCGGACAGATGTTAAGTGCGGTTACAGATATGTCCTACGGCCTGTTGTCACTGGTTCCAAAGTATGCAGATGGAACACCGATCGAAGATTTTGAGGATGTCATCATCACAGAGAACGGAAAAGAGTTAAAAGCGTGGGATGCGATCGCAAGATACATGGAGTCATTTGAGGATACAGACGGCGATGGTATCGCCAATGTGCCGGAATATTACAGTACAGATCATGACAGAAAAGTGTTGGATGACAGCCGGAATATCGTTGATCTTGTAAAAAATCCAAATAAATTTACCGCAATCATTGTTGGTGTGATTGCAGTGTTGATTTTACTTGTCATTTTCATTATATTATTAATTAAGAAAATTGTGAAAAAAGTAAAATCCCGCAAGATGAAAAAGTAAAATATTTTTTCCGGTATCAGCGGATCATTCAGACATACGTTGAAAAGATAGTTTACATAAGTCGGGATTGGCAGGGAGATTCAAAATGAGCGCACAGGACAACATGGAAAAGGTTCTCAGGGAATTACATGTCCTTTTATCAAAAAGCAATCCATATGAGAGAGATTCAAACTATCTGGTCGTAAATAAGAAAGAGATGCTGGATGTTTTAAAACAGCTTGCAGTCTGCATGTCAGAAGTTATGGATGAGTATGAACTGACGCAGCAGGGCAGGGAGCAGGCGCAGCGGGAAAACCGGAAGATCGGGGAAGAAATCATCAATGACGCCAGAGCAAAAGCAGAGGACGTTTATGCCGCGTCGGTTATGTATACGGATGAAGCGCTCCGTCGGATCCTTGATATTATGGATGAGGCGAATGAATCTGTAAAAGCGGTCTATGACAGCATGGGCGAAAAGCTTGCGAATGAAAGAAAACTGGTTTCCGGTGACAAGCTGGAATTAAAGAGTCTGCTGCAGGATCTTAAGGATACGGACAAATACATGGGTATTATTGAGGAGCGGAATAAGAAGATCGCGAAGGAGAAGAAATGGAAAGGAGAGGGAACAGAACCCTCTCCGTATGCAGCAGTGAAGCCGGAGATCAAGATCAACCGCGATTATTTTGAACAGCAGGGAATCTCCTTGGAAGAACCGGAGGAGGAACAGCCGGAAGAAAAAACAGAGAAAGCTGCCCCTGAGATCAGCGTGAATCTGGATTCTGAGTACTTTAAGTGGAAGGAGCAGGAAGGAAAAGAAGGGAACCCAGAGGATGAAAAACAGCCGGAGAAAAAAGGATTCTTTGGGAAATTTATGAAATAAAATTAATTGTGTACAACCTATTGACAAAGATGCCAATAGGTTGTATTTTATTATACATAAAGATTGAACACAATTAAATTGCAAGCAATATAAAAGAAGAGAAAAAAAATGAGTAAATTTTATGATTTTGAAGCGGAAGATGTAATGTGTAACATGCATAAAATGGAGGAATATCAGGAACAGGGTTTTGAGATTTTAGATTTCCCTTGCAATCAGTTTGGAAATCAGGCACCGGGCACCAACGAGGAGATCGTGTCATTCTGTGATGCAAAGTTTGGAATCACATTCAAGCACTATGCAAAAATTGACGTGAACGGCGCAGATATCAAATGGAACTTTACAAAATTTTTAATTGACCGGAATGGCAACGTGGTAGAACGGTTTGAGCCGACAGCGGATATGGATGTGGTAGAGGAAAAAATCAGAGAAATTCTATAATGTTGTAAAAACAACGGAAATTCTGCTCCCAATTGCGTATAGTAAAGATACAAAAAAAGGAAACTATATATGAAAATAAATCGCACAGTATCATTGCCAAAAGGAGCGTAGGAAGTATGAATAGAGAAGAGCAGAAGCAAACCATTAAAGATTACCTGAAACGCCTCGGAGCAGGCGAGGAATTGGAGAGTGTCCGCGTTGATTTTGTGAAAAAATTTCAGTCGGTAGACGCGGCAGAGATCATGAATGCAGAGCAGGAACTTATCAAAGAGGGCACACCGATCAGTGAAGTGCAGAGATTGTGTGATGTTCATTCTGCGTTGTTTCATGGAAAAACAAGAGAAGAGCAGATCGCAAATGCCCCAAAAGCAACGGTAGATTCTGTCCGGGAACAGAGATTTGCAAAGACGGCGGAGCTTGTGAAGATTCCGGGGCATCCACTTCACACATTTACGTTGGAGAACGAAGCACTTGCCAAAACGATTAAAAAATGCAGGGAAGCATTAAAGAGCGGGCATGTAGAGTACAAGCTTATAGAAGAAGTCCGGCAGCTTGCAATCCATTATGCCAAAAAGGGAGATCTTCTTTATCCACATTTAAAGGTAAAGTATGAGATCAGCGGTCCGTCGGATGTTATGTGGACGGTGGATGATGAGATACGGGATGAATTTGCTGCGCTGGCGAAAAAAGCGGATTCACAGGATGATGAGTGGAAAAAACGTTTCGAGGCGGCACTCACAAGAGCAGACGAGATGATCTATAAAGAAGCCAATATTCTTTTTCCAAATTGTGCATTTAACTTTACGGATGAGGAATGGTTTGGAATCTACCGGGACTCAAAAGACTACGCAGAGTGTTTTGGTGTAGAAAACGGAGTCTGGGAGGACGCAGAGAAGGCACAGGACGTAAAGATGTCGTCTATCAGTCAGGATGAGATTGTCATGGCAGGCGGTCACATGACCGTGGAGCAGCTGACAGCAATGCTGAATACCATCCCACTGGAGATTTCGTTTGTGGACACAGACAATATCAACCGCTTTTTCAACGAAGGTCCAAAAATGTTCAAAAGACCGGGAATGGCGATCGACAGAGAGGTATTCTCCTGCCACCCGCCGAAGATTGAACAGCAGGTACGCCGTATTATTGAAGAATTCAGAGCGGGAACACTTGATAAAGTACCTGTCTGGATGGATAAAAACGGCAGAACCATGTTAGTCACTTATATGGCAGTCCGCGATAAAAGCGGAAAATATCTTGGAACCATGGAACTGGTACAGGATATGGAATTTGCAAAAGAATATTTTCAGAAATAATTAATAAGTAGAAATCTCCTTATGGGAAGCAGCACGATACTCGCGTGGTCTGCTTCCCATAATTGTTTTAAACTGCTTTGAAAAATAGCTTGGGTTGGAAAAACCAAAATGGGAATCATTGTTTTGATGTCTCCGGCTATGGTACAATATTGGAATCATAGTCGGAGGCATTTTATATGAAAGTGGTAGTAGCAATTGATTCTTTTAAGGGAAGTATGACAAGTGTGCAGGCGGGAAATGCCTGCAAAGAGGGGATTCTTGCGGCGGCGCATGCGCACTGTGGTAGTGGGGCGGCAGCTGCGAAGGACAGGAAGCCTGCAGCAGATAATATGAATGTTGTCGTAAAACCGCTCGCGGACGGAGGCGAGGGTACAGTGGAAGCGTTGGTAGAGGGGATGAGCGGAACGTATGAGTATGTGCCCGTGACAGGTCCGATGGGAAACCCGGTAAAAGCAAGATATGGAATTCTGCCGGATCAAACGGCTGTGATGGAGATGGCGGAGGCATCCGGCATTACACTTGTAAAAGAACCATTAAATCCGTGGAAAGCGACATCCACAGGAGTCGGAGAAATGATTCTGGATGCAGTTCAAAAGGGATGCCGCAAATTTATCATTGGAATTGGCGGCAGTGCGACGACAGAGGGCGGTATCGGAATGTTATCTGCACTGGGCTATGATTTTATGGATGAAAACGGGGACAGATTGCCACCGGTTTTTGCCTCGCTGGAAAAAGTGGTGCAGATAAAAAATAATCGTGTGCCGGAGGTGTTAAAAGACTGCCATTTTCAGATCGCATGTGATGTGACAAATCCGCTTTGCGGAGTGGAGGGGGGTGTTTACGTTTTCGGAGCGCAAAAAGGTGTGAAGGAAGAAGAAAAAGAGAGCATGGACAGGGCGATGCAGTCCTATGCGGCATGTCTGGAAAAATTTACCGGCAAAAAGTTCAGTGAAATTCCGGGCACAGGCGCAGCCGGAGGGCTTGGGTTTGCGTTTCTGTGGGGACTCCCAAACGTGGAACTGAAACCGGGAATCGACATTGTTCTTGAGGCAGTCGGGCTGGCAAGTGAATTGCAGGATGCAGATATCGTGGTGACAGGGGAAGGCTGTCTTGATTTTCAGACGGCAATGGGAAAAGTCCCGGTCGGTGTGGCAAAGGCAGCAAAGCAATACGGCTGTGAAGTGATCGCTTTTGCCGGAAGTGTGACAGAGGAAGCAAAAAAATGTAACGAAAAGGGAATCGATGCATTTTTCTCCATCCTGCCGGGTGTGTGTTCACTGGATGAAGCTATGGACACGGAAATTGCGCAGAAAAATATGCGGAATGCGGCGGAGCAGGTGTTCCGGTTGGTTTTGGATTTGTATGAACATAAGACCTGAATAAGATTGTGTTAAAAAGGAAAATGATATTAAACTGCGTGACAATCTGATATAGAAAAAGTTATGAATAATGTTACAAAAATACATATAAAATCACGGAAAAATGTTACAAATATATGGCAAAAACGAAGGAAAAATGTTACAGGAAGCCTTGAAATACTTTGGAAAAATGTTAATATGAATGTAAGAAAAGGGAATCCTAACATTCGGAGGGCGTGACATGCTAAAAAGAAAAGTATATCAGGAACTTTTAAAATGGAAAGAAAATACAGAAGGGAAAGCGCTGTGCATTATAGGCGCGAGACAGATTGGCAAGACAACTCTGATCAGGGAATTTGGAAAAAATGAGTATGAACATTTTGCAGAAATAAATTTTGTGACAGATGAAAAAGCAGCAGATATTTTCAACGATAAACTGACGGCAGAGGCAATTATTACGAATCTGACCGCATATCTTCAGACACCACTGGAACCGGGAAAGACACTGATTCTGTTTGATGAGGTGCAGGAGTGTCCGGCGGTACGTTCAGCAATCAAATTTCTTGTGGAGGATGGCAGGTTTGACTATATAGAATCGGGTTCTCTGCTTGGAGTGAGATATAAGGAAGTGAGATCATATCCGGTTGGCTTCGAGCAGATTTTACCAATGTATCCGCTTGATTTTGAGGAATATCTGTGGGCAAATGGGGTGCAGGATAAGACGCTGCAGTATTTGAAAAACTGTTATGACAGAAGAGAAAGGGTTTCTGACTCCGTGCATGAAACGCTTTGTAAATTATTTTACAGTTATCTTGTGGTCGGGGGTATGCCGGAAACCGTTCAGATTTATATTGACACGCACGATATTGCAAAAGTTGTGCTGAATCAGAGAAGTATTCTCGATTTGTATCGGTTGGATATAGCAAAATATGCAGAGAAAAGTGACAAACTGAAAATCAAGGCAATTTTTGACAGCATTCCAGCGCAGTTGAATGAGAAAAACCGCAGATTTAAGTTAAACAGTATCAATGCATCTGCCAGACATATCCGGTACGAGGACAGTTTTAATTGGCTTGCGGATGCAGGAGTGGCATTGCCTTGCTATAACGTGACGGAACCACAGGCTCCATTGCAGCTAAGTGAGAAAAGGAATCTGTTCAAACTATATATGAATGATGTGGGACTGCTTTGTGCTTCCTGCATGGAAAATATTC
>OGKZ01001742.1_pt1 | contig 13546 bp, 16 predicted proteins | sample 1572571 | NCBI WGS metagenome assembly OGKZ01 (sample SAMEA2581906, study PRJEB24529) | metagenome | biome: Human gut stool | place: China | collected 2011 | reverse complement strand
TCTGAGTTTGAACCTCTTTTTTATTTTTAGAAGCTGTTTATTTTTTTACAGCCCCCAAAGTTTTAATTTTTTAATTTTTTTTGTAAAATAAAGTCAATTAATAAATATAAAGCAATTAATGCTGTAAATATTATTGAGAAGATTAAATCATGTGAATAAATAAACGATAAGACACCACTAGCAATTAATGCCACACCAATAAATAACATTACAAACGAAATAATATTAATATATAATCTTGGATTAGATAGCTTAGCTTTTTTCAAGTTTTTTAATCCATTTTCTTTTCTAATAATATAAAACAATCCTATTCCCCCTAATAAAGTACCAATAACAATGGCAACAGTTGAGTAAAATAGCATTATTTTCTAGGCTCCTTTGCAACATAACATACACAAGAAGCACCAGGTCCGATATGAGAGCCAGATGCAGCACCGATTTCAGCATAGTCTATTTCTTCTACATTAAGTAAATCCTTTGTTTTTTCAAACAAACGCATCATATTATCTTCTGTAGCTGTAAATCCATATGTAACACCATATGCTTCATCACGTTCATTTTTCTTAATATATTCCTGAGCAGCTTTTAAAGAACGATTCATTCCTAAAGCTTGACCAAATTGTCTTATTTTTCCATTGGAATCAAGATCGATAAAAGGTTTTAATCCCACTAAAGAGCCAATAATAAGTTTTGTGAAAGATAACCTTCCACCTTTATGAAAATATTCAAGTGTATTACATATTGAGAAATATCTAATACGATGCTTAATGTCTTCAAGAACATTAATTATTTCATCAACGCTTTTACCCTCATCACGTAACTTACAAGCCTCCTTAATTAAAAGCCTTAATCCTGTTAGACAATTTATTGTATCCACAATATGAATATGATCCTCATATTCAGCCAAAGATGCAGCTAAATTTGCTGATTGAATAGTTCCTGAAAGTCCTGAAGAAATACAAAGTACAAGAACCTCTCTTTGTTCTTCCTTTGCTCGTAAAAAAACATTCTCAAATAATTCTGGTGAAGGTTGACTTGTTTTGGGAAAAACTCGTGAAGCTGTTAATTTTTTATAAAATTCCTCAACTGAAATGTTAATTCCTTCTTGATAATTTTCATCACCAAAAGTAACATTCATTGGAATTACTTCAACATCATATCTTGCGATATCATCATTTCTAATGTCCGAACATGAATCGGTTACAATCATTATTTTATTCATTATATATTCCTTCTTATCATGTATTATCTAACTCAAAAAACTAATTAATATCCCTTATACTAATTTTATTTTATAGTTTTTTTAAAAATAAATCAATATAAAGACTTAAATTAAAAAAATTATTTTTATTTAATGTAAAGTAGGGTTTTCATTTTTTCCTTATTATAAGTTTTTTTCGTATAAAAAAGAAAACAAATAAACATACAATTATTAATATTGACCCTAAAGTATCAATCAAAACATCCTTAAAGCTTGGACCTCTACCACCAACAAAAGATTGATGGAATTCATCACTGCATGCATAAATAAAGCATATAATAATAGGAATAATATATCTAAATAATTTCAGACTATCTGTTAAAAAAAAGAAAACAAGCAATGCTAAAATTGCATACTCAGTCATATGAGCACATTTACGAATTAAAAAACTCAATTTACTTAATAATTCTTTTTGCCTAATTGAAGAATATGAATCAAAATCCTTAACAAAAATTTTAATAATCATATTAACAATTTTTTGACTTTTACTTGCTGATAAATCACCATTTTGATTAGAAAACAAAAAAATAATAATCATCCAAGAAACTATTAAAATTCCAAATATTATTTTACGTGTATATTTTTTCATTCAATCACCATTTGCTATAATTATATATGTTAATTATACATTATTTTGTCTAATTTTGTGTGTATTTTTCCTAAAGAAATAAAATTTATAAGGTATACTTCTATTGGTGATATAATGGATACAACAAAGAATACTAAAAAAATCGCTAAAATTTTTAAAAAAATTACTACTTGGCAACAAAAAGTGGTCAAATTAGAAGCAAAAGAGAAGAAAAATAATCTAGACGAATACAAAATAAATAAGTTAAAAGAAAAAATAACACTTTATCAAAAGCTTTCTGAAACCTATAATGAACAAGGTAATGAGGCTAAAGTTAAACGAGCAATTATAAAAGAGAAACACAAGCGCAACCAAATCCTTTATGGAAACATTACCCAGGCAATCATAATTATTTGTTTTCCACTTGCTGTATATGCACTTTTTAACTCTTTTTATAGTCTTATTGACTCAATCATGGCTTCGAGAATAAAAAGTGCAGCAAATGCATCAGGTGTAATTAATATTTCAAATATTATGGTTATTTCCCAGATAAAATCAATGATATCTGCCTTTGGAGCAGGTATTGCTGGTGGTGGTGCAGTTTTAGTATCAAGATATTATGGTGCTGCAAACATAACAGATGCTAAAAAAACTGGTAGCAATATGATATTAGTGAGCATAATAACCTCTTTAATAATAATAGTTCTTCTTGTCCCACTAGCACCAGTTATTTTAAAGATAGCACAAGTCCCTCAAATATCTAATAGTGTTATTTTATATTTTAGACTTATCCTTGTTGAACTAATCTTTGTATCTATAAATAACATCTTCATCGGTCTTGAAAAAATAAAAGGAAATAGTAAAAAAATACTAATATTAAATATTACAGTTTTAATTATCAAGCTTATTCTTAATGTTATATTTGTTTTTGGTATTAAGGTTGATTCAATTATTTATTTAGAGATTGCAACAATAATTAGCCAAGCAGCATTATTTATTTATAGCTGCTTCATAATGTTTTCAAAAAAGAATATGCTTCAAATTTCTTTCAAAAATATGCGACCTCAAAGTATATATATTATTCCCATTTTAAAGTTATCAATTCCTATTTTCTTAGGTAAATTTGTAATGAGTCTAGGCAAAACAACCGTTAACGCTTTATGTGGAAGCTATTATGGTGAAGCTACTAACGGCTTAATTGTTGGAGCTCTTGGCGTATCAAATAATTTATCTGGTTTAGTTACTAATACAACAAATGTATTTGAAGAGGGCGAATCGACAATTGTTAGTCAAAATATTGGCAACAAAAATCTCGATCGTACAATTAGTGCGTTTATAAGAACTTTAGCGATTGTAGCAATCATTTCTCTTATTGGCTATATCTGTGTACGCTTTATTTTTATTGATCAATTAACTGCTTTGTTTAGCATTGGAAATAAAGAATCCGAAAAAATGTCATTATATATTAAAGAAATATTCGTATATGATTCTCTTTCTATTCCATCCCTTGGACTTACAAGTGCTTTACTTGGACTTCTTTATGGATATGGAAAAACATTTCTTTCTTCAATTTTAAATTTTTCACGAATTGGAATTCGTATCATATCTCTTGTAGTATGTCATAGCATTGGTTTAAATTATACTGCGGCAGGTATTTCTATGGGTATTTCAAATATTTTAATTGGAATTATGGCATTATGCTTCTTATTATTTTTCTTAGTTAATCTAAAAAAGAAAGGTTATAAAGGATTATATTTAAGTTAAAAAAAACAAAGTGAAAACTAATTCCACTTTGTCTCATAATCATAAGATTTTAAAATAAAACTAGCAAGACAAACAAAAGCTATATATGATATATAAATACCAGCAGTCATTGTTGGTGTTTTTTTATAATAAATAGTGACTTCGCCACTTAAATTTGTTTTAAATGCTACGTATGATTCATTATTGAATGCTTCAAGTTCATGAATAACACCAGCATTATCCTTAATTAAAATATGATAGCCCTTATAATAAACACGAGCTACTTCTACAATAGATTCTGTTTTGTTATCAAGTTTAAAAGTAATAACGCCATTATTATAATTATAATTAGAAAAAGAAGCATTTCCTGAAATCAAACCCGGGTGATCAACTGGATCACCTTTTTTTTCATTTGCAAGATAATTTAAATAAATTTCCCACCAAAATTTCGATTTAGGTGTTGATGAAAAAAAATCAGTTGTAAAATATTCTAATTGCCATCCCGTTGAATACATATAATATGTATCTTCTTTTTTGATGGAATAATTTTCGTTCCAATTTGATTCAGCAGAATAATTATATTCATTTGTACTAATTGGTTTCATTATAACAAATAAAATACCAACTAAAACACCACTGGAAAATCTTGCTAATATCATCATTCTTTTTTCTAAAATAGAAAATAAAATACCAATAAAAATAGCTAAAAATAATCCTAAAAAGCCAAATAAACGCCAAGAAAATTGAATATTATAAAAAATTGATGGTAAAGCTTTCCAAAATGGCCCACAAAATATTAACAATGTGGCTAATACTGATAAAAAGCCAAAAACAATTAAATCTTGCCACTTATTTTTTGATTTTATAGTTTTAAACGGGAAAAAATATGCTATAAGCACGATAACCATACTAGAGTATACTACATAATCTATATCATAAAATAAAGAAAAAACAAATGATACAACAAAAGATATAATAAAAAGAATCAAAAGAATTAAATTTCTTTTACTTCTTTTTTTAAAATATAAACTAGAAAACGCAATAGATGCACTTAAAAAAATTCCTAACAAAGAAAAAACAAATAAATTATTAAGATATTTAAAATTTAGTCCACAAATAAAATAGGCCATACTTGATTTACTACTTGACATTACAGCATCAAGTCCTGTCCTCATTGCTTCACTATCAAAAACACGATATAAACCTGTTTTTTTTGATTCTAATAAGGGTAATAAAAACCAGCTTGATAAAGTTAAAATAAAAATAATCGAGCATAAAATATTTAAATAAAGATTTTTATCCTTTAAATGTTTATATAATTTATTAAATGTACATAAGGCATATACTATAACAAATATAGCAGTATAAAAAGCAGTAATGTTATGAGTTAAAATAAGTAATGTCATTCCTATTATTGTTCTAAAATAAGGTTTACGGCTTGATGAATAATTATTGATAATTTCATATACACCTAAAAACACAATTGGAACTATACTCAATGCTAGCGTTTCTGCATAAGCATTACGAACATAAATTAAACAAAAGCGATATGGGAAAAGAACAAATAATGCCGCTGAAAGAATACTTGATACCTGACGATTCGTAATTTTATAAGCTAGCTTATATGTATAAATTGAGCTTATAATCATTGAAATCATAATAACAATTTTCATTGCGGCAGTCAGTGACATACCAAAAGGTATAATTATTATTCCAATCAAAGCCGTAATTAAATGCGAAAAAGAACCATACATTAATCTTACACCAACACCTAAATAATTAGCTGTTTCATAATTTAAGTAATAATTAAAATTACCACTTCTAATAGAATCATATAAATCTTGAATTTGAGCATAGTGAAATGCATTATCATGACACCAAATATACCCCTTATTAAACAGTATAATACAAGGAATAATAGCAATAAAAACCAATATTAAATATATAATTATTTTGTTATTTTTCCTCAAAAAGTGATTAATCCTCATTTTTCTGTCCCACTTTTAATTTACTATCTATAATATTTCTTAAGCCATTATACTTTTTACCAAAATATTCGTTCACCATAATAGCTATCATAACTAAAAATCCACCCCATAAAATACCACCTAAAACATCAGACGTAAAATGAACACTCAATATTATCCTTGAAAAGAATATTAATATCATCATTAGTCCTGAAATTGAAGATAGTAAAACTTTTTTTCTTAAAGAAAGCTTAGAAACCCATATCATATAAATCAAAAAAACATATAAAAAACTTGCCGTCATGGAATGACCTGAAGGAAAAGAAAAAGATTTTTCACTCATCCAATGATATATTTCATTGGGTCTTTGTCTTTTAACAATATTTTTAATAATTGTATTTACTAATAGCTGAACGGGTGTTCCAACTGCTAAGATCATAGATTTTAAGTCAAAGTGGTAAATCAATAAAATAATTATAAGAAAAGGAATTATAAAATAAACATAAGCTCCTTCAGTAATAATTCTTGTAAACCAATATACAAAATTATATTTTTCTCCTCTATATTTAATAGTAAACTCAACGATACTTTCATCAGTTTTATCTAATAATCCATTTGAAACTAAAACCGTCCAAGTTAACGCAAGTAAAAACAAAACACAAGCTATAACAAAAATTATTTTTCTTTTTCTCATATAATTTCCTCACAATATTATTTATTAAAAATTTGATTATTTTTTATTGTATAACTTTTACCATTTAGTGTCAACATACAAAAAACATTGACTAAAAGCCAATGTTAAAATTTAAATTATTTGGACTGTACTACATCCATTTTCAAGAGCAATTTTTTTCATTTTAGCTAATGTATCATCATCAACAATAACTTTACCAAAATAAATTAGACCTTCTTCTCTAACTCCAAAATAGCGATATTTTAATAATTTATATCTTACCCTAGAACCAATCATTTTGGAAACAGCCCTAACTGTTTTAATATTCTCTTCCTCATAGTTTGGAAGAATAACCGTTCTAACCTCTTCTAATTTTCCTTTTTTAATAAGGTAATCTAAATTTTTTAGAACTATTTCATTTGATTTACCCGTAATAAATTTATGAAATTTCGGATCAATTGCCTTTACATCAAGCATTACACCATCACAAATATCGATTAGAGAGTCATATTTTTCTAAGTTATGAACACCATTAGAATCTATAAGACATGTTAAGCCTATTTTTTTAACTTCAAGAAATAAACATTCTAAAAAAGGTGCAAAATTAGTACATTCTCCTCCTGAGACAGTAATTCCTCTAATAAATGGCCTAACTTCCTTAATTTTTAATAATATGTCATCAACACTCATCATTGTAATTTTAGGACTAGACAAATTTGGGCATACATGAATACACGTATCACAACCTACACATTTCAAACTATCCCATCTAACTTTACCATCAATAATAGAAAGTGCATTTACGGGACATTTAGAAACACAAAATCCACAATTTTCACAAGCATTAATTGTTTCAGGATTATGACAATATAAACATCTAAATGGACAAGTCTGGAAAAAAATTGACATTCTATTTCCAGGGCCATCTACATTAGAAAAATTAATAATACGATTAATTGGTGCCTTTTCCATAAACCTTACGCTCTAATGCGTGACCTCTTTCTTTAGCTCCCTTTCCAAAAATAGTACAATTATTAATTGATTGCTCACCATGCGTTAATTTATCAATTTCACTCTTCTTTACAAGATAACCTGTAACCCTAACAACATCATTATCTTGATTATAAGCTGTAAAATATCTTAATCCAGAATTAAAGGCGCCTTTAATAATATCTAATATAGCATCACGAGAATTAAGCCAAGTTTGATCGAATTTAAAAATATCTCCAACTCCACATGGAAAATACTTATGTAGTTTTGATTCAATCATTAAATGCTTATAAAGCTCGGGTTCATATCCAACCGGTATACGACAACCAGGTGCGTCATCAGTTTCATCCGTATCAATTCCAACTTGTGCATGCATCTGATATTTATTATCACAAAGTGAACAATAAAGTCCTTTGTGATTATTAACCATTTCTTCAATTTTAGCTAAAATTTTAGCTGCTAAAGCTTCGGCTTTTTCATTATGACCAAAGCCAAGTGCCTTATCTTTAATACCTAAAAGATTATTTGTACATTCAGCTACTCCAACAATACCAACCATTCCTGTAAATTTTTCTCTTTGTACAAATCCTTCCTTAACTAAGAAATTAGATTTAAAAAAGCTTGATTCTTCAACAATGAATTTAATTCTTTGATCAATATTTTCAAGAATAAGCTTAACATACTTAGGCAAAACATTGTCCATAAAATCATCAAGACTTTTAGCTTCTGTACTTATCTCGTATAACCTTAATCGAGGAAGGGTATAACCGCCACCACCAATATTAAGTGCATTATAACATGATGCAATTCCATAAGGATTGTTTTTATGTTCCTTGCTATACATTTTATGATTTGCAAATGATGGTTTTGAAGTATAAAGCATTGTATCAATTGATGCAATAGCAAGATCATGTGGAGTAATATCATCATCATAAAGTAATGTAATATTAGGAATAGCAAGCTGCATTTCCTTAGTAAGATTTAAAATTAATCTTGTAATTTTAGAATCCTTAGGCCCAATATTAGCATGAACGAAGGAATCACATAATGTTTTATCAATATGTTTTAAAAATAGCTTTAATATTTCTTTTGTTTGGGGATTTGAAACTTCATCATCCCACGGCATAAATAAATCAGTAAAATTACCTAAATATACAGGATATGATGTAATTGAAGGCAAATGTTTATAAAAAATCAATAAATTATTACATGCTTCAAGTAATGTTTTAGCAGGCTCTAATTCTAAAAATTTACATCCTTTTTTCATTAATATATCATAATCAGGTAAGATGTAACGTGGTCTATATGGTGCATATCCTTCATTTAAATCGCATACCTTGCCTTCCTTTATAGCTTTATCCCATAATGGATTTCTTTTAAGAGTAGAATCCTCTGATTCTGCAAGGCGTGCAAGGGCTAATACTTGTTGAGAATATGTAAGTGTTTCATCACTAATAATTTGCATAACTTTACTTTTTTCCATAATCAAAATTTATATAAATTAACTTTATATATACTCCTTTTTTGAAATTTATAGTAAATCATTACTACATTACATCATACCATATTTAACTAATATATTTCTAGTCTTTTTTAAAAAAAGATAGCTAAGCTATCTTTAGTGTTTAGTATCGCATAGCATTAAAATTCCTGCGATAGTATTTACAAAAATTAATGAACAAATCTTAAATGACATTGGTACCTTTTCACCATTATCAATCGCTTTCCAATAATACATAGTCATTGGTATGGTCCAGCACAAAGGAAGTAATAATATGCCTGATGAAACACATGCTAAAATCATAAATACCTTAGCAACTGTAGCTAACACATCATTTGCATCTTGTTTTTGAGATTCACAATTAATATTTTCCTTTACATCATCAACTCTACAACCGCAATTAGGACATACAAAAGCATCATCTAGAAGCTCATGACCACAATGAGAACAAAACTTCCTATCAAAAACAACTACTTTTCTTTTGACTAGATTATACATTCTTTTGTTTTGCTTTCAGAAAGTCTTTTATCAGAGACATATCGACACCTTCAATTTCTATAGGTTTATGTAAAACAACAGCACCATTTTCCACACTTACTTTCCCATCAATAATTTTATCCGCTATTGCTTTTTTCTTACTCTAAACAATAAATCCTTATTATTTGAGGTACATAAAAGATTAACTTAACGCCTCTACATAAATCTCACACCAATTATATATTTTGTTTTCAGCTCATTTTGTAATAATTCATATAAATTCCGTTTCGAGAAGAGTCAGCACTTTCAATAAATAACTTGAATTTATATTCATCAGAATTAGTATCAAATTCATAGCGAATTTCAAAAATCCAAACCGAATCTTTTATAAAGTAACCATTATTCAAAGTGTTATTCCTTACATAATAGAACTTGTACAATTTACTCGGATTATTATCAAAATAGTCGGACAAATCTTCCTTTGGCTCTATAATATACCAATTTTCGTTTGTATCCATACTGAACTTTTCACTTCTTGGTTTGCCAAACATCCCGTTATAATTTGTTTTTAAATACGAAAAATAGATTTCTGCATTCGTCTTAAATGTATCTTCATTCGGGCAAACTTGTGAAAACGAATATCCACTGTTAAACCATGTATCACTTGATTGTATATCACCTGATAATCCTATTGGTGCAGTCAAACCAGCAAGGCCCTTTGTAGATAGTTCTTCTTCTGTAAACCATTTCGTTGCATCGTGAACAAAATTTTTATTTTCGTCATTGGCATCATTATTTCCACACGCAACTAAATTGACACAAGTAATTGATAAAAGTACTATATAAACAATAATTAACAATTTATTTCTTAACATATTCTTTCGACCTTCCTTTTATTAACATTTTATGAAGTAATTTTTAGATACTCATTCATCCTTTTTTAGTATTGTTATCAAAGCATAAGCCTTACAAATAAAGTATCAAATTACATTGAAATTATAGCACTTATTCGAGGAAATTGCAATCAGCTGTAAATGCCAACTAAAAAATGTCCGAATCCCCTAAACTATACTTCAATAATAACATTTACATGAACGCTACCCTTCTCACCATACGGAGATTCGGAGGCCATTTTGATGGGAGGGTATAAATTGAAAAAAGTTAAAAAATATTTCTGGACATAAAAAAGACCACCAGCATCACTGCCGATGGCCAAAAAATACGGGCTAAAGTATATTCGTGCTTTTAATAGTCAGTTCGTGCTTTTGATAAATTGCCTTCTTCTGAAACAAGCAAAAAAAGGGCTACTTCACCGAAAATTAAGCAATTTATGCCTAAAATAAGCAAAATAGCCCTATAAAATGAAAAAAGAACTGATATTTTTGGTATCAATCCTGTTGTTTCAATATGTCTAAAACATAACATTTAATATAATTACATACCATTTCCTACCTTATCAAAAAAGCCACTCATCTTGCCGAAAAATGGTGTATTATTCAATTAATGTTCGTGATGATGTACTTCAATGCTTCACCGATGCATGGCATTTGGATTACCATGTAAAGTTTCCATCTTTAAACGCTTTAATTACGTCTTTGATATCATCAGCGGCTCCTAATATCAAATCAAGGCCTGAAGCAGTCGCAGCTTTAACTCCGCAAGAGGCCAATCCCACCACAAATTAAGTTTGATACGCCAAGCAACTTTAGATATGCGGCTAGATTATGATGGGTATATCCACCATTATCTATTACCTTTTCTTCGTTTGTTTCGGTATTAAATATATAAAAATATTCAGTTCTTCTAAAATAATGGAAAGCGCTATTTTTTTGCATCATATGTGATTGCTGCCTTCAACTTATCTTCCATCTTGCTTCCTATTTCTTTTTCCTGTGTTGTTTGAGCCTCTAACCTCTTCGTGATAGAAATAGTCAACGATTACTGGATGACCTTTTTTAGCTCTTCCATATGGTGTTTCGTTATCCACGAATGGGCAATCGTTGTCTTTGGCTAATTGATCAGCCTCTTTTTCTAATTCTTCAAAGTAGCTCCTGTCTTTTTTATTATAAATCTTTTCGTATAAAGGATACAAATCGGGTTGTTTTTCTTTGATATAATCCATTATTTTCCCTTTGAATCCACCTCTTAGGTTAAGGTTTTCAAGCCATATCAAATCGCATTGATCTTTAACCAATTCGAATATCTTCTTGAAGTCCGTGATACCTGGGAATACCGGTGAGATGAAACATACCGTCCTAATCCCAGCATCATACACTTCCTTCATTGCTTTTAATTTTCTTTCTATTGATACAGAATCGTCCATATCACTTCTGAAACCTTCGTCTAAGGTGTTAATTGACCAAGAAACCGTGACTTTGTCGAATTTCATTAACAAATCCAAATCCCTAACTACTAAATCAGATTTCGTGCATATCAATAGTTCTGCGTCAACACCCACCAATTGTTCCAATAGTTTTCTAGTGTTTTTGTATTTGGCTTCTTCTGGCAGATAGCCATCGGTTACAGTCCCAATGATGATATGCTCGCCTTTAAATTTATCTAGATTCTTGATTGGCTGCCAGTTCTTGACATCCAAAAATGTTCCCCATTCTTCCGTGTGACCTGTGAATCTTTTCATGAATGAGGCATAACAGTATTTGCAGCCATGGGTGCATCCGACATAAGGGTTGACGCAATATCCTCCTATAGGAGTGTTAGACTTGGTCATTACGTCTTTGACTTGGATTTGCCTTATGATTACGTTCTTATTCATCTTTTAGATTCTCCTTTACTTTGCTCAACAATCTATCTAACCCGCTTGCCTCTTCTTCGCTAAGGCCTTTGTAGAAAATATCGCCCATTCTTTTTGTGGCCCTATTTATCTTGCTTTCAAGTGAGAGTGTCTTGTTGCTTAAATAGATAATCAGGCTTCTTTTGTCCTCTTTGGATTCCTCTACAATCAAAAGGCCGTCGTTCTTCATCCTCTCCACCATCGATGATAACGTTGTTTTAGCCAAAGAAGTCCTTTTCGATAATTCGATCAAGGAGAGTTTCTCATCTTTCCATAAAGAAAATAGGATTCTCCCTTGTTGACCATTGAATTCGTATATGCCCTCTTCTTTTAGAATCTTGTTGAAAACCCTATCTTGAAGTTGCTTGATTTGAGAGATAAGGGTTCCACCGTAATGTTTCTTCATTTTAATGCTTCCTCCATTTCTAAAGCGAGTTCTTGAATAGCGTTTTCTTCGCCCATGATTTTATGAACGAGCTCTTCTTTGAAAAAAATCCTGCAATCGTATTTTCTAGCGACATCAACCAAATGATCGACCCATTCCTTTTTGGCATCTATCTTGCCCTTGCATTTCCCGGTCTCCGTTCCGATGACTACCCATTTGATTCCAGATAAATCAATGTCGCCCAGATCCTCGAATAGCGGCTCAAACGTGACGTGATAGTTCCTGCATTTGATGTTTTCCCTTAATGCTTTCAATCTCCATAAATCCGATTTCGATGTGATGGTGACCCCCATCCAAGCATTATCGGGAACGTCATCAAGCTTTATTTTATTTGGGGCTTTCGTCAAATATACCCCCACCGTTTTCGGAGATTCCCTCAATAATTCGAATGACTTATCAAGCCACTCCTTTTTCCATAGGTACAAATCGGACATTTCCGTCAGAAAATATACTCCAGGCTTTCTTAATCTTTCTAATTTATGCAAATCCGCAATTGGCTTAGAGAAATCGTCTGTCAGGTGGAATCTATTTGCCACCGCTTTGGCGTAGCAGTACCTGCAGCCGATGTTGCAGCCGATAACCGCGTTGATGTTCTTAATCTTATCCTTAATGCAAATAGTCATTCAATCAACCTGATATATTGTACTATATAGTACTAGTTTTGTCTACCGTTTTGCCCTTAATGTTCAGGGAAAGTTTAGAAAACATCAAAAATTTGGTGGCCAACTTCCATATACCCACAAAAAGGCCTTAAACATCTTTCCCTAGAGGCCTATCAACAGAGATTAAGGTATATTCGTGCTTTTGATAAATTGCCTTCTTCTAAACAGGCAAAGAAAAAAGGGCTACTTCACCAAAAATTAAGCAATTTATGCCTAAAATAAGCGAAATAGCCCTATATAATGAAAAAAGGACTGATATTTTTGGTATCAATCCTGTTGTTTCATGATGCCCATAGATTAAAAGGTTAATACTTACTAGCACCCTAGATTGTAATCGTGCAATTTACTAGCACCCCTATCCGTAATCGTGTAATCTACTAGCACCCCTAGTTTGAGCAAAAAAAGAGCCAAATTAAAGTGAACCCCATAAGTTGGACCAAGTAAAATTGGAAAGACTTATGGGGTTTT
>OGKZ01001731.1_pt1 | contig 13584 bp, 10 predicted proteins | sample 1572571 | NCBI WGS metagenome assembly OGKZ01 (sample SAMEA2581906, study PRJEB24529) | metagenome | biome: Human gut stool | place: China | collected 2011 | reverse complement strand
TGGCAAGGTGGACTCGCCCGAATAACCGCCCGACCTATCCGACACAATGCGCAAGTAATTGACTTCTATGTTCCCGACGTAAAGCTTGCCATTCAGGTATCGCCTCTATGTAAGAAATTTTCTTCTTCTTTTTATCATCTGCACTTTGTGCGTCTTTTTCTGAAATTGTATCCACGTGGAAATACTCCTTCCAATCTATGCAACCCTATGATACAGCACGTTCTGTTTCATCATTCGGCCATGATTTTCTAAGAGCTGCATAAGAAATCAAAAAGTTTGCAAGCCAGCCTGCAGGTACAGCAAGCCAGACAAATGCAATACCAAAACGCGGTGCAAAAATCAGTGCGACCGATAAACGAATCGCAAGATTTACCATGTTCGCAATAAGGAATGGACGCATAATTCCAAGGCCACGAAGCACCCCATCTGTTGCCATCTTGATACCCATAAAGATAAAGAAATAACCAAGCCATCTCATATAATCACCGGATACCTGATATGCCAGGGCTGTTCCGTCTTTGCCCAGGAATAATGATGAGATCTGAGTATGCAGTGTTTCAATAACTATGAAAGCGAGAGCTGCAAAGCATATATCTAATAACAATGCCGCACGATAGCCTTTTTTGATACGTGAGGTTTTATTTGCGCCAAGATTCTGGGAAACATATGGTGAAACTGCATTACCAATAGATACAAACATCAATGAAAAAACATTCTCTACTCTCATCGTTGCTGCGTAACCTGCAAGTGCCTGTGTACCAAAAGGATTTACAACTGCCTGTACGATCATCATGCCTATTGATACTGTAGACTGTTGAAGAACTGATGGAATGGCAATTCGAAGCATTAATTGTAACTCCTGTCTGTCAAACCATCTATACCAGCACTTATACCGATGCATCCGGTAAAGAAAAATCAAAAACGAAAACACTGCGGAAACACCCTGTGCGATGAGCGTTGCAAGAGCTGCACCGAACACACCCAGTCCAAGATCCGTTACCATCCAAAGATCCATAAAAATATTCAATACAGATGAAAATATCAGAAGCCCTAACGGAATTTTTGATTCGCCGATTGATGTAAACATGGTAGATAGAATGTTATACATAAAAAGAAACGGAAATCCCACAAAATAGACTTGCAGATACAATACTGCTTCGTCCAGTATATCAGCAGGTGTCTGTAACAAGCTCATCATCAGGCGGGAAAACCCAAATCCAAACGCACCCAGGAGTATGCTTAAAATACAAAAGCTGATCAGTGATGTTGACACAATCGTTTTCATTTTACTGTAATTTCTGGCACCAAAATAGCGGCTCACAAGCACTCCCGCACCTACACCGGCACCAAGTGCTACACATATGAAAACATTCGTAAGTGCCGCACAGGCACCGACTGCTGCCAGTGCAGAAGAACCGACAAACTGACCGACGATAATCGAATCAGCCATATTATAGACTTGCTGAAAAAAGCTGCCAAGAATCATTGGCATTGCGAAAATAGTCAACGCTTTAAGAGGTTTATCTGTTATCAAATATTCATCTTTTGACATTCTTTTACTGCTCCTTCTAAAAAAATCCCATTGCGAGATTGTATGCTTCATCATACATCATATAAAATCAGAAAACAAAAAACGGCTGCCAGCCTTGATTTTACTAGCTATACAACCGTTTTTCGTTTTCCAACTGTCAAAGATGGGAATATAGCATGGTTTCAGGAAAGTTGCAAGGGGACTTGTTCTATACTACTGTGATGCAATACCTAATTTATTTAGGGGAATCATTCTATTTGTTAGAATTCTCTTGTTCCAACAAATACTTCATATATTTTTTGGTATCTATATCCCTTTTTCATTTTTGTTGAGTCAGGAATAATTACATTTAAATCAACTAACTGATTAATAATTTTTGAAACAACATTTGGAGATACACCAGATAACTCTTGAATCTCTTTTTTAGTAAAAACAATCTGTTTCATGATAACCGGCATTATCTTATAAACAGAATTACCTTTTATTGCTTCAATAGTTTTCATATCTTCTTTATATATTTCTTTGATTCTATCCAACTTGTAAATATATGCATTACACTGGTCAATAATACATTGTAAGAAGAACTTAATATATCCTGATACATTTCCTCGTCTACATTCCATCAGATTTCTCTGATATGACGGTTTATATAACTCAAGTATCTCTGACATATACAAAATAGGTGTGCTTTGATCCAACATCGCCATTTGTACCGGTATCAAGGCTCTGCCAAGACGTCCGTTTCCATCCTTATACGCATGAATAGTTTCAAACTGCATATGCGATAAGGCAATATTTACCAACAACGGATCCTCAAATTCATCATTCATGTATTCATATAGATTTTTGAGCAATCCATATACCTCTTCAGGAATTGGCGGAACAAATGTTGCGGTATCAATGGTACATCCCCTTGGTCCGATCCAATTTTGTGTAGTTCTTATTTGACCTGGATTTCGCTGTGATCCACGGACACTATCCAGTATGATCCTATGCATTTCATTGACAAGCTCATAGCTGATCTTATTTCCCACCTGTAAATTTGAAGATGCATATTCTATTGTCTTTTTAAGATTTTGAATTTCTCTGCTATCATCCGTTATTTCCATGTACTTCAGGTAGTACATCTCATCTTGTGAAATCTGGGTACCCTCGATCTGTGTTGATTTATAACTTTCATTCAAAATAACAGAATCCAGGAAGAAACCTGCATCAAATTCCAAAGTGTTTAAAAGAGACTTATATTCCCCATACTTCACATTTGCTTCTGATATCAACATCAGCATTTCTTTATCAATTTTGTATTCTAAAGGCATTTTTTTTGCTTTATATGGCTCCATATCCACACACTCCTTTCATCTACAGTGAAATAATACTACTTTTCCAAAATAAAATCACTGTTTTTTTTAAATTCAGCGTTTTTCTTACTTTATTCACCGTCGACGAACATATGCCCTCTTATTGTTACATAAAAAAGTTTTTCTTAAACAATCTCTTTTTTCATCGCATTGTAACCGATCACGACTGTCCAGACATATGCACATGTCTTAGGGATCATCAGCATACCGATCATCGGAATGACATCCGCCCACAGCACAACCGGGATATAGAATGCAAAGCTTAAAACGATTGTCAGCCACATAAAGCGGAAAGACTTGTCATTGTTCTCTTTTGCGCTTTTATAGAATAAAACAATGATCAGGATTCCCATCAGTGCAAACGGAATATTACGGTAAATACCCCATGAAAGCGGAGCTGATGCACTAAGCCAGTTATTCTGTGGCATCATACACAAAATAATTCTTAATCCTGCAAGACCGTAAACAGCTGCTGTCGCTGCATTATGACCTTTGATCTGATAGCGTTCACGCCAGATGTGATAAAGCACAACGTAAAAGATTGTCATCGTTACAGATGTGATCCATTTTCCCAGTCCTAACTGTACCGTAAAGTTCTCAAGACCTGTTGTACAAAGCGCCAGTGCACGTGGAACCAGATGGAATGCATCTCCACTTCCCAAAAGAACTGCCATAATTCCAAACATAGTAAACTGGCGGTTTCCTTTGCTCTTTCTGATCATTAAAATTCCGATCGTGATTACCGAGATTAAATATACGGTATCAAATAAAGTTTCTACAATTGCCTGCATGATAAATTTCCTTTCTTATTTTAAAATTTTATATTGAATTACGTTGCACTGCGAAAACAGTCTCAACCTAATTGCAAACATTTAAAAATTACGATATATGAACACTGTTCATTTTGGTTCAAAAATTTTCCCACTATCAAAGTGGGAGAATTTCCGTTACTGGTCACGCACAATGTGAACGATAACTGCTTTTAATATAATGTTTTGTTGATAAGCATCAACACAGAGGACGGATCATAATCCTCGCGGATCACTGACACCAGCATAAGGGAAAACAGGATTTCTGCAAACTGCATTTCTGTAAAATTCTCATCGAATACGTCCGGACGGATCTTATGATCATTTTTTAAAACTTCACATAGCCCATTTAAAATATGTTCCCATGTGCGCATCATCCTTTTCTTTCCATCATCCTTCCCTTCCTTCATAAAACCCAAGGAATGTAAAGAGAAAAATCCCGGAAACCGCTTATTGCCATATTTGAACCGTTCATAAATCCATGAAATGCAAGTTGTAACATCATGAAATACCTGCTCGTCTTCCGGGTGAAAAAAGATTTCCTGCCAGACACTCTCAATGGTAGCACCAAGCAGCTCTGCCTTAGATTCGTAGTAATTATAAATCGTACCGGCTGAAACGGAACATTTCGCTGCAACTGATCTTATGCTTACAGCCGCCCATCCGTTTTCCTTGATCAGCTCCCTGCTGGCAGCCAATATATCTTCTTTTGAAGTAGCAAGACGATTCATAATTTCCCCCTTTGACATTCCGGCATTTCTTTTATTTTTCATATCTGAACGCTGTTCATCTTGAAAATATACACCGTTCATGTTGATTTGTCAATCATTTATTTCTGAGGCCATCACTCAAAATCTCTGGTAATATTCGTAAGCCATTTATTTCTGAAATAGTGAATAAATACCACAGGCATTTTTTCGAACTCGTCCAGTGTCATGACAAAGTATACCCAGACAGGCGGCAGTTTGAAAACATATGCTGCAAGGAAGGTAAGTGGGACCGCAACAAGCCACATAAATATGGTATCTACGATCATTCCAAATCTGGCATCACCGCCACCTCTGAAGCAGCCGCATATAAGACAGGTATTAATGCCTTCGCCCACAAAACGCCAGGTTGTCATAACTATAAAAATGCCAAGATAATAAATAGCCGTTTCTGTTAATTTATCCCTGTAGAAATCCAGTATCATAGGACGGATCGCCAGAATAACGACACATCCGATCAGGCTGACAATACATGTTATTCTAAGCATTCGTTTTCCGTACTCTCTTGCTGTATCAATGCGGTCTTTCCCAAGCTCCTGGCTGACAATGATCGTGGTAGCGTTGGCAAAACCGCGGCAGGCGATAGCACCGATATTTACCACCATAACAGCAACGGCATTTGCTGCAACCATATCATCACCAATATGACCAAGAATTGCAGCAAACGCTGAATTGGCAAAGCTCCAGACAACGTCATTTATCACCGCCGGAGTTGCAATTTTTATAAAGTCCTGTAACAGAATATCTGATTTTGCAAAGAAGTATTTTATTCTGAATCTGACGTCTGAACTGCGCAATGAGTAAATCAGACAGATCAGCACTTCTGAGATTCTGGCGATCACAGTACCAAGTGCAACACCGGTAACACCAAGCTTTGGAAGGCCAAACAATCCAAAAATAAAAGTTGCATTACAAAGTACATTCACACAAAGCGAAACAATATATGTAACCGATGGCAGCATGATTTTTCCGATACTTCGGAGAGCACTCATAAAAATCTGTGAGAATCCCATGAATACAAATGAAAATGAAATCACCTTAAGATATTCACTTCCGGCAGCAATCGTCTCAGGACTGTTTGTAAAAATCTTCATAATTGCCGTTGGCATAGTGAAGGAGATAACAAAAAATATAAGAGAGCTAATCAGGGAGATCCGTTCTGCAAGACCCAGAATCTTCTCTACCGTCTTTTTATCACCTTTTCCCCAGTACTGGGCACATAAAACCGAAGTACCTGTTGCCATTCCATAATATAAGCAGAAAAGAATAAATGTATACTGGTTCGCAAGCGATGAAGCCGACATGGCAGTCTGGCTCACGTAACCAAGCATTACCGTGTCGGCAATGTTTACCAATGTTCCGATCAGATTTTGGAGCATAATCGGAAATGCTAATGTCGATGCATATTTTAAGAAATCTTTTTTATTTAACATACAGTAGTTCTTCCTTAGTTCTTAGTATTCATATATGTCAATTGACTGACCATACGATTATACTGTCTGCAAATAATATACGCAAGCAGAAGTTATTCGACGCTCTTTAATGATTCGATCATATCTATTTTTTTCATTTTCCAATGCATCACGATATTCACAATAATAGAAAAACCGATTGTAAGTAAAATACTATAGATATAACTTTTTGTATAAATCTGCCGGCCAAACATCATAATATCAAGTTCTGCTGTTAAGATGACAAACCGGTGCAGCCATATTCCAAAGAAAATACCAAAAATTGTACCGAGCACTGTCAGCATAATATTTTCCCTGAATACATACATTGATATTTCCCCATCATAAAAGCCAAGCACTTTCAGCGTCGCCAGCTCCCTCTGACGCTCACTGATGTTAATGTTATTTAAATTGTATAAAACAATAAATGCAAGCAGTCCTGCAGACACAACAAGTACATAGGTAACAATATTCATACTTGTGATCATTGATTCTATCCGGTCTGATATTGTACGCGTAAATGTGATTCCTGACACTGCATTGTTATTAAGATATTTTGCCGAAAAATCATTTTCATAAGAAATATCTTCCGGGTCTTTATTTACGACAAATATTTCATCATACTCAATATCTTTCCCAAATAATGACTGGTAGCATTCCGGTGTCATATAAACATAATGGTAATAATAATTTTCCGCAATGTGCATTACCTTAACAGGTTTATAATTTAAGCTTGAAACCTCAAGATAAATATCGTCACCCTCAGATACATCCAGCAAAGTTGCCAGCTTTTCTGAAATGATCACACCTTCATCATCTAACGTGTATTTTTGCCCGGATATACGATTCTGCAAAGATACAAATTCATCTAACTCATCCGCGTCGGATGGGATGAACAAATACGTGCTTTGCTTCTTTTCTCCATTGGCTCCACAACATGCATCAATCGTAGATTCATGACTGAGCATAGCTGCCTTTGTCGTTGGCTCCTTAAGAACACTGTCTAAAACTTCCTGTTTCTCTTCATCCGTATCCGCATCGGCCAGTGTCATCTTAACCTGGTATGTATGAATGAAATTATATTGCCTGTCTCCGATCGTCATGATGGAATCTTTTACACCAAATCCAACAAGCAGTAATCCCATACAACCGCCAATGCCAAGTACAGTCATAAACAAACGTTTCTTGTATCGGAACAGATTTCTCACTGCCGCTTTATTGGAAAAATTAAGATGTTTCCATATAAATGTAATTCTCTCCAGAAAAACCCGTTTTCCGATTTTAGGTGCAGCCGGTCTCATCAATTCCGCCGGTGCAGCAAGAAGTTCTTTATAGCATGCCGCAAGCGTGGCAGCCGTGGTACTGACAACCGCAGCGATCATTGAAATCAGAGAATATTTTAAATGGATCGGTGTTACAAAATCTGTCAATGTAACATATGCGATCTTATAGGCATTCATAATGACTGCCGGAAAAATAATCTGTCCGATCAAAGTACCGATCGTGCCGCCTAACATCGTAGCAAGAAATGCATACATGACGTATTTGGCTGCAATACTGGATTTCCTATATCCCAACGCTTTCAGTGTACCGATCTGAACACGTTCTTCTTCCACCATTCTCGTCATCGTTGTCAGACTGACGAGTGCTGCCACAAGGAAAAATATAACCGGAAAAACATTTCCAATATTTCCTATACGTTCTGAATCCTGGGCATATGCAACACAGGTAGTGATATAATTACGGTCGAGTACATACCACTCCGGTACATCAACATCAGCAAGATCTGCTTTCGCCTTGATAATGTCAGCCTTCGCATCTTCAAGCTTTTGATGATTTTCTTCATATTCGGCATCATATTCAGCCTGGCCATCTGTCAGCTTTTGTTCATTTTCTTTGATCTCATTTTTTGCATCTGCCAGTTTCTTCTCATTTTTATTTATCTCTGACTGTGCATCATTTAATTTTTTCTCATTTTCTGCGATTTCGGCTTTCGCTGAATCTAAGGAGGCTTCATTTTCTGCAATAGTGTTTTGTGCAGAAGCTAATTCCTGCTCTTTCGCCGCAATGGTTTGTTTTGACTCGGTTAATACCTGCTTTTGTGCATTAAGCTTCGCCTGATTTTCATTTAATTCTGACAGATTATCTTCATATGCTGACATACCTGCCGTATAGTCTGCCATGCCGCTGTCGTATGTTTTTTTCAATGCAGCAAGCTCTGCCCATTTTGCATCTAATGCCTTTTTTCCTTCTCCATAAGCCGCTTCATTTTGTAAAAGCAATGCTTCGTTTTGATCAAATTCAGCAATACCGGTCTGCATCGCATCTCTTTGTGTGATCAGAGCCTGCATCTGAGTATTTAATGTCTGCCAGTCTTCGCTGCCCTCAACAAGAAGATCCACCTGTGTCTGCAGATCATTTATTTGTGAATCCATTGTTGCGACAAGCGTTCTGTAACCATCGATCTGCCCACGGTTCGCTTCAAGTTCTGTTCTTGCCTGTTTTAAATCCTCACCGGAAGCATCCAGTTCCGTCTGACTGGCATTTAAAGCATTTTCCATCTGCTCAATCCCTGATTTTAATGTTTCTAATCCGGTTTTTGCATCTGCAAGCTGCCCTGCAGCACTCTCAAGCTGCTTTCTTCCATTGTCTAATTCTGTATTATACGCTGCGATAGAAGCCTCACCATCTGAAATCTGCTGCTTCGCCTGATTGATCTGATTCTGTCCATCTGCAAGCTGTGTTTTTGCGTCTGCCAGTTTCTTTTCACCGTCAGCAACTTTATCCTTAGCTGCATCAAGCTCCTTTTCCCCATCACTGACCTGCGTTTTCGCATCTGCAAGCTCCGTCTGGCCTTCTGCAACTTCCTTCTTTGCATCTGCAAGCTGTTCCCATCCATCCTCTAATTCCTCTTTTGCATCTGCTAACTTCTTTTCACCATCAGAAACTTCTGTCTCAGCTTCAGCTATCGCATCCTGTGCCTCACGTACAACTTCGGCATATCGTATCTCGCATTGATCTCCTGCAATATCTTTGATTTTCTGTGTTACTTCATCAACAACATCTTCATAGGCATCACTATAACAGTCCAATGCTCCCGCACCATCAACAAGAACGTCGATTTCCGTAAATGCTTCAAGCGTAAAATTATCTTTTGGAATAATCAGAAATCCGGACATGGAACCATTACCGATCGTGCTGGAATCCCTCGTCAGGTCAAGATAATATGACGATTTTCCGAACCCGGTGATCGTATATGTCTGCGTATTGACAATGTCTTCAATTTCCTTGTCATCTCCGGAGCTGATCGTGATCTTATCTCCGATTTTATACCCATAATTTTGTTCCAAAAGCCAGTCTGCCAGACATTCTCCGGATTCCTGCGGCATCCTGCCTTCTGTCACAGTGATTTTATTAATATCTGTTGTTTCTGACATTAGCTTGACCACATGCTGCTTTTCATCTTTCTCCGTCAAAACATCATATGTATACACAGGTATCGCAGATTCTACACCTTCAATTGCAGAAATTGCGGTAACATCATCTTCCGTTAATCCTAATGTAGACAGCACTCTGATATCCATTAACTTACTGTCGTCAAAAAAGATATCCGCTGATTCCTGCATATCCGGTTCTGCTGCTTTCACCCCTGCAAAAAAAGCAGTCCCCAGCATAACGATCAGGCAAATAGATATGAATCGATTGTATGTCTTTTTTATGGACATAAAAAATTCTTTGGTCAGTGCTTTCTTTTTCATAGCAATCACCTACCATTCAATCTGTTCAACCGGTGTTGGCTCACTGTTTCGTGTAATATTCCTTACCTGTCCATTTTTAAAGCGGATTACCTGATCTGCCATCGGTGCAATTGCCATATTATGTGTAATTACAACAACTGTCATTCCTTTTTGCCTGCATGTATCCTGAAGTAATTTTAAAATGGCTTTACCTGTCTGATAGTCCAATGCTCCCGTCGGCTCATCACACAAAAGAAGTTTCGGATTCTTTGCAAGTGCCCTTGCAATAGCAACACGCTGCTGTTCCCCTCCTGATAACTGTGCAGGGAAATTCAACATTCTGTCTTTTAATCCAACATCCGTTAAAACTTCTCTTGCATCCAGCGGATCTTTGCATATCTGCAATGCCAGCTCAACATTCTCAAGTGCAGTCAGATTTTGAACAAGATTATAAAACTGAAATACAAATCCTATGTCATCTCTTCTGTATGATGTCAGCTGCCTGCTATTAAATGAGCTGATATCAACACCGTCAACGATAACATGTCCGCTTGTAGCCTTGTCCATTCCCCCAAGAATATTCAATACGGTTGTTTTTCCGGCACCACTTGGTCCGACAATGACCACAAATTCGCCTTCGTTTATTTCAAAATCCACGCCATCTACAGCATGAATTTCGACTTCTCCCATATGATAGGTTTTTTTCACATTCTGAAACTCTACTAGTCTACCCATACGCCTACCTCTGTATATAGTATATTTTGACAGTTCCCTTATATATTCAATAATACCATCTTTTTCAGGTTTATATATAAATAAAAAATAAAGTTTGTCTAAATATATTATATTCGTTTTTTTCTACATACGATCCTGCAGCTATGTATCATTTATTCTTCTCACAGGCTGCCTCTATGTTCATTAAAAAAAGAAAGCAGGTTCAGATACACTGAAATTATTTTTCAATGTATCTAAACCTGCTTTTTTTTAAAGTTTCGAAGCAATCATATACGCAGGCAGGAATCATTCTTAAAGCACGATCACTGCAGCATCAAGCCCCTCAACTTTTCCATCAAACGGCTCATCTCTTAGTAAATTATATTTTCTCTCATACTCACTAAAGTTCTTTGCATTACTGCTGCAATTAAAAATCAAGGCAATTGTCTCTTCGACGTTTTTCCGGATCAGGACAATTGTTTCTTCCTCATCCTTTGTAATTGACCCGATCAGTTCGCCTTCTGAAATACACGCATGTTTTTTTCGGATCCAAAGCAGCTGTTTATACCATTCATACATCTCTTTGTCCTGATATTCTTCATCCCAGTACATGCCCCTCCTGCAATCCGGATCGTTTGCCCCCGGCATCGCAAACTCATCTCCATAATAAATCATAGGCATTCCCGGCAATAACAGCTGAAAAGCCGCTGCCAAATGCTGTTTTTTCTTATTGCCATTACAGAGATGTAAAAATCTTGCTGTATCATGGCTGTCAATCAGATTCCACATAAGAGGATAACATTTTTTATTTAAACGACCCTTCAGATATCCCAGATTCTGTACAAACTGACTGACGTGGATCTTCTCATCTGCCAGCAGATCGATCATATTCAGATAAAACGGATAGTTCATGACCGTATCCCATTCATCTCCCTCAAGAAAATCTCCTGCATAATGCCAGATTTCTCCAATGATCAGCATATCCTTTTTTACAGCCTTGACCGCTCTTCTAAAATTCTTCCAGAAATAATGACTGATCTCGTCTCCTACATCCATCCGCCATCCGTCAATATCACATTCCTTAATCCAATAGCACGCAACATCCGTAAAGAATTTCTCAACTTCCGGATTTTTCAGATTTAGCTTAGGCATTCCCCCATAGTAGCCAAAACATTTGTAGTTTGGAATCTCTTCTCTTTCATTTTCAAGTGGAAATTTCTCAATATAATACCAATCCAGATATTTTGATTTTTCTCCCTTTTCCATGATATCCTCAAATGCAAAAAATTCTCTTCCTGTATGGTTGAACACTGCATCCATGACGATTTTCATTCCACGTTTATGAGCTTCCTGCACCAGTTCCCTGAGATCCTCTGTCGTTCCAAATGAAGGATCGATCTGATAATAATCGATGATATCGTACTTATGACTTGAATATGATTTGAAGATAGGTGTCATATACAAAACATCGATTCCCAGATTCTGAACGTGATCCAGATGTTCAATAATTCCTCTGAGATCACCATGCAGATCATCCATAGACGAAATTGGTGCTTTATACCATTGTTCCTTATCTACCTGTTGTGATGCTGCAAAACGGGCCGGAAAGATCTGGTACACGACCTTATTTGCTGCCCAGTCCGGCACCTCAAACATTTCCTCTTCCCGAAGATTCTGCGGGCAATCAAACATTCTGTCCCTGTTTGTGATGCATTCCTTATAAAACTCATAATTGCCGTAATATATTTTTTCACCCTGCGTGTCCGTAAATTCAAAATAATATCTGAGACATATCAGATGCATCTGAAGCTGTGCTTCATAATAATCATGAAACTGTGAAGTGGCAATCTTCTTCATCAGAATAGTCTTTTTCGTATCCTTGCGCTCCATTGGTATATACTTATCTTCACAGTGAAGGATAATCTCCTTCATGTCATCTTTTTTAACCTGCACACGTATCACAAACAGATCCTTATCAATTGCGTAACAGAATCTTTTGTCCATGTCATGATAAATTGCTGAATATTCCATAATATTTTCCCTTTACATATTCTTTCCATTCAAATATTTTCTGCTGACACATCCGCGGAAACCATGTTTCTTCCAAGAAGAGGAATCCGATATCCGTTTTTATGCCTCACAAACACTCTTTCTGTACGGACAACACCATCAATATTCGTTGCAAATAACGGACAACCTGTGATGCACAGATGATTTCCAAATTCATCAATGTGATTCAGTTTAGATTCCGAACACTCCAAACCTAACATTTCATCTGCCTGATAACCGGTTATCTGTTCTGCTCCCTTATTCCAGAATTTAATTTTTCGATGTATATCCACATAATACACACCATCCTGAATATTATCGAGTATACTTAAATATAATTCTTCCTTTGTCATTTTTCTTCACTTTCGTTTTTATTCTATACATAATGCTTTACATTTTCATTAATAATATTATACATTCCATTACCTTGACACATCCTTTCGTATTGTTATTTTTGCTATTCTTCTTAATGACAGCTATGGCTTCCACATCCATGCTCACCACTTTTACCAATGTATTGTAATACATTATTTTTCAAGACAATCCGGATTGAGAAGGAAATCGTAAATATTGATTGTAAGGATTCCATATTCATCATAATTCGGCTGAACGACATCTTTGGTAATAACGATTTTCTTGAAAGAGTCGTCAATCCTTCTAAACGGTCTGATTTCCTGAGTACGTTTCGCTTCATCAGGTAATGAATAAGCTGACTGGATATAATATCTGGAAGAACCGAGATTGCATACAAAATCAACTTCTAATTGTTTTCTATTTTTGTTTTTATCTCTTACTTCAACTACTCCAACATCAACATTATAGCCTCTAACAATTAGTTCGTTATATATAATATTCTCCATTATATGATTTTCCTCTTGTTGCCTAAAGTTTAATCTAGCATTGCGAAGTCCAATATCTGAAAAATAATATTTTTGTGGAGTTTGAATGTATTTTTTACCTTTAACATCATATCTATCTGATTTATTTACTATAAAAGAATCTTCTATATATTTTATATATGAATTAACAGTATTAAGTGATATTTCTTTTTCTCCATTGCTTACAAAAGTATTAAATATCTTTTGTGGATTAGTTAATGATCCAACTGATGATGCTAGCATATTAATAATAGAATCAAGTATATCAACTCTTTGAATATTATTTCGTT
>OGKZ01001729.1_pt1 | contig 13599 bp, 11 predicted proteins | sample 1572571 | NCBI WGS metagenome assembly OGKZ01 (sample SAMEA2581906, study PRJEB24529) | metagenome | biome: Human gut stool | place: China | collected 2011 | reverse complement strand
AATTTCACAGCAGATGAAATCAATCGAAAATGGTGCACGGATTTCACCTATCTGTTCCTTGCAAATCATGAAGTACGCTATGACTGCACTATTATAGATTTGCATGACCGGAGTGTGATTGCCAGCATAACAGATCGTAACATTACCAGTGATCTTGCAATCCGGACGCTCCGAAAAGCGCTGGAATCGCAACCAACAGTCAAAGATGGACTTATCTTACATTCTGACCAGGGCTCACAGTATACGTCCAAAGCATTTACCGAATTCTGCGAATCGGTAAATGTGACACAGAGCATGAGCAAAGCAGGATATCCGTACAACAATGCACCGATGGAGCGTTACTTCAATATCTTGAAGAATGAATGCACAAATTTGTATAAGTTTACAACAGAGGAAACACTCTATCAAAAGGTAGAAGAATTTGCATACGTTGATTATAATCATGTTCGTCCACACAGTTATAATGGTTATCGAACCCCATATGAAGCAAGGACGGCAGCATAAATTGATAAGCAATATTTTTTTAGCCATAAGTGTTACAAAAAAGCTTGACCACAACACAGAGTATGATGTAACATTTACACCATCAGACAAGGATAATTATAATGCTGTTGATATGAAAATCAGTCTTACGGTCAACAAGGCAGCGAAAGCTCCGAACATGCCGCAAACTGCAATGGCTCCGGCGCACAGCACAAAGAAGGTTGGCGATATTACGCTTCCGGATGGATGGAACTGGCAGGAGGCTGATAGGGACACGGCACTTGCAGATGGTGTGGCAGTAACAGCGACTGCGGTTTATACAGGAGCTGACAAGGGCAACTACGAGACAGAAAGTGTAAGCATTACGATTACAAGAAGCGAATGTGATCACACACATACTGAAATACGGAATCAGCGGGAAGCGACCTGCACGCAGACCGGATACGCAGGAGATACCTATTGTACGGACTGCGATAAACTTCTGAGTACCGGAAAAGAGCTGGCGGCATTGGGACATGATTATAAAGCAACCGTAACAAAGCAGCCGACGACAACCGAGGAAGGAGTCAGAACCTACACCTGCACCAGATGCAGCAGCAGCTACACAGAGAGCATTGCGAAGCTGCCGGAGGAACAGCACACTCACAACTATACGGGAAGCATTACGAAGGAAGCAACCTGTACAGAGGCAGGGGTAAGGACATACACCTGTTCCTGTGGAGACAGCTACACGGAGAATATTCCGGCAACAGGACACAGCTATGTATCAAAAGTAACCAAGGCTGCAACGACAACAGAGGAAGGCATCATGACCTACACCTGCTCCAAGTGCGGACACAGTTACACACAGCCTATCGCTAAGATTAAGTCCGATGACAGCAGCAAGGATAATGGCAGTCAGAATCAGAAACCGCAGCCTGGCACAGACAATGGTAATCAGAATCAGGTGCCACAGCCTGATACGGATAATGGTAAGGACAACGGTACTTCAATTAAGCCATACATCAAGGACAACGGCGGCAAGGAAGGCTGGGATGTTATCAAGCCACAGCTTGAAGAAGCTAAGTCAGGCGATACGGTAACAGTTGCCATGAACGGAACGACTGTAGTACCGAAGGATGTAATTGACAGTATCAAGGGCAAGGATACAACACTTGTTCTGGATATGGGAAATGGTCTTTCCTGGAAGGTTTATGGAAAGGATATTACTGGTGCAGCCGGAGATATTGATTTCGGTGTGACAGTCGGAGCCGACGCAGGAAAATCCATTCCTGTGGATGTCATCAACAACGTGACCGGGGAACGGTATTCTATTAACCTGACTCTTGCTTATGACGGAGAGCTTGGATTTAAAGCCACACTGACCGTCAACATGGAATCAAAGAATGCAGGACTGTATGCGAACCTGTTCTACTACAATGAACAGACCGGAGAACTGGAATTTATCTGCGCCGGACAGATTGATTCGGATGGAAATGTGGCACTTGTATTTACCCATGCATCAGATTACACGATTGTTGTTGATACCAAGGTTATGAGTGATAACGGTCAGGCAGACAACAAAGCTGATGAAACCATTCCTGCGCCTAAGACAGGTTACATTACTTCAAAATATGCATGGAATAATACGATAATCATTATTATAGGTATCTGTATTATACTGATTGTTTTTGGAGCTGTATTCTATGTAAGGAAAAAGAGTGGTTCAGAAGAAGAATAAGTATCTGACATAGTAATTGAACGCAGAATAAGCAATCCCCCGCTTCAAGTGTGTAGAGCACTAAGCGGTGGGTAAGGGGGATGCGACTGCGTTCGTGAGCAAGCAGCGAAAGCGGATTGCGAATGTCCGCTTTACAATTAAATTCTCAAACTACTTATTGATGGCAGTGCTGCAAGTATATAAAATGAAAAAATCTAAGAAATTAAACTGTTTATCTAGATGGAGGGAACATATATGGATGATAAATTTTTGAGGGATAAGATAAATGATGACAATATAGAAATACCTGAGTCATTGCTTCCTGAGAATATATCCAAGCTTCTTGAAAAAAGCGAAGAAAAAGTAAATGGGCTTGCAGGTGAAAGCGATATAGATGGAAGGGCTAAAGGTACAAATGAAAACATTGTAAATATTAAAGGTATAAATGAAAAAACTGTAAATGAGTCGGATAAAAAAAATAGAGAAAAGAGACAAATGATAAAATATCTCAGAAGCTGTGCTTTGGCAGCAGCGGCACTTATCGTTGTCCTGACAGGTGCATCGATGATGGGGCGGCTGCGTGAAAATAAATATACAGCAGCAGGTCAAAACGGAAATCCGGTGCCGGGAACCGATATGCCGGAGACAATGGAGGAGACATTTGTATGCGGGACAACACAGGCGGCAGGGGATACAGATATGAATAAAACAAAGTATGACGAGTTATATGATAAACTGGTACGTGGAAATGCATATAATATTACAACTGATGGAGGATATTATATAACAGATGATGTGCAGGCTGCGGACGGTGAGTCATCCACACAGGCTGATGGCATTTATAATGAAACTACGGCAGAGAATGGCAGGTGGTATGCCAGCACGAAGGATCCTGACGCATCGGATGATGAAGGTACGAAAGATGAAGAAACAGGAGATAATTTTTCCGGGAATAATGACCAGGAGGAAGGAGTATCCGAGGGCAATATTTTTAGCACAGATGGTAAATATCTGTATATATTGAAAAAACCAGACGACGTCTATAATGGAACACGTTCTCTTGTAATATATTCAGCGGATGATGGGGAGCTTGGCAAATGCAGTGAAATATCACTTGGCATGATAAATGACTCGACACATATAGACTATGGGACAATGTATGTTGAGCAGGATAAACTGATACTGACAGGATATGCATATAATGGCGTTGAGTACTGGGAAAAAAGTGGTTTTACTTTTGCAGTGATATATGATATATCGGACAGGACAGCTCCGAAATATGTCAATACTCTGACACAGAGCGGTTACAATATATCATCGAGAATCACGGACGGAGTATTATATATGGTGTCCTGGTATACACCATCAACCAGCTGTACCAGGGATGAATATGAAAAATATATTCCAATGTACAACAATATGCTTGTAGGTGAGGATAATATCTATTGTCCGGTATATATAAATGACAGAAGCTACACAGTTATAGGGTCGGTTGAACTTGACAACCCTACGACATATAAGGACACAGAGGCGGTTGTGCTGAATCCTGATAATATGTATGTGAGCCGGAATGCGATATATTTTCTTGAGCAGATATATGAATATAGATTGTTTCAGGATTATGTAGTGCCGGAAGAAATACAGAATGGTGATGGAACAACTCAGGAATTGAATAATAAAGAGATTATAAAAGATAAAGACGTGAAAAACGATGAATCGCAGACCTTAGATGACGATAAGACTAAGAGTAAGCTTGTAAAACTTACGATAGATAAGGGGAATATTGAATTTGCTGCCAGTACAGAAGTGTATGGCAGTGCCGACAATCAGTTTTCATTCAGCGAATACAATGGCTATCTCCGCCTTGTGACAACCACCAGGGATTACGAGAGCTGGGAGCAAAGCTGCGGACTGTACATTTTTGATGAGGAGCTCAATATGGTCGGTCATATTGATGAACTGGCAAAGGGTGAGAGCATAAAGTCATCGCGTTTTCTTGGAAATATGGTATATTTTGTAACCTTTAGGAACACAGATCCGCTGTTCGCAGTCGATGTTTCCAATCCGGAGAATCCGGTGATAGTCAATGAGGTGAAGCTGCCGGGTTTTTCAGAGTATCTTCACCCATATGGAGATGGTCTGCTCTTTGGTCTTGGCTACGAGGCAGACGAGACCGATGGAAAGTTTCAGAATGTTAAGATGAGCATGTTTGACATAAGCAATCCTGCTGACATTGTGGAAGTTGACAGAGAGCAGCTCGAGGCATTCTATTCAGGTGCGATGTATGAACACAGGGCGATGCTGGTGAATCCAAAACGAAATCTGATAGGCTTTGCAGTCGAAGAGAATGTAATCGAAAAAGATGGAGCCGGTGCTAATGTGTATGGCAGGCTTGCACAGATATACAGACTGTATTCCTACGATGAAAATGAGGGCTTTGTACAGCATATCGAGTGCGTTTTTGACTTGTATTCCTATGATTACCCAAGAGCAAATTACATCGGTGATTATCTGTATATATTTGATGGAGCACGAAGCATATACACATACAGGCTTACGGACTATGAATTTCTTGGAATAACAGTTCTTTGAGGGGGTATAAAAAGAATTACGGCACATGACATGCTGTTGGCACATATTGTTGCCTAAAACCGTAATATATTTAACATGTTCGTAATAAAAAGTAATAATTCTGTAACAAAAAGTAATACTTTTGTAACCATTAATTTTGAGTGAAGTGTTAATATATTACTAGCTTATGTTATTTGGTTGATTGCGAAACTCTGTGTATTGCGTAGCTGTTCATTTAGGATAGTTGAGTTTCGCAATTAGCTAAGCTTATGTTATTTAATGAGAGGAGAGGTACATATGAGAAAAGGTGTGCTGATTTTTACGGTAGGGGCTATAGCGGTTATGGCTGCCGGCTGTGCTAAGGACGATGCGGGTAAAAACATAGGTGGAGAAACGACAGAGGTTATATCAACTGGCACATTGGAGACGGAAGAAACTGTATCGACAAAAGATAGTGCTGCTATAGATAACGAATCAACATCTGATACAAAAAAAGATGTCAGTGACAGTCAGGGTGAGGAGACTGCGAACGGACAGGAACCATGGGAAATCGCTGATGGTGGATACGATGTTCAGGTTATGAGTGATATGCGCCAGAGTTATGATGAGTATGCACAAAAACTTTTGAAAATTGAAAATGCCGGAGTTTATGGGAATGTAAGGGAAGTACAGGCTGAATGTAAAACAGGTGACGATATTATTGTATATTCTGCTGATGACATTGCGTTGATTTATGATGCAGCGGCAGACAACACTCAGGAGTGTGTGCTTGAATGGGGAGATAACAGTTATACACTTGACGGTGTCAAGGAGTGGGCTCAGGTTCAGGAAAGCCGCAAGTTTTTCATCGTGTCGGATTTAGATGGTGACAATCAGGATGAGCTTGTTATAAAGGCTGAGAATGGTGCAAGAGGTTCGCTTGGATTCTGCTTTATAGATATTGTTGATGGTGAGGTAAGGTGTGATTTCTATAAAAGTGCAGATTTACTGCAATATAATGTATATAATGATTTTCTGTTTACTTATCAGGTAGAAGGCATGACTCAACCGGCTGTAAAGGATGTAAGAGAATGTCTTGGAGCTGATGAGCTTGAATTTTACAATCTGATGGGTGATAAAGGCTGGTGGAATGATGAAGGACAGCTACTGGAAAATCCATATATTAATCTTATGGCGGGATGTACATATGAATGTGATTTCTATAATGATATGAGAGAAAGCGAGGAAGGCTGCGTTATAAGGATAGGAATGGATATTAATTTTGAAGCATTGTCCGGTCCTTGCGTAGAAGTGTATTCATATTATAAGTTCATTGATGGGAAGCTTGAACTTATAGGAATAAGGTAAAAGAGGCTGAGAGGGAGTATAATTTATAGTAGGAAAGACTGCACATTTGATATGTCCCCTCCTTACTGTACAAAACAGTAAGGAGGGGACATATCAATTAATTATTTAGTGTGACAGTCTTTTTTTATATTCTATATTGACAACTGTGCATATCTGTATATAATGTATATATACAGATATGCACAGTTACATGTGGTAGTTACATGCGGTAAATAGTTAAAGGAGGGTGGATATGAACGGCTTACATATTGAGAATATGAAAAAGGAATTTTACAATTTCAAGCTTGGTCCTATAGATTTGGATATGGACGCAGGCTATGTTGTGGCGGTTATCGGGAAAAACGGCTGCGGAAAGAGCACGTTCTTTAACTGCCTGCTAGGTACAGAGAGCTTTTCGGGTGAATGTGAATGGAAAACGGGTGAAACCGGACATGAAGCTGATGGCTGCACAGACGGCAGCAGTGCGTTGAACAGAATATCCGGAAAATTCGCATATATTCTTGAACGATGTCCCTTCCCGAAGGATTACACTCCGCGGGAGCTTGAGAAATGTTTCGGGGAATTTTATGAAAATTTTGACAGGAAAAAGTATTATGATGTCTTAAAAAGGTACAATATTCCGCTGAACAGACAGCTTTCAAAGCTGTCGCGCGGAAATATCATGGTTGTCCAGATGGCATTTGCATTTTCCTATAAGTCGGAGGTGCTATTCCTTGATGAGCCGTCGGCACATCTTGACAGCTATGCGCGGGAGGAGCTGTATGAGCTTATCGGGGAATATCAGGATGAGGGGCATATTATTTTCTGGGCGAGCCATATGATGGAGGAGCTTGACAAGAGGGCTGACTATGTGCTGGCGATAAAAAAAGGACAGCAGGCATACTTCGGGACGAAGGAGGAACTCACCGAGAGATATCATGTTGTTAAGGGGAACAGGAGACAGCTCGATTACATGAGTAAGGTGATGGTCGGACGAAGGGACGAGGAGAACTTCAGCATGGGGCTTATCGATGCCTCGGAGGATTACTTAAAGCTTGCATCGGTCGATGAGCCGGCAGGACTGGGCGATATTGTGGAGTATCTGTTATAGGAGTGGAGGATTAGTGTGAAAAATTAACTTGAAAGCAAATTTTTCACACATGCAATTTGTTTCTGGGCGAAAACAAATTGCTTTTGATGACAGATGAGAAATCGCCTGCACGGATTTCTCATCGTCTCCTCGCGATAAGTCGCTCGGAAATGAGGATTAGTATGAAAAAAGAAATATTTAAACTTGCGATAAATACTCTGTGGTGCGATATCAGGCATAGCTGTAGGGGAGTCAGGGGGATTTTGATGCTGTGTCTTGTGGCAGGTTCGATTATGGAACCTGACGGAACGCTCGTGCTGTGTCTGGCATGGCTGATTGAGATGGCGATGATGATGCTGCTTCCGACATGCGGGAGGATATTGTTTATAATGCCGGTAAGTGCGGCGGAAAGAAAAAGGCTGATGATATACAGGCAGTTTGCCATGGAAGCTGTATTTATAGTGCTTATCCTGAGCTTTGGATTGCTGAGGGTTCTGATTTTCAGAAATGAGTATCCTTTTGCAAAATGTGTAATCAACAATGTATTTACGATAGCACTCATGCTGTTTGAGGTAGGAAGTGCAGTCTTTTTCTGCGGCTGGTGCAAAAAGGCTTCAATTCAGGAAAAAGGATTCGGAATCTTTTTTAGTATACTTGCATGGGTGATATTTTTCACAGCGATTGCGTTGTCTGACAATGAGGTGGAAGGGCATGAGGCACTGATGCTTGGGCTCGGCGTTGCAGGATTTTTGGTTCAGGCATTTGTGAAGATGTATTATATGGTTCATGCGTTTTTCGCCGAATACAAATTTGTCGATGTGGCGGGGCTGAATGGGACAAAAAATAAGAAAACGAATATGGCAGATGAGATGTTTTGACGGAAAGGTTGTGGATGGATGCAGATAATTATTTCGGATAAGAGCAGTGCGCCTATATATGAACAGATTACAAAGCAGATAAAGGAAGGGATATTAAACCACGCACTTGCCCCTGACGAGATGCTGCCGTCGATAAGGCAGCTCGCCAAGGAGCTGCAGATAAGCGTGATAACAACTAAGAGGGCTTACGAGGAGCTTGAAAACGAAGGCCTGATTTATTCGGTGCCGCAGAAGGGCTTTTTCGTGTCACCGAGCAAGGTGGAGATACTCAGGGAAAAACGGCTGAAGCTGATAGAGGATACGGCGGCGCAGCTTATAAAGGAAGGGAAGGCTGCGGGGCTGTCGCTCGATGAAGTGCAGACGATGATAGAGCTGCTCTGGGCATAGTGCGATAAATTAACTTGATAGCAAATTTTTCACACCTGCAATTTGTTTCTGAGCGAAAATAAATTGCTTTTGATGACGGATGATAAATCGCCTGCGCGAATTTCTCATCGTCTCTTCGCAATAAATCGCTCGGAAATGAGGATTAGTGTGAAAATACACCTAAAATAGCGGGAGGGAGAAGTCTATGGAAGAGAGTGCATTGATGGTCAGAGGGTTGTGCAGGCAGCAGGGGAAGTTTGAACTGCGGGATATAAGTTTTACGTTGCCAAGAGGCTACATAATGGGGCTTGTGGGGAGAATGGGTTCGGGAAAGACTACGCTTTTAAAGAGCATATTAAACCCGTCTTTGATAAAGAGCGGAAGCGTGGAGTACGAGGGTCAGGCAGGCTTTATAATGGAGGATGCGCCATTTTTTGCGGAGGCAACCCTCAAAGAAAATATGGACGTTTTTAAGAATCTGTACAAGAATTACGATGAAAAAGAATTTTATGAGAGATTAAAAAGGGTGGGGCTTGAAGACCATAAGGTGTATGGACTTTTGTCGAAGGGCGAGAAGGTCCGTTTTCAGTTCGCATTTGCGATGGGGCACCACCCGCGGCTGCTGCTTTTGGATGAACCTACCAGCGGGCTTGACGTGACATTTCGCAGGGAATTTCTGTATATGCTTCAGGAGGCGGTTGAGAAGCAGATGATAAGCGTTATTTTTTCGACACACCTCACCGATGAACTTAAACGCATTGCGGATTTTATCGGGATTATGGATAATGGAACGCTCACGATGAAGGAAAATACAGCTTCGGATACGCAGATACAGGATATTGAAACATGGGGTTCACAGCCACGTAATGTGGAACCACACAATGGAAAAGCGGATAATTCAGAGGGAAAGGGTATAGCCGTAAATGATGGCGGTGGAGATGATGACAGAGCTGATAGTGGGAATGATAGCAGGGATAATGGTCGGAGTGCTGGCAGAAATAAAAGACTGCATAGAGGAGCGGCACCGGAATTAAAGGGTATGTTACGCTTCTGCCGTGGTGTGTATCTGAAAAATTCATTCAGATTTGCCGCGTATATACTGTGCGTCATGCAGTTTACGCTTGGCTGGATTGTATTTGTGGCTGAGGATGAATGGAGAATGGCAGCAGGTGTCATCACAGGGATGGTGATTACGGGAGTTCTGTTTCAGTATTTAGGAAGCGCTATGCAGGTGGACGCAAGTTCGGGAAACAGGCAGAGGATGGTATTCATGCATGCGGGGCGGTTCTTCGGACTGAATCCCTTGCTGCTGTGGACGGCACGAATGCTGTGTACACTTAGAAATTCGCTGTGTTTTACGGCGGTTGCGCTTGTACAGTACGGTATTGCAGCGGCTGTGTCGGGAAATCCGGTGTATATGCTTGTGCTGCTCGAGATTGCAGCGGGCTATGCGGTTATAGCGGTGCTGTCGGCGATCATGACGTTTATTGAGTGTTGATGACTTGATATAAATATTATTTTGATTTATAATATATGAAATGTGTTTCCGGCAGGTATTTTTGAGATGGTATGAAATGCCTGCCGGAGCAGAAGGAAAGTATGCAGCATAATTTTAGAATCTGAGGTTTTATCTATATGGACAAGAGCACGATTTCTAACAACGGACAGACAGTCAAGGAAAAGATAAATGCCATGCTGCCCTCGTTCAGCAAGGGGCAGAAGAAGCTTGCGGAATATATTCTTGGAAATTATGATACAGCGGCTTTCCTTACGGCGGCGAAGCTTGGACAGAAGGCTGGTGTGAGCGAATCCACCGCTGTGAGATTCGCCATGATGTTAGGCTATGAGGGATATCCGCAGTTTCAGGAGGCTATGGCTGTTTTTCTCAAAAAGCGACTGGGCTCCGTCGAGAAAATTGAGGCAGCGGCAGGGGATATAGAGCAGTCCAAGGTTCTTTCGTATGTGCTCAACGCGGATATAGAGAAGATAAGACTTACCATGGAGACTATTGAGCCGGATGCGTTTGACCTGGCGGTCGACATGCTCAATTCGGCCGGGCATATATACATTGTCGGTGTGAGAAGCTGTGCTCCGCTTGCGGAATTTCTTGGCTTTTACTTAAGAATGATAAATGATAATGTCCGCATGGTGACCACCAACAGCGCTTCGGAGATGTTTGAACAGATGCTGCCGATAAATGAAAAGGATGTTGTTGTCGGCATAAGCTTTCCGCGGTATTCCATGAGGACGCTCAAATGCATGGAGTACGCTAATAACAAGAGCGCAGAGGTAATCGCCATCACCGACAGCAGAAATTCACCTATGAGCCTCTATTCCTCGTGCAATCTGCTGGCAAGAAGCGATATGACCTCCATCGTGGATTCACTTGTCGCACCGATGAGCGTTATAAATGCCCTGATAGTGGCTCTGTGCATGAAGAACAAGGAGCGTGTGGTGCAGAAGCTTGAGGAGCTTAACAGGGTGTGGAGCGACTATCAGGTGTACAATAATGACGAAATCAATCAGCTTGATGAGGATTTATTTGAGTCGCTGAGGAAAATAGAGGAATAGCCTGGGTATAGATTTATATTTGAGGATTTAGAAGGGCTTTGGCGGATTGGGGAAATATCAATAAATGTACAGATTAAGAAAAGGCTTGTTGCACAGGAAAAATGGCAATGATATGGGTAATATGCAGGTTGTGGTGTTTTTTGATTGTGCGGTATAATCGGCAGATAAATATATGGAAAAGGATAGTAAGGATATATGAGTAATGTCATAGTAATCGGAGCCGGGGCGGCCGGAATGATGGCGGCGATAGCAGCGGCAGGAAACGGTCATCAGGTGACGGTTCTTGAGAAAAATGAGAAGGCGGGAAAGAAAATCTACATAACGGGAAAGGGTCGCTGCAATATCACCAATGCCTGTGATGTCGAGGAGCTTTTTAACAATGTTGTCACCAACAAGAAGTTTTTGTACAGTGCATTCTATGGCTTCACCAATGATGATGTGGTGACTATGCTCAACACTGCAGGGCTTGCAACGAAGGTTGAGAGGGGCAACAGAGTGTTCCCGGTAAGTGACAGGGCCGGGGATGTCATAGCTGCTCTTGTGAGAATAATGAAGAAGCTTGGTGTGAAGCTTGAATATGATACCACGGTGACAGAAATAATTACCGGAACCTTGGATAAAACAGATGACACCGCGGATGCTGCTGATGGCGGAAAATGTGGAGCTGCCGCCGGAGCCATTGCCACCACTGTAACCGGAGTCAGGTGCGCTTCCGGCAAGGTATATCCTGCGGATGCGGTTATCGTTGCGACCGGAGGGGTGTCCTATCCTACAACCGGTTCAACAGGTGACGGTTATGAATTTGCGCAGAGAACAGGGCACAATGTGACGGCGCTCAGTCCGGCACTTGTGCCATTTAATGTCGCTGAGGAGGATGTGAAGGAGCTTCAGGGTCTTGCACTAAAAAATTCCGGTGTGACGATATATGACGGCAAAAAGAAGCTCTATGAGGATTTTGGTGAGCTTTTATTCACACATTTCGGTGTGAGCGGACCTACCGTGCTCAGCGCGAGCAGCTATGTGGCTAAGAAAATCAAGGACCATCCGCTGAGACTGGTGATAGACTTAAAGCCGGGGCTTGACACAGAGCAGCTTGATGCGCGTGTGCTCAGGGATTTTGATGAATTCATGAATAAGAATTTCAACAACGCACTTGATAAGCTGCTCCCTAAGTCACTTATTCCTGTTGTAATCAGAAGAAGCGGAATAGACGAGTACAAGAAGGTGCATGAGATCAGTCGTGAGGAGCGGCTGAGACTCATAGGCACGATAAAGAATCTTGAGTTTACGCTCACAGGACTCAGGGGGTTCAATGAGGCGATAATCACACAGGGTGGTGTGAGCGTCAGGGATATAGACCCTTCCACAATGGAATCTAAGAAGGTCGGCGGACTTTATTTTGCCGGTGAGGTGTTAGACCTTGATGCGGTGACAGGGGGCTTCAACCTGCAGATTGCGTGGTCAACGGGGCACCTTGCCGGAATGAGCGTGTGAGACAGTTTTGCAAATGAAATTAGAAAAACTCTTAGAACAGTGATGGAGCAGCTTGAATCCGGGCAGGCTGGGCAAGGAAAACAAAAAAATCAAAATATACCCGGAAAGTGTCAAAAACACATAGAAAAAATGCCGGATATGGGTATAGAAGGCTGATAAATCAAAATATGCCCTTATAATCATCAGTAAAGTATAAAATAAGGGTATAAAACAAAGAAATAAGAGTTATATACCCACGAAACATTTCAAATCACATAAAAATTATTGAAATAAGGGCATGGGTTGGCATATATGCTAGAATGTACCCAGAGAAATTATAAAAAGGATAGAAGGAGAAAACAAAATGGCATACAGCATAGCAATAGATGGTCCTGCCGGAGCAGGAAAAAGCACAATAGCAAAGAGAGTTGCAAAGGAACTTGGATTTATATATGTAGACACGGGGGCTATGTACCGCGCGATGGCTATATATTTTGTGGACAATGGCATTGACGGCAGGGATGAGGCGGCAGTATCTAAGGCATGCGCCGATGTTGACGTAAGGATTACTTATGAGGACGGCGCACAGCAGGTCATCTTAAACGGTGAGAATGTCACCGGACGCTTAAGACAGGAGGAGGTCGGCACAATGGCGAGTGCCGTAGCTGTATATGCTGCCGTGAGAAGCAAGCTTGTGGAGCTTCAAAGACAGCTTGCAGAGGGAACGGATGTCATTATGGACGGCAGGGATATCGGAACCTGTGTACTTCCTGCTGCAACAGCCAAGGTATACCTTACGGCGAGTGTTGAGGCGAGGGCGAAGAGAAGATATGACGAGCTTTTACAGAAGGGCGAGAAGCAGGATATTGAAGTTATAAAGGCGGATATCGAAAAAAGAGATTACAATGATATGCACAGGGATATTTCTCCGCTTAAGCAGGCTGAGGATGCGGTGCTTCTCGACTCCTCGGATATGAACATTGAGCAGGTCACGGAAGCGATAATGGACATTTTCAGAAATGCGGTAAAGTAGAAAATAATCAGTACGGGGAATACAATAAAGCTCCGATGTAATAAGTTTGAAAGAAAAACTTTCAAATTACTTATTGGTGGCAGTACTGCAGGCAATGCTTGCAGTATGC
>OGKZ01001728.1_pt1 | contig 13600 bp, 12 predicted proteins | sample 1572571 | NCBI WGS metagenome assembly OGKZ01 (sample SAMEA2581906, study PRJEB24529) | metagenome | biome: Human gut stool | place: China | collected 2011 | reverse complement strand
TGAGCCAGGATCAAACTCTCAATAAAATGGTATCAACACAAGCTTTGCAACTTGAGCTAATCTGTTTTATTGAAGCTAAATCTCTATGCTTCAAAGAATTGTCAAGGCCCTTCCATACAAGCTTTTGCTTGTTCAGAAGGACTCTCGTCCTTTCTGGTGCTTCGTGTTTCTTTCACGTTGTTTAATTTACAAGGTGCACGCCGCTGTTACAGCGGGTTTTTATTGTACCACATTCAGTTCGCTTTGTCAAGAACTTTTTTCTTTCATTCTCAGCAAACTCGCTGTCGTACCGTGTCGCTCTCGCAAGCGACTTTATCAGGATATCACATTCAGAACTCTTTGTCAAGAACTTTTTTCAGCTCTTTTTCGAAGTTCTTTCTGTTTTCTCCCCGCCGCCCTCTCAGGCGACCCGATCAGGGTACCACACTCAGAACTCTTTGTCAAGAACTTTTTTCGACCTCCCGGTCATTTCATTCTCAACTCTTTGTGAGCTCTTCGTTCGATTTCCCTTGCTCGCTCAAGGGTTTGACCCCTCGCTCAAGCGCTTGATTATATTAGCAGAACCCCCGCCAATTGTCAACTGTTTTTTTCGAGTTTTTCACTCTTTTTTTACTTTTCTTCGCCAGCCCTACATCTTCGGCTATTTCGCCTGTTCTAACCACAAGATGTGCGGTCTGTTTTCCTGCGGTTTCATCTCTTGTCAAAAACTGCCGCCAGGATGACCGGGCACAGGAACAAAAGCAGGGTCATATATCCCTCCCGTCCCGTCCAAACCGCCTCTCCCGCGGGCCAGCCCAGCACCGTTCCCACTGCACTTCCTTGGGGAGTGGAATTAACACCCTCTGATATCAATTCTCCATTAAGGTATGCCTCTAGCGCTTCATCTGCATTTCCTGATACACCTGAATATACTTCTATGCCTGCTTCGCCTAATGCATTGGCAGCACCACCACCGATACCACCACATATAACAGCATTAATATCAAGACCTGCAAGAAGTCCTGCCATAGCTGAATGTCCAGAGCCTTCACTCTCTATAACTTCTTCTTTAACAATGTTCTGTCCATCTGTTTCATAAATCTTAAATTGTCTTGAATGTCCGAAATGCTCAAAAACATTTCCATTCTCGTAAGCAACTGCTATCTTCATATTATCCTCATTTCTATATTTTTTATAATAAGCGTATATCCTGATTTCAGGACACTATATTCCTTTAAATATAATTTAATTCTATCTATCCTAAGGAAATTATTACCAAATAATAATTCCTTTCAAATTGTTATTTCAATAACTATTATTTCTAGAAATTATTTTCCTCAAAGAATTTCTTCTTTCGATCAATCATTTCATCAATTCTTAGAATATAATTACGAACGTCTTTTACATTTTCTATTCTCTCAATTCTGACCGAATGATTATCATCTGCTTCATTATGAAATACTACCTTGCTGGAAGCTCCTGCACCACAGGCAATTATTGTCTGCTTTTCCTCCATAATAAGAATGTTATATATACATTCAAGTCCCTCAACTGAGTAACCGACATTCTCAAAATTACCTGCCATATTCTTCTGACGATACATATAATAAGGCTCCATTGACAGTCTTTTGGCTGTTTCCTCTGTCATTCTTATTATCTCATCTGTATTCTTGGTAGATAACTGCTTATACTTATCTCTCCATATATTAAGTGCCGCCGCTCTCTTTATTGCAAGAGAGTGTACTGTAAGGCTCTCAGGCTTCATCGCCTCAATCTCTGATAACGTATGAGCGACCTCATCAACATCTTCACCGACAAGACCAAGAATAATATCCATATTAATATTATTAAAACCTTCTTCCCTTGCCATAGAATACACATTTTTAATCTGCTCTACAGTGTGCTTTCTTCCTATAAGGTCAAGTGTCTGCTGGTTCATCGTCTGCGGATTAATAGATATTCTTCCAACATTATGTGCCTTTAACACCTTTAACTTATCCCTTGTTATGCTGTCCGGACGTCCCGCTTCAACTGTAAATTCATGACAGCCATCAATATCAAAAAGCTCCTTTAAAGCCGTTATGAGCCTGTCAAGCTGTGCCGCACCAAGCGTTGTAGGTGTTCCACCGCCAAAATACACTGTATCAAGTCTTCTGTCTTTCATCGTGCTGGCTACAAAAGTCATCTCCTTAATAAGTGCATCAAGGTAATCGTCCACATAATTCTTATACGCATCAAGTGCATATGATGAAAATGAGCAGTACAAGCATATACTTGGACAAAATGGTATTCCAATATATAAACTGTAACCATTCTTATAATCTATCTTATTAAGAATGTCCATTTCTTTCTTTGCTACATTTATTGCAAGGCTGGCTTTCTTCTCACTCGCCTTATGCTTATTCACAAAATGCTTCTTTATAGTCTGCTCGTCTTCGCCATCTTCAAGCATAACATATGCAATCTTGCTTGGGCGCACTCCTGTAAGATAACCCCAAGGCAGTGTCTTTCCTGTCATCTGGCTGAGCCTGTCATATAAATATGACTTGAATTTATCGTGCATTTCGCTCTTGTTAAGCCCTGTCATATCAGGTACCGTTATATCAATCACTTTATCACCTTCTGTGACAACTGTATCCTGCTTATATGCCTTCACCTCCATTCTTGGGTAAAATGAACGCACAAGAACTATTGCATCATCATAAAATGTATCGTTATCAATTTTAATATATATCATATTATCCATCTTTCTTATGCACCTATAAACGGGTTATGAACCCTCTCATATCCTATGCTTGTTCCCTCGCCATGTCCTGTATACACTTTGGTATCATCTGGAAGCACCATAAGCTTATCCTTAATTGAATGCACAATGTCGCTCATACTTCCACCAGGGAAATCTGTTCTACCAACTGACTCACAAAAAAGTGTATCACCTGAGAATAACACGCCGATTGACTCAATATAATAGCACGTTCCACCCTCCGTATGTCCCGGTGTATGGATTGCCTTAATATCAAAGCCTGCAAGATTAAGTACATCACCATCATTGTGCCATATATCAGCCTTCACAGACAAGTTCATTCCATAAGCCTCACCTAGATTAATATGAGGTGTACTTAATGTATTCTTCTCCTCTGCTGAGGCATACACCTTGACATTATATTTATCCCTCACTTCATCTGCTGCCATAGTATGGTCAAAATGTCCGTGTGTTAAAAGTATTTCCTTTAACGTACAGCCCGACTGTTCTATCATCTCACTTATCTTTCCAGCATTATCCGCAGGGTCTATAAGCACACACTCTTTAGTGTCTGTATTACAAAGCAGGTAACAATTCGTTCCTACCATTCCTAATACTCTTACATCTATTTTATACATTATAATCTCCAATCCCTGTGTCAAAAATGCTGTCGTACGAAGCAATATATAAAATATCTTAACTTCGCACGACAGCGGTTATAAATATCAGCCTGTAGCTCTCTCTATATCTGTCACTCCGTCAATCTTTCTTAAATTATCAATTAATCTGTTAAGTTCTTCCTTACCAGATACAACAAATCCAAGATTGATTGTTGCAAGCTGTTTCTTATTAACACGGCTGTTCATAAATCTTACATCTATATTAGATTCCGTAAACAGACGTGAAATATCAACAATAAGTCCTTTTCTATTGCCTGCATATATATTAATCTCTGCACTGTACTTCTCATCTTTATTCTCTGTCTGCTCCCACTCAGCTTCTATAAGCCTTGCTCTTTCATTAGCTGGGAAATTAAGAATATTAACACAATCTGTTCTGTGAATTGATATTCCTCTTCCTCTTGTAACAAATCCAACAATCTCATCACCAGGCACTGGATTACAGCACTTAGAGAAACGGACAGCAACATCATGTATTCCTTTTACAACAATACTGCCTTTGCCCTTCTTCTCCTTCTCTTTGTCCTTGCTCTCACTTGCCACAATGCTGTCAAGTACCTGCTTGTCAGTTATCTCAGCCTTCTTGGTCTTCTGATATTCCTCATTAAGCTTATTGACAATCTGGCCTTCTTTTAATGCACCATGTCCTACTGCCGCAAGAACAGCATTCCAGTCTTTGTAACCATATTTTCTTAGTGCTTTCTCAACGAACTCAGGCTTATTAATCTCAGAAAGAACAATTCCCTTACTCTTACAGTAATTAGATATAAGTTCCTTGCCCTTTATAATATTGTCTTCTTTTAGCTCCTGCTTAAACCACTGGTTAATCTTGTTACGGGCCTGTGTTGACTTAACCATTGAAAGCCAGTCACGACTTGGTCCTTTGGAATTCTGTGATGTTATAATCTCAATTCTGTCACCATTCTTAATCTCATAATCAATATTAACAAGCTTGCTATTGACCCTTGCACCAACCATCTTGTTACCTACAGCACTATGTATGCTGTATGCAAAATCTATTGGATTAGAACCTGCTGGAAGTGTCTTAACATCACCTGTAGGAGTGAAACAGTACACTGAATCAGAAAAAAGGTTAAGGTCATTCTTAATTGATGATAAGAACTCCTTGTTATCAGACATATCTCTCTGCCATTCAAGAATCTGTCTTAGCCAGCTAAGCTTAGCTTCCTCACTCTTATCAGACTCTCCTGTCTTGCCCTCTTTATACTTCCAGTGGGCAGCAATACCATATTCAGCAATTCTGTGCATTTCATAAGTTCTTATCTGTACCTCGAATGGCTGTCCATTAGAAGCAATAAGTGTTGTATGAAGTGACTGGTACATATTAGGCTTAGGCATTGCTATATAATCTTTAAAACGTCCCGGTATTGGCTTATACATTTCATGAATAACACCAAGTGCCGCATAACAATCCTTGACTGTATCAACCTTTATACGAACGGCAAATATATCATATATCTGGTCAAGCGTCTTATTCTGGTTAACCATCTTTCTATATATTGAGAAGAAATGCTTAACTCTTCCGTCTATCTCAGCTTCGATTCCAGCATTGCTAATGTGCATGCCTACTTCTTTGATAATGCTCTTTATAAATGCCTCCCTGCCCGGTCTGTTAATATCAACCTGCTTTACAAGATCATTATAAGTATCCGGCATAAGATACTTCATTGATAAATCATCAAGTTCTACCTTAATCTTGGATATACCTAACCTATGGGCAATAGGTGCATATATATCCATAGTTTCTCTTGACTTTTCCACCTGCTTGGCTGGTGACTGGTACTGCATTGTACGCATATTATGAAGCCTGTCGGCAAGCTTTATCATAATAACTCGTATATCCTTTGCCATTGCAAGGAACATTTTTCTTAAGTTCTCAGCCTGAACTTCAATCTTGTCGTGCTGGTAATTAAGCTGTGTGAGCTTTGTTACACCATCTACCAAAAGTGCTACTTCATCGCCAAATTCCCTAGCAACATCTTCACTTGTCATAACTGTATCTTCCACAACATCGTGCAAAAGACCTGCAATAATAGATTCCTTATCAAGTTCAAGCTCTGCTAATATAATGGCAACACACAGTGGGTGAATAATATATGGCTCTCCAGACTTTCTAAACTGTCCTTCGTGTGCCTCCTTAGCCACTTTATATGCTCTCTCTATATCAGATAAATCTGATGAAGGATGATACTGCCTGATTGTTTCTATAAGCTTATTATAAAGCACTTCAGGACTTGTAAAATCTGCTGGAGTATCAACCGACTTGTCCACCTGACTTGTCTTGATATTGGTATTGCCTGCTAATTCTATATTATTCTCTGGCATATAATTTCTCCCTACACTTCTGAATATAGTTTTTCCATAAATTCTCTTGTTGCTACTGCATTTTCTGGTACAGTATTCTCAAGTGTGCAATGAACATATGGCTTATGTTCCTTAATCTTCTTAAGAAGAAGAGGATAATTAAGTCCACCTGTTCCTGCCGCTATTGACTTAAGCTCATCACCTTCAACGACATAATCTTTGCAGTGGACAACTGCTATATCCTTTAATAATAAATCAAATGCCTGATTAATTATCTCATCCTGCTTATCTATATTACCCACATATAAAAGGTTAACTGGATCAAATATAATCTGAAGATTAGGTGAGTCTATCGCATCAAGAACCTTTCTTGCTCTCTCAACTGTATTAACAATATGCTTCCATACCGGTTCAATCGCAACTATAACGCCAAACTGCTCTGCGTATTTAACAATTGGTCTTAAATTATCTATAAAGCACTGTAAAGCTTCCTCTGAATGGTTAGCTGGCTCATACTTGTACTCCTCATTGACAGCACCTGTCTCTGTACCAACTACGCCACAGCCAAGTATACTTGCAAATCTTATGTGTGCCTTATATTTCTCAACTATCTCCTTGTGCTTCTCCTCATTAGGATTGCAAAGGTTAAGGTAACAGCCAAGTACTGCTATATCAACCTTATTCTCTGCACATAATTCTTTAATATACATTGCAAGACCTGGTGTCATAGTCTCTACTCCAGGCTTGAACTCCTTAATAGACTTGCTTAATGCTATGTGCATACAATGAAATCCCTGATTATGTATATTAGGAATAAGTTCATTAAGTGGTGCATATGCCACATCGTGTGCTCTTATACCGATTCTCATAATTAACCTCCTTAGGCTGTTACTCTGTGTTATGATTATTTAACCCAAACAGCCATATCAGTATATTCTTTCTGATATGGCTGTCTGTTTCCGGTGTGCTGTGTGTCCCAGTAAAATGACATCCTTCATTACTGAAATGCCATCTTATGCCTCTTACACATACATCATAATATTTATTTTAACACATTATTGTCAGAATGTCATATTATTTTCACTAATTGCATTATAATAAGTTGCAAGTGGTATGAAACTCTGTGCAAATCCTTTCCCTGAATTACCCTGACATATTACCGCATCATCTATAATAGTCTTGACTCCTACTGCTCCCTTAGGCACTTCATTCACAGCACCCCTGAACGTATTAAGTCCATATTCAAGATACTGTTTATTACCTGTAAGCTCATAGGCTATTGCAAGTGCTTCAAGAAGCAGGGTATTATTGCCATTTCTTGCAAGACTTGGAAGCTCCTTATAATAGAACAAACCATTATCCATATAACAGTTCTCTGTCAGGTCATCAACTGCCCTTAATATCATCTGCCTGATATCTTCTCTTGGGAATATTCTGTAATATCTCATAACGCTTCCCACCGCTATTGATATCATAAAGCCTACTCTTATGGCTGTATTATCTGTGTAAGGTGATAACCAGTCGCCATATTCTTCTTCCCACTTCTTAAAATTATCAATTATCCAGTCACATTTTACAAGCCATTTATTATCATTAGTCTCTACATACAGGGCTGTAAGTGTTCTTAGTGCCCAGCCGGTTTCCCTTGCATTGGCTTCACCCGGCACCTGATACATAGGAGTTTCAAGAAGTTTTAATACATTTTCTCCTATTCCAACTGCTGTATCATAACCTCTCTTATCACCTGTAAAATGGTAATAATCAAGCAGACCCTCGACCCACTCGTGAGAGCATACCATAACACCATTCTTACAATGTCCTGCCGTGTGCTCCCACTGTCCGCCAATTCTAAGAGGATTACTACTGTAATGGCACACATCTATATCCATCCAATGCTTTGCTGACACAATCAGATAATCCATAAATCTTCTGACACCGGTTCTTGCATACATAAGTGCACAGGCATGTGGATAATCGTATTCATTATTGCTCCAAACAGGCTTTCCACCGCCACGTCCCTGAACAGTGTAGCCTTGATCTACCGTGTCGCCCCAGTTAAGCATACCATAGCACCTTGAATGTCCGTCTGCTTTTGCCATAAGTGATATCTCAAAATCGTCATTATACTTTACAGGGAACACATCAATCATAACCCCTGCCCTCTTAAACACTTCTGGTGCTATATATGGTCTGTCTGGCATCTGGTATATAAGACTCCTGTTGTCTATCTCCCACAGCTTCATATCAGGGCTATGAAAATGTATCATAAACTGCTGTTCTTTTGCCATTCCTGACTGCATAGTAATCTCCCCGACATTCTCAGGAACAAGCATAACAGCCACACCTTCCCTGCACGACTTCACTGCCTTAGGATAATTCTGCTGTGCCTGATGAACCGTAACACTAAAGCCATCTTCACCATCAGTATAATCAGCCATAAATGTTCCATAAAATACCTCTGCAAAATGCTCATTAGCCTCTTTCACAAGATATTTATCATCAATTACCTCATTGACCTCCTCGCCATTCTTACCAATTATAAAGCTTGTCTTATAATTAGAAGTTGCAACAACAGTTCTTATATTATTGACATCAGCCTTCTTTTCAAGCATATCAAGCTCTGTTGTACCCCTTGTCACAAATACAGGACCATCATTATGCGAATTATCTGTACGGATATCACCACAGCCTGTTGAATCGTTACCTGCTGTAATTTTAAGAGGCTTTAACTGCTCTGTAATTACGCTATCTTCTGATTTCTTAATATAAAATACAAGCGACTTTATCTTTAACTCATCATCTGATGTATTGATAATTCTGTATGTAATATTAACCCATGGCTTTCCGGCATAACCAGTGACTTTAATAACTGCCTTAATATTTTTGTTCTCAATATCCCCTGCTGCGATATTACTGCACTCAGCTTCTACACTTGCAGTAACTGGTCCGGCCTCAACAACCTTCCACTCTCCAATCTTAAGCTTATAAGCATTGCCATCTTTATCCTTAAGATATGGACCTTCAAAATTCTTATCTGTATATACTTTCCTGTAATCATTAAGCTGCCTGAATATTGAACTGCTGTTGTTGGCAACCTCATATTCCAGACTGCCGCATTTTATTAAAAAGCCATTATTAACCGGTGTTACGCTGACGGTGCCATCTTGCTTAGCACACTCTGATTGTCCGTCTTCTATAAGATTAGCTAACTCCTGTTTAGTAGTTGTCAATACTGCCTTTTCCAACTTATTAGCTGGTAAATCTGCCATAAAATCGACAAAAAGATACTTTATACTACCATCATCATACTCTGCCGTAACCTTTGGCTGGATAATACATTTTCTCTTATTCTGAACTATGCTTATATTATCCGTATTATATAGTTCCCCTTTAGCAAATGGAACTGCTATGCTAACACATTCATTAATTCTTGGATATCTGTATAACTTGTCAAAAAATATATCAACCATATAAAGCCTCTTTTCTGTTATGCATTTTACATATGTAGTGTCTGCTATACTATTTCTATTACGTTATGCGTTAAATCTTTAACTATTGTTATTATAATATTAATTGCCACTTCTAACCACTGTTATATTTGTCCAATTTATGATATTATACATATTAATTTACATATAAGGCACATAATCAGGAGGAATATTTTGAACTACGCTGAAATTAAATATAACGACATCGCCAATGGTCCTGGAGTACGTACAAGCATTTTTGTAAGCGGATGTACACACCACTGCAAAGGCTGCTTTAATGAAATTGCGTGGGATTTTAACTATGGTACACCTTTTACTGATGCAACCATATCTGATATAATTAATTCAATGAAGCCAGATTATATTGCTGGTCTTACACTGCTTGGCGGCGAACCATTTGAACCAGCCAATCAAAGGGGACTTATTCCGCTTCTAAAGGCTGTAAAGGAAAACTATCCAGCCAAGGATATATGGTGCTTTACCGGTTACCTTTTTGATGAGGATATTATGGATAAAATGTATGACAAATATCCTGAAACCAGAGAAATGCTTTCATATATTGACGTATGCGTCGATGGAAGATTTGTTGAAGAATTAAAAGATATGATGCTTAAATTCAAGGGTTCATCAAACCAGCGCACAATACTTGTACAGCAGTCTTTAAAAGAAGGCACTGTAGTTACTGCTGAAGAATATCAATAATCAGTGGAAAATCTATATAAAAAAATTCAGGTATTAGTCAGTCACCTGAATATCAATAATATTAAGGAGAATAATTATCAATGAAACAGACAGTTAAATTTAAAAAGCTTACACCAAATGCAATAGTTCCAACTTATGGTACAGAATTCTCTGCCGGTGCAGACCTCTATTCCGGAATGACTGAACCAGTGATAATCAACGCTGGTACTACAGAATTCATCAAGACAGGGATTGCTATGGAAATCCCAGAAGGCCTTGTTGGTCTTGTATACGCACGAAGCGGTATGGCGTGCAAAAAAGGTCTTGCCCCAGCCAATAAGGTCGGCGTTATCGACTCTGATTACCGCGGCGAGCTTATGGTTGCATTACACAACCATTCACAATCCCCTGTAACCGTTGAACCTGGCGACAGAATTGCACAGCTTGTACTCACACCTTATATTACTGCTGAATTCGTTGAGGCTGAGGAATTAAGTGATACAGTGCGAGGTGATGGAGGATTTGGGTCTACTGGAACTAAATAATATTTTAAATAATAGTAATCACTATTTACTATTATAAAAATGCTGCATTTTATAGATTGATTATGCCAGCCTTCAAATATTAGAAAAAATGATATGTACCATTTTACCTGACAAACTCCTGTAAAATAGTAGATATCAAAAGTCTAATTATTGGAAGCTGGTATTTTTATGTCTGAATATTCTTTTATATCTATATCCTGTCTTAAGTTCATCTTATAGTTTTCCATATCAGATTTTACACGATTGTCATAAGATATTTCTGTTTTCTTAAGTTCATCTTATAGTTTTTATACTTAAAATAAATAAAAAAGAAGGTTTATTTCAACCTTCTTTCGTATCTATATTTCCCAATTTTTTTAATACTCATATCTAATAATCATCTAATCTCCCTAACATTTATATCTCCTAATTTTTTGTCACATTTCCTATAGGATGGAAACGCCGTAAATCCTGGCCTTGAAATATAATTACGAGTTGGGTCATAATAAACGCTCAAAATTCCTGTTAACAAAAACTGGAATCCCAAGTGTTTTTCGTTCTCTCCGTGATTAAAATAAACATACTCTCCAACTTTCCCATTACCGGGACGTTTTTTAAAAATACTCCATTTATTGAATGAACCAATATATCCTATTAAATCATCAAAATAATCTTCTCCCTCAGAATAAACTTCTTCTAATTTTTCAAAAATCCATTGTTCTGTAGTTTTTTCTTTTTTCTCAAATGCATCCATTGCCACCAAAGCTAAAAATGGACCTCTTAATTTTTTCCCACTATTATCTACACACCGACATAATTTTAATGCATTTTTCAATGCCTGAACTTCATGTACTATATCATTTTCATGTAAATTCTTTTTCACAGAAATTATACCTACAACTCCCTCTGGTGGAACTATAACATTTTCCCCAAATCTCTGAAAAATTGGATATTTAGCACTATTATAAATTAATATATCTAACTGTGTTGAATGTCTATCCTCATCATTTTTCCTATTTCTATTTTTCAATCCTGTCTTTACTGCTGGTCTCAAAATAAACCCAGTTAAAACTTCCAAATCCTTTGGTAAATATCTCTTCAAACACTCTCGTATTAATGTTTCTACATATCTTCCATCTTCTCCGTTATGAGCTGCTCCATTTCTATTTTCTGCTGGAATTAATATTTGAAATTGTTTATAAACATCCAACATAGCTTGCATCTCATTTGATAAATAATTTTGAATTCGCTTACCATCCATATTGTTACACCTTCAAACCCTTTTTACTTATGTTATAATTTAATTCCTGTATTAACAGACTCTAGTATCAATTTTTTCACTTTAATAGCCTTCAATTAAGATATATTCAATTTTTTGATTACTTCTATTTCTCTCTTTTTTACATTTCACTTTCTAAACAAGGCATTTCTTTCCAATAATTTTCTAACTCTGGTATTTGCTTTTTTGCTGCATATATCATCTGAATGCCCATATAATAAATAAGTGTCATTCTATCATTATCTGGATAATTCACAAGTTCAACTACAAGAGAATGCCCTACATCAATATGTGCTCCTCTTTTATCTGATATATGTTTTAAATAATCATATATTGAAAGCTTATTGTAACCAATTTGTTCAAGTATATCATATATCGTTTGATTTTTAATTTCATCCTTTGGATACCTCTTACAATAAACATCCATTACTTCTCCTTTGTATTCTACTTGTTCACAAGCATATAAACTTATAAATTCTGATTTTAACCCTTTAAACTTACCTGTTAACTTATTCAATATATACTCATATGAATATTTTGGAAGCATTTGTGCAATTGATTCAACATCTCTATCAAACCAAGATACATTCTGTTTGAGCCATTCTTCTACAGGAATCCATGTCTGTATACTCCCTATCCGCAATGGAGTATGCACTATATGTTGTCCATCACCACATCTAACTTCAATTCCATCTAAAAGTGGCATTTTGAATGTAGGACATACATTTAGAAGCACAGATGCTTTCTCACATAATAGCTTTCTTAATGGCATTACAATTATTCTATCCAACACAGACTGATATTGTTCATTCAACTCCTGCGACTCAAGTAAACATAATCTTATAATATTAAATTCTTGCTTAATTTCTTTTATCATTCCATTACGAGAAAGATTAAATTCATCAACAAAATTTAATTCTGTTTTATATGTTTCATCTATATTTCTCACTTTACAATTCCTCCATATATCCATTTATAGAAAACAATCATATCTTCTTTTGGAAATATCGCTTTCACTTCTATATCCTTATCTGTGGCTGAAGCTATATGCTCTGCTGTAAAGCTATTCTTATACATTTTCATAATAAATCTGGTCTCTCCAATCGCAATACCATCTTCTTTTATTTCCTGACTCAAGTTACACATAATGCTCACTTATTTTTTACATTATCTGCATCGGTACATATTGTTCCTAATACTTCTGCCTGTCAGTAACTGGCAGTGAAGATGTTGTGCTGCTTACCTTATCCAAACCCTCACGAATACCGATGATGTAATTGGCAAAGTGCATAGGCAGGGTGTTTTTGAGGTAGTTGCCGTGTAAGACAAGCTTGAGTATGGTGTCTTCCTATAAAATTTACTCTTTTAACTTTCCCCACACAATTTCCTTAAGATATATCTTTTCTTCGACAATATCAATTATTTTCCACTTTAATAAATTGCTTACATATTTATCCATTTTTTCCATTTCAAACTCTTCCACCTGATAATCAATAATCATTCTCTCTATTTCATTTTTTAACTGTTCTGAAGTAATCCCTGTGGCATAAGCATTCTGTTTATGGAGTGCATATACCACAACAGCACTATCATAATCCAATTCCTTTTCTGAAATTGCCACTATACAGAGAACAGATATAATCATTAATTGGGTATATTGAAACACATTCTCCGTCTTGGAAAGTGATGCCACAAACTCTGCTACTGCTACAAGTCCACTCTTAATATCAAGCCTGATATTCCCCATTTTATAGGAGGCTGATTTATCTCCTAAAAAAATCATCTCCCGCTTTGCAGTATCCGGAATAATTTGCAAGTACTTATCCATAATTGTGTTTCCAAATGCAGGATTCAATCCATTCTGTAATGAATACTCCTCTAAATGTTTTCTAATCTGACCA
>OGKZ01001716.1_pt1 | contig 13703 bp, 8 predicted proteins | sample 1572571 | NCBI WGS metagenome assembly OGKZ01 (sample SAMEA2581906, study PRJEB24529) | metagenome | biome: Human gut stool | place: China | collected 2011 | reverse complement strand
CCCTGCAGCGCTGCGCCAGCCATCTGGCCAGCCGCACCGATGTGAACGAGGCCTACGCTGTGGGCGGCGCTGCCGCTTCCGCTGCCTTTGCAGGCGAGACCGGGCGGATGATCTCGCTCAAGCGCATTTCCGATTACCCCTACCAGTGCATCACCGAGTCGGTGGATGTCCAGCAGGTGGCAAACCTGGAGAAAAAGGTGCCGCTGGATTGGATCGCCCCGGACGGAATGCAGGTGACGGCGGCGTTTGAGGAGTATGCCCGTCCGCTCATCCTGGACGAAGTGACACCGGTCTATGTCAACGGTACCCCGCGCCATATCTGCCTGTAAGTTTCATTTGCGCACTTCCCCCCCTTCCTCGTGGTCTGTTTTCGTGCTCCTGCACGATAATATAAAAGCCGAAACAGAAGAAAAGGAGAAATCATCATGGGTAAAAATGCAATCGTTGGTCAGTCTGGCGGCCCTACCTCCGTCATCAATGCAAGTCTGGCAGGCGTGTTCGAGAGCTGCAAGAGCCGCGGTGCCGACATCGTGTACGGTATGTGCAACGGTGTTGCCGGTCTGCTGGAGGAGCGCGTGGTGGACCTGTCCACCGTGCTGACGGACGATTTGGACATCGAGCTGCTCAAGCGCACGCCGTCCAGCTTCCTGGGCAGCTGCCGCTACAAGCTGCCCGACTGGCACGCGGACGAAGCCGTGTACAAAAAGCTGTTTGCCATTCTGGAAAAGCTGAACATCGGCTACTTCTTCTACATCGGCGGCAACGACTCCATGGACACCATCGGCAAGCTGGCCGACTACGGTGCCCGCATCGACAGCGACATCCGCTTCATGGGCGTACCCAAGACCATCGACAACGACCTGATGGTCACCGACCACACCCCCGGTTATGGTTCTGCGGCCAAGTACATCGGCGTGGTGATGAAGGAGATCATCCGGGACGCCACCGTGTACGGCACCAAGTACGTCACCGTGGTGGAGATCATGGGCCGCAACGCCGGTTGGCTGACCGCCGCCGCTGCTCTGGCCAAGAGCGACGACTGCGAGGGCGTGGACATGATCTGCCTGCCCGAAGTGCCCTTCAATGTGGACCACTTTGTGGAGAAGGTGCGCGTGATGCAGGAGAAGAAGCCCAGCATCGTCATCGCCGTGTCCGAAGGCGTCAAGCTGGAGGATGGCCGCTATGTCTGTGAGCTGGCCGACGATGTGCACGCTGTGGACGCTTTCGGCCACAAGGCCCTGACCGGTACGGCCCGCTTCCTGGCCAATGTGGTGGCCCGCAATCTGGACACCAAGACCCGCTGCATCGAGCTTTCCACCCTGCAGCGCTGCGCCGGCCACCTGACCAGCCGCACCGACATCACCGAGGCCTATCAGGTGGGCGGTGCTGCCGCCAAGGCTGCCTTTGAGGGCGTGACCGGCCAGATGGTGGCCCTGAAGCGCATCTCCAACAGCCCGTACCAGTGCACCACGGAGCTGCACCCCATCAGCGAGGTGGCAAACCTTGAGAAGAAGGTGCCGCTGAGCTGGATGAACGAAAACCACACCCAGATGACCGAGGAGTTCCTGGAGTACGCCCGCCCGCTGATTCAGGCCGAGCTGACCCCGCTGTACATCGCCGGTCTGCCCCACCACATCTACCTGAAGAAGCAGAAGTGATGGTTTCCCCTTTTGAACTGTTCTAAGGCATAAAAACCGCCCGCCCGGATGCATTTCCGGGCGGGCGGTTTGTTTATCTTATGGTTATACGGTCGCACCGACCTTCGGGGCACCGCCTGCGATCTCCTCGGCGGTCAGGGGCTTTGCCTCGGCCGGGGCGTTCAGGCGCTCCTTGGCCACGGCCAGCATCAGCTTGATGCGGTTTTCCTGGTTGACCTTGGTGGCGCTGGGGTCGTAGTCGATGGGGGTGATATTGGCGCTGGGGTACAGCGCACGGATCTTGTTCACCATGCCTTTGCCCACGATGTGGTTGGGCAGGCAGCCGAAGGGCTGGGCACACACGATGTTGCCGTAGCCGCCCTGCACCAGCTCGATCATCTCGGCGGTCAGCAGCCAGCCCTCGCCCATCTTGGCACCCAGCGAAATGATGCCCTTGGGCTTTTCCACCAGCTCCTTGAAGGGGCCGGGGGCGTAGAACCCGGCATTGCTCTCGGCCTTGAGCATGGCACGCTCGATGCTGTCCAGCCAGTTCAGGAACTGGTCGATGCCCACCTTCACGGCCAGCTTGCCGCCGTACAGGATGTGGTCCTCGCCCATGTTGAAGGCGCAGTACTGCACAAAGCCCATCAGGCCGGGGAAGTTCACCTCGCAGTCCTGGCTTTCCAGGAACTTCTGCAGGTCGTTGTTGCCCAGCGGGCTGTACTTGACGTAGATCTCACCGACCACGCCCACCTTGACCTTGGGCACCCGGGTGACCGGGATGTTGGCAAAGTCGGCTGCAATGAGCGGGAAGGTGTGCTTCATCTCCTTGGCGGTGTAGCCCTTGCCGGCCAGCAGCACCCGGCCCAGACGGGTGACCCACAGGTCCACCATCTTGTCGGCAGCACCCTTCTCGTTCTCATAGGGGGCCACCTGATTGCGCAGGGCGCACAGCATGTCACCGTAGAAGATGCAGGCCAGTGCGCGGCGGGCCAGCGGGATGGTCATCTGGAAGCCGCTGTCCTTTTCCAGGCCGGAAAAGTTCAGGCTGGCCACCGGGATCTGCGGGTAACCGGCTTTGACCAGTGCCTTGCGCAGCAGATGGATGTAGTTGGAAGCACGGCAGCCGCCGCCGGTCTGGGTGATGAGCAGCGCGGTGTGATCCAGATCATATTTGCCGCTGTTCAGCGCGTCCAAGAACTGGCCAATGACCAGCAGGGCCGGATAGCAGGTATCGTTGTGGACATATTTCAGGCCCAGCTGTGCCACGGCACTGCCGCAGTTGCCCAGGATCTCGCACTTGTAGCCGTCGTAGCGCAGGGCGTACTCCAGCAGGCGGAACTGGGTAATGGCCATGTTGGGGATGAGGATGGTATGCGTTTTCTTCATCTCCGGGGTGAATTTGGGATAATTGTATTCCATAGGTTCCTCCTATGTTCTCAGGCTTCTGCCTTGGCGGCGGCCTTTTCCTCGGCCACCTCGTCGCGCTCATCCAGCGCGGCAAACAGACTGCGCAGGCGGATGTTCACCGCACCCAGGTTGGTGATCTCGTCGATCTTGAGCTGGGTGTACAGCTTGCCGCCTGCCTGCAGGATCTCGCGGGTCTCGTCGGTGGTAATGGCATCCACGCCGCAGCCGAAGGAAACCAGCTGCACCAGATCCATATCCTTCTGGGTGGTGCAGTATTTGGCGGCGGCATACAGGCGGCTGTGGTAGGTCCACTGGTTCAGCACGCTGGTGGGGAACTTCTCCACGCGGTTGGAGATGCTGTCCTCGGTGACCACCGCCGCGCCGTGGCGGGTGATGAGGTGGTCGATGCCGTGGTTGATCTCCGGGTCCACATGGTAGGGGCGTCCGGCCAGCACGATGATGCGCCTGCCCTGACGGCGGGCCTCATCTATGATCTCGCTGCCCTTGACCCGGATCTGTGCCATGTGGGCTTCATACTCAGCGTAGGCAGCGTTGGCAGCCTCCTGCACTTCCTTCTCGGAGATGCCGCCGAAATACTTGGGCAGCACGTCCTTCGCCATCTTGTGGACGAAATCCTTCGGACGGTGGATGCCGACGTAGTCGTAGATGAACTTCTGGCCTTCCAGCTCGGGGCAGTTGCCGGCGAGGACTTCGGGATAGTAGGCCACGACGGGGCAGTTGTAGTGGTTGTCGCCCAGACCCTCGTCGATGTTGTAGGTCAGGCAGGGGTAGAAGATGGCGTCCAGATGCATCTGGGTCAGGGCCTTGATGTGGCCATGGCTGAGCTTGGCCGGGAAGCAGGCGGTGTCGCTGGGGATGGTAGCCTGACCAGCCAGATAGAGACCGCGGCTGGACACCGGGCTGGTGTGAACGGCAAAGCCGAGCTTGGTCCAGAAGGCGTACCAGAACGGCAGCAGCTCGTACATATTCAGGCAGAGCGGGATGCCGATGGAGCCGCGCTTTCCGGCCACGGGCTTGTAGCTGGCCAGAAGCTGCTGCTTGTAGGCGTAGAGGTTGAGGCTGTTATCCTCGCTCTTGCCGGTGACGGGCTTGTCGCAGCGGTTTCCGGAGATGAACTTGCGGCCATCGGCGAAGGTGTTGACGGTGAGCTGGCAGTGGTTGCCGCAGCCGCCGCACTTGACGCTGACGACTTTCTGGTCGAAGTTCTCCAGCTCTTCCTCGCTCATCATGGCGGAGGTGGTCTGGCCGTTCTTGTGGCACTGGCGCAGACCGAAGAGGGCCGCACCGTAAGCGCCCATCAGACCGGCGATGTCGGGGCGGATGACCTCGACGCCCATCTCCTTCTCGAAGGCGCGGAGGACGGCCTCATTGTAGAACGTACCGCCCTGCACGACGATCTTCCGGCCCAGCTCTTCGGGGCTGGACGCACGGATGACCTTGTACAGTGCGTTCTTGACGACGCTGATGGACAGGCCCGCCGAGATATTCTCAATGGACGCGCCGTCCTTCTGGGCCTGCTTGACCGAGCTGTTCATAAAGACGGTGCAGCGGCTGCCCAGATCCACGGGGCGGTCGGCGAAGAGGCCGAGGGCCGCGAACTCCTTGACGTCGTAGCCCAGTGCCTGCGCGAAGGTCTGCAAAAAGCTGCCGCAGCCGGAAGAGCAGGCTTCGTTCAGGAAGATGTTGCTGATAGCACCATCTTCGATCTTGAAGCACTTCATATCCTGACCGCCGATGTCGATGATGAAGTCCACGTCCGGCATGAAGTATTTTGCTGCCGTGAAGTGGGCCACGGTCTCCACGAGCCCGAAGTCGCAGCGGAAGGCGTTCTTGACCAGTTCTTCGCCGTAGCCGGTGGTGGTCACGCTGGCCACCTTGAGGCCGGGGTGCTCTTTATAGATCTTCAGCAGCTGCTGCCGGATAAGGGGCAGCGGGTTGCCGAGGTTCGGCTGATAGTTGGTGTAGAGGATCTGGCTCTGCTCGTCCACGACCACCAGCTTGACGGTGGTGGAGCCGGAGTCGATGCCGATATGCACCGGGCCGAACTGAGCGCTAAACGCCACCCGCGGCACGCTGTGGGACATATGGCGGGCATGGAATGCCTCGTACTCTTCCTTGCTGGCGAAGAGGGGCGGCTCGCTGGCATAGGTCGCCGTGGCGGCATACTCATCCAGCGCAGCGGCCACGTCCGAGAGGACGAACTCCTTGTCGGCGTAGAGGGCAGCGCCCAGCGCGACGTAGAGCAGGCTGTTCTCGGGGCAGGTACCGGTGACGTCCAGTGCCTCGTCGAAGCTCTTGCGCAGCACGGTGCTGAAGGTCAGCGGACCGCCCAGATAGAGGATATTGCCCTGAATGGGGCGTCCCTGTGCCAGACCGGCGATGGTCTGGTTGACCACGGCCTTATAGATGCTGGCCGCGATGTCCTCGGTCTTTGCGCCCTGATTGATGAGGGGCTGCACGTCGCTCTTGGCGAAAACGCCGCAGCGGGATGCAATGGTGTATGTACGGGTGGCCTGTTCGGCCGCCTTGTTCATCTCATCAGCACTCATCTTGAGCAGCGTCGCCATCTGGTCGATGAAAGCGCCCGTTCCGCCGGCGCAGCTGCCGTTCATGCGGACTTCGGTGCCGTTGGTCAGGAACAGGATCTTTGCATCCTCACCGCCCAGCTCGATGACGCAGTCCGTCGCAGGGACGAACTTTTTGACCGCCACGCGGGTGGAGAACACCTCCTGCACGAAAGGCACGCCGCAGCTGTCGGCCAGGCCCATGCCGGCGGAGCCGGAGATGCTGAGCAGCGCTTTCCGGCCATGCAGCTGCTCTGCGTCGATGCGGCGCAGCAGCTCCTGCGCCTTTTCCAGAATGTGGCTGTAGTGGCGCTCATACGTCGAATATAAAAGGGTATCGTTTTCATCCAGCACCACGCATTTGATGGTAGTGCTGCCGATGTCAAGACCTACTCTCACAGTTGTTTTTCCTCCTGAAGGACAATGCACTCTCCCTCTGCACACAGGGCTCTCCGGCCCGGGCAGAAGTTGTTTGCTAACGAATCAAATTTCAGACTCGCATACACGGGTATTATAAACCAAATCCGGCTGACAATCAATCATTCGGGATTATTTTACACCTTAAAAACAGTAAAATCATCTTGCAAAGTTAAACATTTTGTTAATTTCGCAAACTTTTCTGTGGATTTCGGGCTGTTTCTGCTAAGATTCTTTACCGCCTGTCATTTTTTCCGCTCTCTTCCCTGTCCCGCACAAAAATCAAAGGCATCTGCGCTGCGCCGTCCCGGCCGCATTGCAGATGCCTTTTTGTCTCGTTCAATATCTCCTCAGCAGAAGGATCTCCTGTGCCGCCCGGCTTGCGAACCGCGCTGCGCGGATGTCGTTCTCCTCGCTGGAGTGGAGTTCCATTTCCGGCGGGATGTCCTCGCAGGAGGCCAGCAGGAACACCACCTGCGCCCGGGTGCCGCCGCCCGGACGGGCCGTCAGCGTCAGCTTCCAGCCTGCACGGCGGCAGATGAGCTTGCAGATGCGGAGACCCAGCTTTGCGCCGCTGAGGAAGCGGCGGTTGTTCTCGATGGGGTCTTCCTCCATCAGGCCGCAGCCGTTGTCTTCTACCCGGAGCGCGACGCCCGTCTTTTTCTGTTTCAGGCTCACCCACACCCTGCCGCCTGCATCGCAGGCCCGCAGCGCGTTGGAGATGAGGTGGAGCAGCAGCTGTTCGGCCTCATCGGGGACGCCCATGACGGCGCAGTGCTCGATGCCCCCGCTCTCCGTCGTGAGCGTTATTTCCAGCGACCGCTGGATGTCCGGGGCCAGACGGCCCGCTTTTTCCAGCAGACTGCACAGGTCCAGAGGCTGCAGCTCGCTCAGCTCTTCATTTTCCAGCTGATAAAGCGTTATGGCATTGCGTATCGTGCGATCCAGCCGGGCAGACTCTATCTGGATGTCTGAAAGTGCCTGCCGGGTGGGCAGGTCGGCCGACGCCAGCAGATGCATCTGCAGATATTCCCGGTTCTGGTCGATGATGCCAAGGGCATGGAAGCACACATCCCCAAACTCCTCCTGAGGGGAGACTCCTGCTCCATCGTTTCGCCTGCGCATTCTGCTCTACCTCCGCGTCGTGTGGTCAGCACCTCACTGCTGACTCAGTTTACTTTCCAGCGCATAAAGCAGGCGGCCGATGGTCACCTTCCTGCGCTCTAAGCCATACTCTTTTCGAAAATCCCGCCATGTCTGGGTACCGGTCTCGTCCAGCGTCTCCAGCAGCCGCCGGAGGGCGCTGTCCACAGCCGCCACGGTGAGATTGTATTCCTCCGCCACCGGCCCTAATATCTCCTTGCGGATGGCCAGACGGTGGTCGGAGCCCATCATCACCCGAAGCGCACCGGTCAGGTAGCGCTTGTTGGCGTCGCAGGTGCTCACGCCCCAGCTGCGATAGATGCGCTCGCAGCGCTTTTCCAGGCTCTCCGCCGGGCGGTGGGCCGGGGCGCGCAGCTCCTGCAGCATATCTTCCAGTGTGGCCTGACGGATGAGGTAGCATGCGTCCTCCTGACTCAGGCTCTCCACAGCCGATTTCTCATTGCGTCCGTCGTCCCGCAGAAGCACCAGAGGCTTGCGGGCAAGGCCGCGTATCCTGGGCAGGAACTGGATGCTGTCCATGTCCTCCAGTCTGCCGCCCAGCACCAGAACGTCCACATCGCCCTGCTCGAGCCGTTCCAGCAGCGTCCGGCTGCTGCGGTAGCTCGTGCAGCGGATGGCCGGGTTGCGCTCCTCAAGATAGCGTGTCCATACCCGCATCTCTCTGGGGTCATAGCTGGCCAGAGCTACGCGCCATATGGCGTCCTGTTCCTCATAACTCACACGACGCGCCCCCTTCCCGCAGGTTTTCTGCCTGCTCCGCCTGCGGATACCAGTAGGAAATAGCATCCTGCCACAGCTCCGGCTGGACCGAATTCTCATACAAAAACTGCAGCAGCCGTCCGCACTCCTCTTCCGGGGCCGGGACCCATGTACGGGCCGTGTCTGCCGGGGCGTCCGGAGCCTTTGTCCGGCTCACGGTCAGCCAGCAGCCCTGTCCCTCCGTCTCCAGAGAACAGGCAAGGGTATACGCCTCCTGATACGGTTCCAGCGTCGAAAATCTCCTCACCAACGGGGTATCCTGTTTCATTCTGCATCCTCCTCGCCCCATCTGTCCGGCCCTTCCACTTATGCCGGACAAATTACTTTATATTATACTGTATAAAATTGTATGGAGCGTCGAAAGGAGTTACAACGACAAATTTGCGTCAGTTTTCGTCGAATTTTGGAACACTGAAAATATTAACATGGATACTGTCTCAAGAATACCATTAACCGCTCCAAAAATCAAGACACATCTGCCGCATTCTCCTGATTTGGGACGCTTTTCCGCGCAGGATGCAGCGCTTTTCCATCCTTCGGCAAAAAACACAGAACTTGGCACCCGTTACGACATAAAATGTTCATATTCTTCTGATAAAATCAAGCAGATACTATGTTTCCCTCTCCGTCCACAAATGCCGGGCGGAATAGGCCAGCAGACACTTCCCCGTTCTGCTGCCGGAAAGGCAGGCCAATGCTTCAGCTTATCAATATCGAAAAGAAATACACCACCGGCGATCTGACACAGGCAGCGCTCAACGGGGTCAGCCTCAACCTGCGCGACAGCGAATTTGTCGCCATCCTCGGCCCCAGCGGCTCGGGCAAGACCACGCTGCTCAACATCATCGGCGGCCTCGACCGCTACGACAACGGCGAGCTCATCATCAATGGCATCTCCACCCGCCGCTACACCGACCGGGACTGGGACTCCTACCGCAACCACACCGTCGGCTTCGTGTTCCAGAGCTATAACCTCATCCCCCACCAGACCGTCCTCGCCAACGTCGAACTGGCCCTGACCATCTCGGGCGTGTCGGGTGCTGAGCGCCGCCGCCGTGCCGCCGAGGCGCTGCGGCAGGTGGGCCTCGGGGACCAGCTCCACAAGCGCCCCACCGAGATGTCAGGCGGCCAGATGCAGCGCGTGGCCATCGCCCGCGCCCTCGTCAACAACCCCGACATCCTGCTGGCCGACGAGCCCACCGGCGCACTGGACAGCGAGACGAGCATCCAGGTCATGGAGCTGCTGAAGGATGTGGCAAAAGACCGCCTCGTGGTCATGGTCACGCACAACCCCGAACTGGCGGAGCAGTATGCCAACCGCATCGTCCGCCTGCGGGACGGCGCTGTCACCGACGATACCCGCCCCTTCGAGCCGGACGACACAAAGCTTGCCCCTCCCGTCCATAAGAACATGGGCCGTTCGTCCATGTCGTGGCTCACCTCGCTGGCCCTGAGCTTCAACAACCTGCGCACCAAAAAGGCCCGCACCCTGCTCACAGCCTTCGCGGGCAGCATCGGCATCATCGGCATCGCCCTCATCATCTCGCTGTCCACCGGCGTCAACGCCTACATCGCCGACATGGAGCGCTCCACTCTGAGCGAATATCCGCTGCAGATCCTGAGCAGCGGGGTGGACATCACGAGCTTTCTGTCCTCGGGCAGCAGCGGCGGCACCACAGCCACCGGCCTGCCCACCGACGAGGACGGCAAAAAGGACACCTCCGGCGGCGTGGAGGGAATGGTCTCGGTCCGCCAGCTCATCACCAAGATGGTGTCGGGCCTGACGTCCAACGACCTCACTTCCTTAAAGAAATATCTCGACAGCGACGAGTCCACCATTGCGGATGACGCCACCTCCATTGAGTATTCCTACAGCGTCTCGCCCCAGATCTACCGGCAGGACGCCGACGGCAGTGTGCATCAGGTCAACCCGGACTCCACCCTCTCGATGCTGGGTCTGGGAAGCTCGGGTTCCGGCTCCACCTCCGTCACCAGCAGTCTGATGAACAGCGTGGGCAGCAACACCAGCGTTTTCTATCAGCTGCCCGCCAACAGTGACCTTTATAAGTCCCAGTACGAAGTCAAGGCCGGCCGCTGGCCCGAAAAGCCCACCGAATGTGTCGCCGTGCTGAGCAAATACGGCACTGTGACCGACTACGCCCTCTACTCCATGGGTCTGCGGGACTCCGCCGAGCTGGACAAGATGATACAGCAGTTTGCCCAGAACCAGAACGTCGATGTCCCCAGCGATTTCCGCACCTACAGCTACGACGAGCTGATGGGCCTGAAGTTCAAGCTGGTGAACAGCGCTGACACCTACGTCTACGACGACACCTACGGCATCTGGAAGAGCAAGGCCGACGACAAGGACTATATGCAGCAGCTGGTGGAGAACGGCGAGGACATCACCATCGTGGGCATCGTCCAGCCGGACTACACCGCCTCCGCTTCCATGCTCACCTCCGGCATCGCCTACCCCGCCTCCCTGACCGAGAAGGTCATGAAGGACGCTGCCGACAGCGACATCGTGAAGCAGCAGATGGCCGACCCCGCCACCAACGTCCTCACCGGCGAGAGCTTCGGCAAGGCCGAGAGCCTCCGCGACTTCGATTTGACCAGCCTCTTCTCCATCGACACCAACGCCCTCAAGAATGCCTTCTCTTTTGATGCTGATGCCCTCGACTTCGATTTGAACGGTGCCTTCGACCTCAGCAGCGGCAGTTTCGATTTGAGCAGCCTCATCGACTTCTCGGATTTTTCCCTCGACATCGACGAGCTGCCCGACATCGACCTCAGCGACGCCTTTGCAGAGCTGGACCTCTCCGTCTCGCCGGAGGCCCTGCAGAACCTCGTGCAGAAGGTGTTCAAGGACTATAAGAAATATATCATCGGCAACGGCATCCTCAACTTCAAGAAGTGGAGCTTTTCTGCCTACCTCAAGTCAGAGCAGTTCCAGAAGCTGATGGCCGAGTCCATGAAAGACCTCGTTGACCCGGACAAGCTGCAGGGCCAGCTCTCGAGCGCTCTGCAGACCACCATCCAGACCGTGATGGAGACCTACTCCGACCAAATCACGGAGGTGCTGAAAAGTCAGCTGGACGCTGCCATCCAGAAGGGCATCGTCACCTTCCAGGACCAGATACAGTCCCAGCTCAAGACGGCCATCCAGCAGAACATCGGCAAGCTGAGCAGCCAGATGGAGAGCGCCATCAAAATCGACGCGTCGGCTTTCCAGAAGGCCATCCATCTCAACATGACCGCCTCTGAGCTGACCGAGCTGATGCGCTCCACCCTCCGCTCCTCTTCCGCCACCTATGAGGCCAACCTGACGGCCTTCGGCTACGCGGACGAGGCCGCCCCCAGCCAGATCAAGATCTATCCGAAGGACTTCGCCAGCAAGGCCACCATCCTGGAAAAGCTGGATGCCTACAACGCCGGGATGTCTGCAAAGGGTGAAGACGAAAAGATGGTGCAGTACACCGACCTCGTGGGTACCCTGATGACCAGCGTGACCGAGATCGTGGACATGATAAGCAGCATGATGGTGGCCTTCGTCTCCATCTCGCTGGCAGTCTCCTCCATCATGATCGGCGTCATCACCTATATCAGCGTCCTCGAGCGCCGGAAGGAGATCGGCATCCTGCGCGCCATCGGCGCTTCCAAGCGGAACATCTCCGAGGTGTTCAACGCAGAGACCTTCATCATCGGTCTCTGCTCCGGCGTCATGGGCATCGTCCTCAGCGAGATACTGCTCATCCCCGGAAACATCATCATCCAGAAAGTCTCCGGCACTTCGACCCTCGTTGCTTCCCTGCCCGTAGACGCAGCCCTCTTCCTCGTGGCACTGGCTACCCTGCTCACCATTCTGGCCGGCATCATCCCGGCCCGCGGCGCAGCCAAGTGCAACCCCGTCAAAGCCCTGCGCGCCGAGTAAACCCCAGAGATCTCATTCCCGGTATCCTTTCCGCTCCGGCGGCAGGGATACCGGGATTTTTTCGGCTTATTTTTGCTCCGGCCCGTCGGTTCAGCTTGTATCCATCCTGCATGAGAACGCCTTTTTTTGCTCTAAAAGTTACAAAAGAGTACGGTCATTCCGGGAGGTTTTGATGCTTACCGGGAATTGCCGGAAATCGATTCGTTTTTTGCTCTGCGAGCAAATCAATCTGCACAAAGGAGGGTCGATTTGTTATGCAATTCTGCCAAAAGTGTTTCGGGGTTATTGATTTATTCCACAAATTATGCCATACTATAGTCACTGAAACCGTTCCCGACACCGTTCCCGAACAATTTCAGTAAAAGCCAAAACTTCGACCGAAAGAGAGGTGCTTCCCGGAATGCCGAACATGACCATCAAAGACATTGCCCGTCTGAGCGGCTGTTCCGTCAGCACCATCTCCCGCGTCATCAATGACCGGCCGGATGTTCGTCCCGAAACGAAAGAAAAGGTGCTTCAGATGATGCGGGAGTCGGGCTTCGTGCCAAACACCAACGCCCGGCAGCTGAAGATCCAGCAGTCCCGCAGCCTCGTCTTTGTGGTCAAGGGTACCCGGAACCTCTTCTTCTCGGACTTCCTCGTTCAGCTGCAGCGGGCCGCGACCCTCTACGGGTACAACGGCATCGTCTCCTACCTGGACGAAAATGCCAACGAGATAGACGCCGCCCAAAAGATCCTGCGGGAGATAAAGCCCAAAGGCATGATATTCCTCGGCGGCAGCGTGGCGAACTTCCAGCAGGGCTTTGCAAACATCACCGTTCCCTCGGTGCTGACGACGCTGGTCTCCGACGAGCTGGATTTCCCGAACCTCTCGATGGTGGGCGTGGATGACCGGGCTGCGGCCCGCACCGCCGTCTCCCACCTCATCGCGCAGGGCCACCGGAAGATAGCAGTTCTCGGCGGTCCGACCACCAGTTACCCCAGTCGGATGCGCCGCCTCGGCGCACAGGATGCCATGGAGGATGCCGGGCTCACCTTTGACGACCGGCTCTACGGCCTGTCCAACTACGATTTCGAGTCTGCCTACCACGCCATGAATAGCCTGCTGGCCCGACGGGCCGAGTTCACCGCCCTGTTCGCCATGAGCGACGTCATCGCTTTCGGTGCCATCCGGGCGCTGGTGAGCGCCGGGTTCCGGGTGCCGGAGGATGTATCGGTCATCGGCTTCGACGGCATCTCGATGTCCCGCTACTGCGTGCCGGTGATGACCACCATCGTCCAGCCCGGCGAGCAGATCGCACTCCAGAGCATCGAGCTGCTGGTGCGGCAGATCGAGCATGGCGCCCCGGCCCAGAAGATCACCCTCCAGCCTGAGCTGCAGGTCGGTGAGAGTGTAAGGGCTGTCTGATTTATTTCGTCTCATTTCCGCTGCCAGGCGGAATGTGTATATCACATGATGAAGAAGGAGAACAATTATGAAAAAAATGATTTCTCGTCGTAATTTCCTGAAAGTCGCTGGCGCTTCTGCTGCCGCCCTCGGTCTGGCTGCCTGCGGCGGTTCCTCCAGCAGCACCGCTGCTTCCACCGCTGGTTCTACCGCAGCTTCTGCCGCTCCCGCAGCTGCCGGCAAGGTCTACTACCTGAACTTCAAGCCCGAGCAGGATCAGGCCTGGCAGGATCTGGCTGCTTCCTACACCAAGCAGACCGGCGTGCCTGTCACCGTCGTGACCGCCGCTTCCGGCCAGTATGAGACCACCCTGATGAGCGAGATGGAGAAGAGCGAGGCTCCTACCCTGT